>Ga0102587_1000680_pt1 | contig 32517 bp, 23 predicted proteins | sample AraplaF_Col_mTSA_FD_76853 | JGI IMG/M metagenome (GOLD analysis project Ga0102587, IMG submission 76853) | Arabidopsis root microbial communities from the University of North Carolina, USA - plate scrape MF_Col_mTSA (SPADES assembly) (version 2) | ecosystem: Host-associated > Plants > Roots >... | reverse complement strand
ACCAGCTCGACGCCGCCACCCAGCAGAACGCCGCCATGGCCGAAGAGACCACGGCATCGGCCGAAACGCTGGCTGCCGACACCGACGAACTGCTCGGCCTTATCAGAGGCTTCCGCGTCGGCAATGCTGCAGCGGCTCCCGCCATGCATCAGGGTCGCCGCGCCGCATAAACGGGGCGCAGACATCAGGCCTTTTCATCACCAAAGCATTAGCGGCCGCCGGATGTAAATCCGGCGGTCGTGTTCTTTTTCGCGGAGATACCGGAAAGCGCTATATACTTCGCGCTGCATCGGAAACGCATGCCCGGAACCAGCGCTGCGCTGGATGTGCATCATTGCGCCGATGCCATGACAGGACAAAAGGAATGCTGTCGAGCGAGATAGGTGGCTCCAGCAAGGCGAGCTCGTCCGAATGGCCAGAAGCCGCCACGACACCAGCCATCAAGGTGGCGATCATGTTAGAGCGGGCAATCAGCAGCGGTGCGGCATACATATTCGGAAGGGTCAGCGCGAGCCGTCGTTGAAGCCCTTTTTTCGCCAGCGCCGCATCGACATGGCCGAAGCGCTCGTTCTCTGGCGAGACGAGCAGATGCGGAAGAGCCAGAAATGCATCGAGATTGAGTGCGCTCCTTGCAGCTGGATGATCCTTCCTGACGATGCAGACGAAACGCTCTTCGAACAGAGGCTGGGTCAGAATGCGTCCTGTTTTCGTTACCGGCACGCCGACCGTAGCATCGACTTCTCCCGAATCCAGCAGGTCGATGGCGTCGTCACGCGCACTGAAATTCCTGACTTGCAATGTCGTGGCCGGAGCCGCCTTGGCGAGAAAAGTAACGAGCTGCGGGAGAAGCGCGAAAGTCGGATGGTCGGAAAGGCCGATCGTGAAGGTGGCGGACGAGGTCGAGGGATCGAACGCCTGCGTAAAATCAAGCGTGCGCTGGATTTCGGCAAGGGCGCGCGACAAGGGTTCGGCGAGATCAAGCGCCCGTGGTGTCGGCTGCAGCCCCTGCGGCCCGCGCACCAGCAACTCATCCTTGAGAAGGTTGCGCAACCGCGCCAAAGCAGCACTCATCGCCGGCTGCGTTCGGCCGATGCGAATGCCGGCCTTCGTCACGCTCCGTTCCTTCATGAGCGCGTCGAAAGCGACAATCAGATTGAGATCGATACCGTGCAAATCCATGGCGTGGATGAATGCATATACTTCATATCAATTTCAAGCATGTTTCTTATGTCGCTAGGCTTGCCTGGCCGCAACGCAAACCAGGCAGGAGTTCATCATGCCATTCGCAAACTACAAGTTTCCCGAGGGTACTCTGACCGCAGAGCAGAAGGAGGATATCGTCCTGCGAACGACGGCCATGTTCGTCGACTTTTTCGGGGAGGGCGTTCGCCCCTACACCATGGTCCTCGTCGATGAGGTTGTCGACGGCGGTTATGGCCGCGCAGGCGAAACGTTGACCATCGCGAAGATGCAAAAGGGACGATGAGGGCAAAAGCAAAATGGGGCCGTTCGGCCCCATTTTGTCTGTCGGCCGTTTAGCCGGCAATCTTCGAGAAGTCCGCCACCGTTCCGGTCGCCGCGCGGATCATCCGCAGCAGTGCGAGACGATTAGCGCGGATGGCGGCATCCTCGTCATTGACGAGCACGTCGGTGAAGAAGCGGTCGACCGGTGCGCGAAGCTTGGAAAGCGCCTCCATTGCCGAGCGGAAATCTTCGTGGGCAACCGCGCCGGCAGCGTCGGACGAAGCCTTGGTGATGGCAGCGAACAGTTCCTTTTCGGCATCGAGCTTCAGCAGCGCTTCGGAAACACCATCTGCGACAACGGTGCCCTTCTTCTCCTCGGCGGCCAGAAGCTGCGTGGCTCGCTTGGTGCCGGCAAGCAGGTTGATTCCATCTTCCGAGGTGATGAAGGCCGTCAGCGCCTCGACACGGCGGGCGACCATCAGGAGATCGTCGGATTCAGGCGTCAGCACAGCATCGATGAGGTCGTGGCGAGCGCCCTGATCGCGTAGATAGACCTTCAGGCGGTCGTGGAAGAACGAGAGCAGGTCGAACTGACGCGACAGGTCGTCTGCGTCAACACGTGCGCTGATATCGGTATCGATCCGCTGCATATGAGAGACGATGCGCGGCAGCAGCGTCACCCGGACGCGCTGTTCGAGCAGGATGCGGATGATGCCGAGGGCCGCGCGGCGCAACGCAAACGGGTCCTTCGAGCCTGTCGGCTTCTCGTCGATCGCCCAGAAGCCGATGAGCGTATCAAGCTTGTCGGCGAGCGCTACGGTGATCGCAGCCTTGTCCTCGGGCACGCGATCCGACGGACCCTGAGGCTTATAGTGATCTTCGATGGCCGTCGAAACGGAGATGTCTTCGCCCTGCAGAACGGCATATTTACGGCCCATGACGCCCTGCAGTTCCGGGAACTCTCCAACGGCTTCGGTGCGCAGGTCTGCCTTGCAGAGAACAACGGCGCGGTCCACGAGCTTGTAGTCGGCGCTGGCAGGCATGGCGATCTTGGCGGCCAATGCCCGGATGCGCTCGACGCGGTCACCCTGCGTGCCGAGCTTGGCATGGAAGGTCACGTTCAGCGCATCGAGCTTTGCCATGCGCTGGTCGAGCGGCTTGGCAAGGTCGAGATCGAATTTCTTCGCGGATGTTTCCAGCGTTTCGAGATCCGGCAGGTTGCCCTGGTCGCGCTTCCAGAAATGCAGCGCATCGGAGAGGCGGGCGCGCACGACTTTGCCGTTGCCGTGAATGATTTCCTTGCCGCCATCCGTCGCCTGGATGTTGGAGACGAGAATGAACTTGTTCGAAAGCGTCTCCTCACCCTGTTTGCGGGTGACGAAACACTTCTGGTTCGTCTTGATCGTCAGGCGGATGATCTCCGAGGGGATCGAGAGATAATCCGCTTCGAAAGAGCCCATCAGCACCTGCGGCCATTCCACGAGGCCGGACACCTCTTCCAGCAGGCCTTCGTCTTCCACCAGTTCCAGTCCGTTGGCGAAAGCGATGTCGCGTGCGTCATGCAGGATGATGTCCTTGCGCCGCTCCGCGTCGAGAATGACTTTCGCCTTTTCGAGGTTCGAGACGTAGTCGTCGAAGCGCTTGACGGTAATGGCATCGGGCGCATGGAAGCGATGGCCATAGGTCACATTGGAAGCGATGATACCGTCGATCTCGAAGGGGATGACGAGGGTTTCTTCATGCTCGCTGCCGAAGGTGCAGACGATCGATTGCAGCGGGCGAACCCAACGCAGCGAACCCGGCTGCGAGGAGGCCTTGCCCCAGCGCATCGACTTCGGCCACGGGAAATCCTTGATGATGCCGGGCATCACTTCGGCGATGATCTCTTCGGCGGCCCGGCCGGGCTTGGAGATGACGGCAACGTAGAAGTCGCCCTTCTTCGGATCGCTGACGACCTGCGCCTCGGAAACCGAGGAAAGGCCGGCGCCGCGCAGGAAGCCTTCGATCGCCTTCTCGTTGGCGTCGGTTCGCGGCCCCTTGCGTTCTTCGCGGATATCGGCGGAGCGGGCCGTCAGCCCGTGAATGTCCAGCGTCAGGCGGCGCGGCGTCCAGTATTCGCGCGCGCCCTCATAGGTCAGTCCTGCTTCCACCAGGGCATCGGTGAGGAGCTTCTTGAGGTCGCCGGCCGCCTTGCGCTGCATGCGGGCGGGGATCTCTTCGGAGCGAAGTTCGAGAAGCAGGTTCGGCATGGTACTCTTTTCCTGGCGCCTGCAGGGCAGGGGCAATCAAAAATGGTCGCCTCTGCTACCAAAGAATGCCGCATCTGCACAACCGCAAAAACAGGAAGAGGAACGCTCAATTGCGCCTCAATCATGCCGCTTGAATCGCTAAGAGCGTTGCCTTCGACTGTGGAAAGCGGCGGCAGGCATTGCCTTGCCGCTTTTCGTCGCTATGGTCCGCCAACCCTAATAAACTGCAGGAAATCCCATGGCCGCTGACCTTCGTTCGCTCGCAGCAAGTATCTCCGCCGAAATCAATGCCCGGCCCGATCAGGCCAAGGCGGCGATCGAGCTGCTGGACGAGGGCGCGACTGTGCCGTTCATCGCGCGCTACCGCAAGGAAGTCACGGGCGGGCTTGACGATACGCAGCTCCGCACGCTGGCTGAGCGTCTCGTCTATCTGCGCGAACTGGAATCCCGCCGCGATACGATCATCGACTCCATCAACGGCCAGGGCAAGATGACAGACGAGCTGATGGCAAAGCTCGCGGGCGCCGTCACCAAGGCCGAACTGGAAGACCTCTACCTGCCCTACAAGCCGAAGCGCCGCACCCGCGCCGAGATTGCCCGCGAGCGCGGCCTCGGCCCGCTTGCCGAAACGATCCTTGCCGACCGCAGCAGGGAGCCGGCCACGCTGGCAGAGGCCTATATCACCGCCGACGTTCCCGATGTGAAGACTGCCCTTGAAGGCGCGCGCGACATCGTCGCCGAAGGTTTCGCCGAAAATGCCGATCTGCTCGGCAAGTTGCGCGCTCATATGCGCAACGCCGCCCTTCTCAAAGCCAAGGTCGTCGAAGGCAAGGACGCGACCGGCGAGAAATTCTCCGATTATTTCGATCATTCCGAACGCTGGGCGACGGCCCCCGGCCACCGCGCGCTCGCCATGCTGCGCGGCTGGAACGAGGAGGTGCTGACGCTGACGATCGAGGCCGATGCCGAGATCGCCTCGCCGAACAAGCCGGTCGAGCGCATGATTGCGACCGCCTACGAGATCGATGCGAGCCGCCCCGGCGACCGCTGGCTGATGGATGTCGCAAGCTGGACCTGGCGTGTGAAGCTCTCCATGTCGCTGTCGCTCGACCTGATGCGCGAACTGCGCGAAAGGGCGGAAGAAGAGGCGATCCACGTTTTTGCCCGCAACCTCAAGGATCTGCTGTTGGCAGCGCCTGCCGGCTCGCGCGCCACAATGGGCCTCGATCCGGGCATCCGCACCGGCGTCAAGGTCGCCGTGATCGACGGTACCGGCAAGCTGCTCGATACGACGACCGTCTATCCGTTCCCGCCGAAGAATGACGTGCGCGGCACACAGGCCGAGCTTGCTTCTCTCATCCGCAAACACAATGTCGAGCTGATCGCCATCGGCAACGGCACCGGCAGCCGCGAGACGGAAAAGCTGGTAGCCGATATGCTGGCCGCCCTTCCTGCGCCGAAGCCCACCAAGGTCATCGTTTCGGAAGCTGGCGCCTCCGTCTACTCGGCCTCGGAAACCGCTGCCGCCGAATTCCCCAAGCTTGACGTCTCGCTCCGCGGCGCCGTCTCCATCGCGCGCCGCCTGCAGGATCCGCTGGCCGAACTCGTCAAGATCGAGCCGAAGTCGATCGGCGTTGGCCAGTATCAGCATGATGTCGATCAGGCCAAGCTCTCGCGCTCGCTCGATGCTGTCGTGGAAGATGCCGTGAATGCCGTCGGTGTCGATCTCAACACCGCGTCCGCGCCACTCCTGTCACGTGTTTCCGGCCTCGGCCGCTCGATTGCCGATGCCATCGTCCTGCATCGCGACCAGAATGGCGCTTTCGAAAGCCGCAAGGATCTCTTGAAAGTTGCCCGCCTTGGACAGCGCACCTTCGAGCAGGCGGCGGGCTTCCTGCGCATCCCCAATGGCAAGGAGCCGCTCGATGCGTCTTCCGTGCATCCGGAGGCCTATGGTGTGGCAAAGAAGATCGTCGCCGCCTGCGGCCGTGATCTGCGTTCGCTCATGGGCGACAGCGTCATCCTGAAGGCGCTCGACCCGCGCAAGTTTATCGACGAGAAGTTCGGCCTGCCGACGGTCAAGGATATCATTGCCGAGCTGGATAAGCCCGGCCGCGACCCGCGCCCGAGCTTCAAGACTGCGACCTTTGCGGAAGGCATCGATGAGATCAGTGACCTGAAGCCGGGCATGGTGCTGGAAGGCACTGTCACCAATGTCGCCGCCTTCGGCGCCTTCGTCGATATCGGCGTGCATCAGGATGGTCTGGTTCATGTTTCGCAGCTCGCCGACCGCTTCATCAAGGATCCTCACGAAATCGTGAAGGCGGGCGACGTGGTCAAGGTGCGGGTGGTCGAAGTCGACGTGAAGCGCAAGCGCATCGGTCTCTCGATGCGCAAGGATGATGGCGCTCCAGCGGGTTCACCACGCGGTGAGTCGCGAGGAAATGCAGGCTCGCGCCCGCAACAGGAGCGCCGCCCGGCGCCGGCAAAGCCGCAGAGTCAAGGCGCCTTTGGGGCTGCACTTGCCGAAGCGATGAAACGAAAATAAGGGCTTAGGCCCCGGATTGGCAAAAATGTCACACTTTGGCAATTGAATCTGCGGAGTGCTAAATCCGGCGCTTGTCAGGCAGAAGAGAGCTATTAAGTTGATGTGACCATCCTGTCACATTTGCGAGGCGTCCATGGCGTCGGCATTCTTATCGATTGTCCAAAAAATTGTCCGAAAGGGTTCTTTGGCCCTTACTCTTGCCAATGGCGAGACCCACACGATTGGCGACGGCACTGGGGAACTGGTCGCCGTTCGTCTTGCCGATCAGGAAGCCGAGGATGCGATCCGTCGCGATCCGACGCTGAAGCTCGGCGAAATGTATATGGAAGGCCGGTTCATTCTCGAACAGGGCAACATCTACGACTTCCTCGCCCTGGTGAAGCAGAACACCACCAATGAAATCTTCGATTTCAAGATGGCTGCCCTGCTGATCGGCCGTATTGCCATGCAGCAGCTCAAGAGCCGCATGCCGATCAACCACAACAAGCGGAATGTCGCCCATCATTACGACCTCTCCGAAAAGCTCTTCGAACTCTTCCTCGACGAGGACTGGCAATATTCCTGCGCCTATTTCGATCCGCCTGATATCAGCCTGGAGGAGGCGCAGGTTGCCAAGAAGCGCCACATCGCGGCAAAGCTTATGCCGCAGCCGAACCAGCGCGTGCTGGAAATCGGCTCGGGCTGGGGCGGCATGGCCATGTATCTGGCGGAATCGACGCCCGGGCTCGATGTCACCGGCATCACGCTCAGCGAAGAGCAACTGAGGATTTCCCGCGAACGGGCAGAGAAACGCGGTCTTGCCGATCGTGTCCGCTTCGAGCTGCAAGATTATCGGTATCTCACCGGCAAGAAATTCGACCGCATCGTCTCCGTCGGCATGTTCGAACATGTTGGCATCGGCAATTACGGCAACTTCTTCAAGAAGGTGCATGAACTGCTGGACGACAACGGCGTCATGCTGCTGCATTCGATCGCCCGTCCGAAGCCGAGTTTTGCGACCAACGCCTTCATCGAGAAATATATCTTCCCGCAGGGCTACATTCCCTCGATCGCCGAAACGCTGGTCCCTCTTGAAAAGGCCGGCCTGCTGACTCGCGACGTGGAAGTCCTGCCGCTGCATTATGCCTACACGCTGCGCCACTGGCGCGAGCGCTTCGTCGCCCGCAAGGCCGAAGCCGTGGCGCTTTACGACGAGAAGTTCTTCCGCATGTGGGAGTTCTATCTGGCCGGCTCCGAAATGGGCTTCCGCTGGGATGAACTCTTCATCGAGCAGATCCAGATCACCAAGAACCAGTTCGCGACACCCGATAACAGGAACTATATTCCGGAGAACGAGGCGAAGCTTAGGGAATTCGAGGCGACGCGTCCACCCCTGGAGAAGTTCACCTTCTGATATCGAAAGCGCGGCTCGGCCGCGTTTTTTCTTTTGGAGAGACGGATATGAGCAGCGCATTTCCAGAAATCACCCTCGTGCGCCACGGCGAGACGGCATGGTCGCTGTCGGGCCAGCATACCGGCCGAACCGATATTCCGCTCACCGCCAATGGCGAAGCTGCGGCCCGCGCGCTTGCTCCGCGGCTTGCGGGTCTTTCCGTCTCCGCGGTCTGGTCGAGCCCTTCGCAGCGAGCCCGCAACACCTGCGCGCTCTCGGGTTTCGGGGAAGGGGTGATCATCAAGCCCGATCTCGCGGAATGGGACTATGGCGCTTACGAAGGCATCACGACCAAGGAAATCCTCTCGAAGCGCCCCGGCTGGCAGCTTTTCCGCGATGGTTGCCCGGATGGCGAAGCAGCAGACGATGTCGGCGTCCGTGCCGATCGCATCATCGCGGAGCTTCGGCAGATCAATGCGCCGGTCCTGATCTTTTCGAGCTCGCATTTCCTGCGTGTGCTCGGCGCCCGCTGGCTCGGTCTGCCGCCGGAAGATGGCTCCCGTTTCAGTCTGGATACGACGAGCATCAGTGTTCTCGGCTACGAGCACGATCTGACCGAACCGGTCATTCGCCGCTGGAACCAGAGGTAATTTCACATCCCTTCGATCTCGCCGCCGTGGTTAAGATTGAGGTAACACCCTCGCTATAAATGTGCCGATCGCCGCCGTCCGCGGCCGTTCTTGTATTGCGTTTTCTGGAGTGCGGATGTGTTTAATCGATCTGTCGTATCGATCTCTTTAGTTATTGCCCTTGCCTCTTTCAGCACCGCCTCCGCCAAAGAAGGCGGTCACTGGTGGTCCGGTGACTGGTATCTGAAGGTTGGCGTATCAGGCTTTTCCGCCCCGAAGTTCGAGGGTGCGTCGAGCAATGAATTCAAGTTCAGCCCGCTGATCTCGGTCGGCCGTCAGGGCGCCGGCCCGCGCTTTTCCTCGCGCAACGATAATCCCTCCTTCGCGTTGACCGACAACAGCGGCTTCCGCGCCGGTATCGTCGGCCGCTATGTGCCTGAGCGTGACGAAGGCGACGACAGCGATCTGCGCGGTTTGAAGAAAGTGAAGTGGGGCGCCGAAATCGGCGGCTTCGCCGAAGTCTATCCGACCGACTGGTTGCGTGCCCGCGCCGAACTGCGCCAGGGTATCCGCTCCCATGACGGCCTCGTGGCCGACGTGGCGCTCGATGCCTTCACCGATATCGCGCCCGACCTGCAACTGTCAGGCGGCCCGCGCGCTACCTTTGCAACGAGCGGCTATTTCCATTCCTATTACGGCGTCAACGAAGCACAGTCGGCTGCAAGCGGGCTGAAGCCTTATGATCCCTCGGGCGGCATCCAGTCCTACGGTGCCGGCACTGCGCTCACCTGGAACGCGACGGAGAACCTGTCGACGAGCGCCTTCGCAGAATATAAGCGCCTCGCCGGTCCGGCGGCTGACAGCAGCCTCGTGCGCGAGCGTGGTTCCAAGAACCAGTTCCTGATCGGCGTGTCCGCAAGCTACAAGTTCAATTTCACGCTGAACTGATCCGGCTCGACGATCACACCCAGCCGCCGTCGACGATGAATTGCTGGCTCGTACACATGGCGCTGTCGTCGGCGGCGAGAAACAGCGCCATGCGAGCGATGTCGGAAGGCTGCAGCCTGTCCGGCAGGCACTGGCGCTCGGCGATCTGCCGCTCGCCGGCTTCCGTCAGCCAGAGGCGCACCTGCCGCTCAGTCATGACCCAGCCAGGCACCATGCAATTGACACGGATGCGTTCGGGGCCGAGCTCGCGGGCAAGCGCTCGCGTCATTCCCCAGATCGCTGCTTTCGCGGTGACATAGGCAGGGCAATCCGGATCGCCGACCATCCAGGTGATCGATCCGAAATTGATGATCGATCCGCCGCCGAGCGCCTTCATGAAGGGCCGGGCGGCTTGCGCCGCGAAGAACTGATGACGCAGGTTGACCGCCATGCGGTCGTCCCAATAGGCAACGGTTACGTCCTCCGTCTGATGCCGGTCGTCGTTGCCGGCATTGTTGCAGAGCACCTGAAGCGGGCCGTTCTGTTCGACGGCTTGCCCGATCGCACGCTTCAGCGCCTCGATATCGCGAAGATCGCAGGCGATGAAGAGCGGCGCGGCGTGTCCCTCCGCGCTTATCGCGGCAACGAGTTCGCGGCCGCTCTCTTCGGCGATATCGACGAAAGCGACCCGGCTGCCCTGGGCGCAGAAATGCCGCACAAGGCTTTCGCCGATGCCGCTTGCACCGCCGGTGATGAACACGCTTCTGCCCTGGAGGCTCGGATAGCTGGCATAGGTCGCAAGGTTTTCGTTGGCATCTCGGCTCATCGGGGAACTCCGGAAATAATGTCGTAAAGGCTGGTCGGTTGCGCTCGAACGTGGCGCCCGACTGTATCAAACAGAAGACGCCGCAACGCTCAACAGCGCTGCGGCGTCTTTTTCAACGGTGTTTCAGAGCGGAAACCTGCGGCGGACTGCAGCCCCGGCTCAGAAGCTCACGTTGAAATTGACCTTGAGGGCGTGGTCCTGGGTCTCGCCCGCGATCTGACCGGCGTAGGATGCGCCGATCGTCGCGTTTTTCGCCAGGTTGAAGTCCAGGCCGGCTTCCACGGTCAGTGCATTCTGAGCAATCGGCGCACCGACCGAGTCAAAGCTCGCGCCGGTATTGAAGGCGAGCTTGGAACTCGGCGTCACATCGCCATAGGCGTGACGCCAGCCGAGCATGCCGCGCACGGTCGCCTTGGTATCCTGCAGATCGATGTCGGTAGAGGCGCGGATGCCGAACGTGGTGAAAGCGGTGTGCATGGTGGACGATCCGGTGGACAGCGCCGCGATCGTGCCGCCTTCTTCCGAGAAGGCATCGCTCTTCAGACGGGCATAGGCGAGGTTGGCGAAGGGCTCGAAGGCTGTGTCTTCGAAGTTGATCCGGTAGGCCAGTTCCGCAAAGGCCTGGGTGGTGCGGGCGTCGTAGTCGGCCGACAAGGTCTCGTTGAAGGCCGGGAAGACGACATGGCGCGTGGTGCTGATATCATGCGAGGTATAGAAGAGACCGGTGCGGAAGCCGAGCGGTCCCCATTGCGTGCCGCCGTAAATGCCGAGATGGACGTTGTCACTCGATCCGGATGACGTGCGGGCATCGACGTCGAAGCTGGTATTGCTGTAGCCTGCCATCGCGCCGAAGCGCCATGCCCCGGCCGTCGCATCGGCGCCGAAGACGATGCCGCCGGTCGTATGGTCGAAGTCGGCCGCGTAGCCTTCTCCCTCGGTCGTGCTCTTCGCGCCGATCGCCTGGCTCCAGATGGCGAGGCCTTCGGTGTTGCTGATCGCGCCCGTCAAACCGTTCTCGTCGTAGGAGGTGACCTCCGACGGTGCTGCTGCGACCGTGCCGAACGCCGAGCGCAGACGCTGGTTGACCGCGTCGCTGAGATAAAGGCTGTCCTGGATGAAGGCACCCTTGACGCTGGAATGGATCTCGCCGGAGAGCGCATTGCCGTAGGGCCGCAGATAACGATAAAAGCCGATGGACTCGTCGATCAGCGGATCGGGCTGTTCGCGGTTGATGACATAAAGCGACCAGCCATCCTTGGTCCATCCGAAGGAGAGACCCTCGATTTCCTGGTCGCCGGGAGTGTCGAGCTGGCCGATCTCCTCCACTTCGCCGGTCGTCAGATTGGCGCGGTAGAGTGATTTCGTCGCGCTCTCGGTGGAGAAATACATCCAGCCGTCAAGGATCTTGCCGCCCTGCGCCTGGTCGATCGTCCTCGAAAGGGGGATGTATTGCTTGAAGGAGCCGTCGGAGAGATTATAGACCGCGATCTCCGTGGAGTTGTCATAGGCCATACCATAGAGGAGGCCCTTCTTGGCATCCACGGCTACCCAGCTCGCGACGTCATGCTTGCCATGCGGAGGGGTCAGGGCGAAATACTTGCCCGTATAGGTCATGTCGCTCGCGTTATAGATCGCAAAGACCGGCGTGTTGTATTTCTCGCCAGTGACGGGATCGCGGGTGCTGGTATCTAGCGAGATGTAGAGGTATCCGTCGGCGTAATCGATGTCGCCGATATGATTGAGGCCTCTGGGCGCACCGGCAAACGGGTTTGCGAGGGCCGGATCAATCGCGCTGTTGTCGCGCGTTATCGTGGTGAAGTTGCCGTCCGCCTTGTCCAGCGCGTTCGTGCCGGAAAAGTACCAGTTCTTGCCGTCGGTCGTCACACCCTGACCGCGATAAGTGATGGGATCGTCGGTGAATGTGAACTTCTCGACCATGATCCAGGGCTCGACGGCATAAGCGGGCATGGCCGTCGCGCAGAGGAGAGCGGTCAGGATGAGCGGTCTTGCCGCCTGCGCCATGGGCGCCCTGATTGAATGGCTTCTGGTCATGAATGGCATTTCAGGTTTCCTTTCCGTAGGGCAAAGGCTGCTTGGTCGCAGCCGAGAAGGACCGCCGACCTGATGGCGGCAGCGGCAGTGAAAACGGTGTGGTGAAAGCGCAGAAGATGCCGGCCGCCCGGCCTCAGAGCCCGGTCGGTGCCGATGCTTTCATGGAGGATGAAACGCGCGCAGGCTCAGTGCGCACAGTCGAACCTGACGAAAATGCGGTTACAAATTTTCGATATTCGAGTTATAATTCGCGTCATTTTCGATTTTAGAAAATACAGACGCAGAAATTTAAATAAAAACAGAGAATTAAATCATGAAGTTGAAGGTATATTCATCACAAATATTTCAATTTAGGGACTATAATTCTACATAGAACGCCATATGAAGTTTATTAACCATGAAGAGTTGACGTCACTGAAGTGATTGTTCTATGAGAGCGGTAATAGGGGAGCGATGTGACAATAGTATGAATAGTATGAAGAATAGGAAGAATGCAAAAGCCCATCTGGCTCTCGCTGCGCCGTTGCGCATGGAGGGGATGGCCGGCAGCAGCCTTCACACGAGGGTGCTCAACGAGATCGGCCAGAGCATCGTGCGAGGCGATCTCTTGCCCGGCGATCCCTTGCCGAATGCCGATGACTGGAGTGCCGCGCATGGGGTGAGCCGCACCGTATTGCGTGAAGTGATCAAGGTGCTCGCCGGCAAGGGCATGGTGGAATCGCGCCCGAAGATCGGCACCCGCGTGCGTCCACGCAGGGAGTGGAATTTTCTCGATCCGGATGTGCTCCTGTGGCGCTATGGCGGTCGGACCACCGCCGAGGATGCCCGCTCGCTTTTCGAGCTGCGCCGTGCGATCGAGCCGACGGCCGGTGCACTGGCGGCCGAACGCGCCACCGCGGCAGAGATCAAGCATTTGCGTGGTCTGCTCGCCGAGATGGAGCGGGCGGGTGATGACGGCGCGCGCTTTGCGGTGCCGGATCTCGCGTTTCATCAGGCCATCCTGCGCATGTCCGGCAATGAATTGATCGGTTCGCTGGCGGCGCTGATCGAGACTGCGCTGGTGATCAGTTTTCGGCTTTCCGACGACAATCCGCAAGGCCAGAGCCATTCGCTGCCGCTGCATCAGCAGGTCGTCGAGAGCATGGCAAATCGCGACTCCGCCGGCGCGAGCAAGGCCCTGGTTTCTTTACTGGACGGGGCCGAGGAAGACGTGAAGCGTGCTTTGGCTGCGCGTCAGCGATAGAGACGCCGGTCGGCCGCAGATGGCGAGCTCGCCGGCGATGGAGCCTTGACCATGGGCGCTGCCCGTCGCTAGATGATCGTATGCAACAGATTGACGGTCTCAACGGGCGCGTTGCCGATGCGCCCTCGGATAACTGGGTTTATCGGATCCTGCCGCCCTGGCTGTGGCCCTATGCGCAGCTTGCGCGCTGGGACCGGCCGATCGGCTGGCAGCTTCTCATGTGGCCGTGCTTCTGGTCGGCGACGCTCGCTGCCAATGCGGCAATCGAACCGCGCGTCTTCTCCGGCGCATTGCTGCTCTATCATCTGTTTCTGTATTTCCTCGGGGCTGTCGCCATGCGCGGCGCCGGCTGCACCTATAATGACCTTGTCGACCACGAGATCGACATGCAGGTGGCGCGCACCCGCTCGCGCCCGTTGCCGTCCGGTCGCGTGAACCGCCGTCAGGCGAAGATTTTTATCGGCCTGCAGGCGCTGGTCGGCCTGTTCGTGTTGCTGCAGTTCAACTGGTTTGCCGTCCTTCTGGGTGTGCTGTCGCTCGGCATTGTCGCGCTCTATCCCTTTGCCAAACGCTTTACCGACTGGCCGCAATTTTTCCTTGGCCTTGCCTTCTCGTGGGGCGCGTTGATGGGTTGGGCGGGGATTTTCGGCAGCCTCTCCTTCTCCGCCGTCCTGCTCTATGCCGCCTCGGTCGTCTGGACGATCGGCTACGATACGATCTATGCCCATCAGGACAAGGAGGACGACGAGCTGATCGGCGTTCGTTCTACCGCCCGCCTGTTCGGCGAGCGCACCCGTCTGGCGCTTGCGGGCCTCTACGGGTTGACGCTGGTGCTGATGTTCCTGTCCTTCGCGCTGGCCGGTGTCGGTCTTTTGGCTTTCATCGGTCTGTTGATTGCGGCCGGCATGTTCGCATGGCAGATCAGGACGCTCGATATCAATGATGGCGCCCAGTGTCTCGCGCTCTTCAAGTCGAACACCCGCGTCGGATTGATCATCTTTCTCGGCCTGTTCCTCTCGCTGCTTTTCGCCATTCCCTGATCGCCGTTCCCTGAGCGGACATGAAAAACCCGGCGCGACGGCCGGGTTTAGGGATCGGTTCTGAAGAGAACGCTCAGTTGCGGGCGATGATTTCCTTGCCCTCGATCTTCATGATGACGCCGAGCTTGCCGGTCGTGCGACGCACGAGGAAGCGCGGGCGACGGTTTGCGAAATAGGAATGGCGACGGCGCGGCTTCATTTCGCTGGTGCGCAGGCCGCCAAGATGCTCCTCGAGCGGACGGGCGACGCCATCGGCTTCCACCATCAGCATGGGAATGCCGAAAGCTTCCGACCAGCTGCGCCAGTCGGCGGCGATATCGCCGAGATCATGGGCGACGAGCAGCGGAATGCACAGTTCCGGATCTTCGTGATGCAGTTCGAGCGTCACCGTGACATCGCCATTGCCGTGGTCGATGGCGCGAGCGGCAACGCCTTTGAAGACGCGCCGCGGCAGGGCGATGGAGAGCGGCAGGCCGCTGGAGGGGAGAACCTTGCGCAGGACCGCGCCGCGTTCGTCGATCGTTATGCTGACGTCACCGGCATCGTCGTGGATGGCATAGCTTACCTGCTGCGGAAAGCGAGACGGATCAAGACGCAATGTCGTGCCAGCCCAGACGGGCTTCAGAACGGTATTCTTCATTTCATTTCTACCCTTGTCTTACCTGAGAGCCGGTTTCCGGTCTTCTCCTTGGGACTTTTCGTCCTCTATGGCCCGACAATAGGCGGCCCCCGTTCCGTACAGCTTAAAAATTGCGGTTAAAGAAATCCTGCCTCCGGGAATGGTTAGCAAAACTGAATATGGCAGGGTTTCCAGATGGTGAACGCGCCCGTGTCTTAAAGCGGGACAGCTTCAGGTAAGTCTCGGGTAAGTTTTGCGTGGCAAAATGCTCGCACCAATGGTCCGTCATTCTTTAAAGACTTTGCTGAAAAGGGCGCATTTATGATCACGGCATCCCTGGCATACACCATTCTGTCTCGCGATATGCCTAAGAGCCTCGACCGCGTCGCCAATCAGGCGCAGGTCAAGAAAGACGCCCAATATTACGCCGACAACATCAACAAGGTGAAGGACGTCGACGACTTCCTTGGCGATTACAAGCTCTACAGCTACGCCATGAAAGCTTACGGCCTTGATGACATGATCTATGCCAAGGCCTTCATGAAGAAGGTTCTGGAGAGCGATCTCACGGACGCGAACAGCTTCGCCAATAAGCTCTCCGACACACGTTACAAGGAATTTGCCGCGGCCTTCAATTTCAACGCGCCGCCCAAGGACATTCAGACGGATGCGCAGGAAGACGATCTGATCGGCCTCTACAAGCAGTCCTTTGCCGATGCGGCGCAGCAGGCCGCCACTGAGACGAAATATTACAGCGCGCAGATGGACGATGTGAAGACCGTCCAGGACTTCGTCGGCAATTCCCGTCTCCTGAATTACGCGTTGAAGAGCGTCGGCATCGACCCGACCTACATGTCGAAGGACTATATCGCCAAAGTCCTGACCACCGACATCAGCAAGCTTGGTGGCAATGCGCCTGATACGAGCGATCCAACTTACGATCCGACCAAGACATATGTCGGCGACAAGCTCTATGCGCTCGCCCAGCAATTCAACTTCAAACCCGACAATGGCGACACACAGTATTTCCGCGACAATATCGGTTCGGTACAGTCGGTCGACGACCTTCTAGCCGATCCGCGCCTGCGCACGGTGGCGCTGCAGTCCGTCGGCATCGATCCGGCAACGGCCGATAACGCTTTCATCAAGATGGTGCTGACAAGCGATCCGGCCACCCTCGGCGGCGACGCGCCGCTCAACAACCCCAATCCGTCGCTCAACTATGTGGGCGACAAATACAAGGAACTTCGTTCTTATTTCAACTTCAACGCCGATGGTTCGGTCAGTGGTTCGGTGCAGAATTCCGGCCAGACAGACACGGTCGCGGAACTATACGCCTTCCGCGCTCCCGCAGTCGGAGGCGCCGCCCAGACTGCGACGCAGAAGAACAACGTCATCGAACAGTATAACATCAAGACTGCAACGCAGATCGTCGACCGCGACGGCACGGCCAGCGATGTGTACTATACCAGCCAGGCGATGTCCGATCTCAACAAGAGCTACTATCTGTCCAAGATCGGCACCATCACCAATGTCGATCAACTGGTCAATGACAAGCGGCTTGCAGACTACGTTCGGTCCGCCTTCAACATGGATCCGGGCTTTACGCAGCTGAAAAGCGTTCTGACCGATCCTGCCTATGCCCGTTCGGTCGATTTGGGCGACGCCTACGAGGCCTTCAATTTCAAGTCCGACGGTACGGTCTCTCCGACGAAGCGCGCGCAGTCCTATGATCAGTTGACGGGTATGGTGAACGCAGCGTCGAACGTTACCGGTTATTTCTCGAACAAGATGATACCCGCGAGCGGTCCCAGCACGATCAACAATGTCGACGAACTGCTTTCCGACAAGACTCTGGCCGCCTACATCAAGGATGCCTACGGCCTCGGTCAGGATTTCAGTAATGCCGAGCTGAAGAACATACTCACGGATTCCGCCTACGCCGCGACGGCAGGCCATCAAGACATCCATGACGCCTTCAATTTCAATGCAGATGGTTCGATTAACGGCACGATTCAGAGCGCCACGCAGCTTCAGGGCATCAACCAACTCGCTGCAAACAACGCGGCTTACTATCAAACCAAGCTCGCAGATCTCTCGAACAATGGCTCGACCGCGGCCGTTGACGTTTTCCTCGCTGACGACAAGCTGGTCAGCTTCCTGCGCACCAACCTGCAGATCAGCGATACCATCAGCGATGCCGCGCTTCGCGGCGTTCTGACCGATCCAACGGTCGCGGCGGCCCAAGGTTATAGCGACGTCTATCAGCTCTTCAATTTCCGCCAAGACGGTACGGTCGCGCAAAACACGCTCTCGCAGAGCGCTGCCCAGGTTGCGGCGATGAACAAGAAAGCGGACGACGCCGCCACCTATTATGCCAATGCAATGCTTTCGATTGCCAGCGTTGATCAGTTGCTTGCTGACCAGAAGCTCAACAGTTATGTCCGTTACGCCTTCAGTATTCCGACGAGCGTTTCGAATGCCGATCTGCGCAATATTCTCACCGATCAGAGCGGCACCGGACCCTATGCCAATGTGAAGGCGGCGTTCAATTTCCAGACTGACGGCACCGTCACCCCCGGCTGGGCGCAGACGTCCGCGCAGAGGGCCACCATGAATTTGGCCGCTTCCGCACGCGAACAAGGAGTCCTGGACCGGATCGGCGACGTCAACGACGTCGATCAGTTGCTCGCCGATTCGTCCCTGACGGACTATCTGAAAATGGTCTACGGCCTGGCCTACGACACAAGCGACGCCGAACTGAGGAATATCCTCACCGACCCGGCCCATGCCGCTTCCGTCGGCCAAAGCGATCTCAACGCTGCCTTCAATTTCGCGGCCGACGGTTCGCTGCCGACCTCGACGTCTGCCCAGACCGGTGAGCAGACGATCAACACGTCAGATAATTACGGCGCGCGCGCCAACAATCAGGGCGACGATCTCATTGACCGTATCATCGCGAACTACAAGTCGCGAATGGACGACGCCAAGGGCGTAAAGAGCATCAATGATTTCATGAAAACCAATGCCACCGCCGATACGCTTCTCGGTAACGACTCCTATCCGGATCTTTATCAGATCGCGCTGCAGGCTTATGGCCTGACGACGAACGACGTTTCGCGCTCCACCATGCGCAAACTGCTTGTCAGCGACCCCTATGATCCGAAGGGATATGTCGCATCCTTCAAGGACGACCGCATCACCAAGATGGTGCGCGCTTTCAACTTCGGTGCTGACGGTAAGGCTGCCGAGCCCCTGTCGGCTCTCTCCGCCGCCACGATGGCGAAATATGCGACGGATTATAAGTCGCATGCGACCATGCTCATGAAGGCCGGTCCCGCAAAGGACCGCGCTTCCAAGGATGCCACCAAGGAAGTCGATTATTTCGGCAAGACCATACCAACCGTAACGTCGCTCGACGATTTCCTGGCCGACAAACGCCTGACGGATCTGGTGCTGAAAGCAAACGGTCTCGATCCGAAGAAGTACGACAAGGATACGCTGAAGAAGATCTTCACCTCCGATCCTGATGACAAGAAGAGCTATCTCAACACCACGGCTGACGCGCGCTTCAAGGAGATCGTCGCTTCCTTCAATTTCGATAAGGACGGCAACCTGACACGCGCCAAGATAGGTACGATCCAGGACAAGCAGGCCGAGGCGAATACGCAGCAGCAATATGTGCAGATGACCCTGGAAACCCAGGAGGGCGAAAAGAATGATGGCGTTCGCCTGGCGCTCTATTTCAAGCGAAAGGCTGGTGACGTCACCTCGCTCTATCAGATCCTCGGCGACAAGGCGCTCTATCAGGTCGTCCAGACGACTTATAGCCTGCCGGCGCAGATTTCGTCGATGGACGTGGCCAAGCAGGTCGATCTTCTCGGCCGTTTCGTGAAGCTCGAGGACCTGCAGGATCCCAAGAAGGTCGACAAGCTCATCAAGCGCTTCACGGCCATGTACGACATCAAGAACAACACGCAGCAGTCGCCGGCGCTCCAGCTCCTGACCGGCGGCACCGGCCAGGCGGCATCGCTGCTCTGAGACCAATCCACATTCGGGATTCCGTTCGATGATGAGTTCTGAAGCGGCGATAGCGAAGGAGTTTGAATCCTCTCGCGGCAGGAAATGGAATTTATTCCACGCTCGCCGAGACCGGATCGCTGTTCCAGTGACTTTGTTTGCCGCTGCCTAATATGATGTTGCTCAATTCCGGCTGAAGACTTGGCGCATCGACGTGCTGGAGCCGGAGCAGTTCGGCAATATCCTCCGACGGAAGAGGTTTGCTGAACAGGAAGCCCTGGATTTCATCGCATGCATTCTGACTGAGAAATGCGCTCTGTTCCATCGTCTCGACCCCTTCCGCAACGATCGTCAATCCGAGTGCCTTGCCCATGGCGATAATCGCTTGGGTAATGGCCTTGTCCTCCAAGCCATGCGGCAGATCGTTAACGAAGGACCGGTCGATCTTGATGGTGTCGATCGGGAACTGTTTCATCAACGACATCGACGAGTAGCCGATGCCGAAGTCGTCGATCGCAAGCCGGACACCGCGGCTCTGAATGGCGTCAAGCAATCGAATTGCCCTGTCCACATTGAGCATGACCATGCTTTCGGTGATCTCGATCTGGAGAAGATTGGGTTCCATTCCGGTGGCGGCGAGCACATCATCGATGTCCCGCAACAGGTTTTCATCGAGGAATTGCCGCGGCGAGACGTTGACTGCCATGGAAAGCGGAGGAAGCCCTTCGCGCTGCCATGCCACATTCTGCGCACAGGCCGTTTTTAAGACCCAGCGGCCGATCGGGACGATCAAACCGCTCTCCTCGGCGAGCGGTATGAACCGCATGGGCGGAAGCACTCCAAGTTCTGGGTGGTTCCAGCGCAGCAGAGCCTCTACGCCCGCTATCTGCCCGGTCGCTACGTCCATCTTTGGCTGGTAGTGAAGGCAGAGCTGGTTTCGGTCGAGAGCATGACGCAAGCCTGCTTCCAGCGTCAGCCGATCGACGGATTGCGTTGCGATCTCGGTCGAGAAGAAGCGGATGTCGTTCTTGCCTTCCTGTTTGGCAAGATACATCGCGATATCGGCATTCTTCATCAATGTCTGTTCGTTGTCGCCGTCCTCGGGGAACATCGCGATGCCGATACTGGCAGTAACGCCGCATTCGTGTCCGCCGAGATCCATGGTTTTGCCGACCGACGCAAGCAGATTGCGTGCGATGGTTGCCACATGCTGGATTTCGGTAATCTCATTGAGGAGAATGACGAATTCGTCACCACCCAGTCGGGCGACGACATCGCTCCGGCGCACGCCGCTCCGCAGCCGGCACGCAACCTCGATCAGCAAGGCATCGCCCGCCGCATGGCCAAGGGTATCATTGATGATCTTGAATCTGTCGAGATCAACGAACAGAACTGCGCATCGCCGTTCGTAGCGCCTCGCCTCCTGCATCGAGAATCCCAGTAGCTGGTTGAACATTCCCCGGTTCGGCAGATCGGTCAGGCTGTCGTGTGTCGCGAGATATTTGATGCGTTCTTCGGCTTTTTCCTTTTCATCGGCGCGGTCGAAACCTTCGAGCGCAAACGAAACGTTTGCAGCAAGCCGCTGCAGCAGATCGACGAATTCCGGCGTAAACGTCCCGATTTCGGCGGACAGGAAGAGGAGGACACCCGCCGCCTTGTTTTGGCTGAGCAGCGGCAAGGCTGCGCCCGATTTTGTTCCGGTGCGGCGAACGGCTTCATGGAAGGCCTTGGATTGGACGTCGGCCAGGTAATCGTTGCTGATGCAGGGACGTTTTGCGCGGAAGGCTATTCCCGACAATCCTCGTCCCTCGGGATAGGCGTCGGAAGTGGCGATCCTCATGCCCTTTTGCACCTTGGCACCGGGACCGATCGCCGTTGCTATGCGAAGAAACTCGCCTTCAGGCTGTGCCACGGCGATGGTTATCGACGTAAACTTGGCTCCGGCAATTGCCGCCTTGCAGACGAATTCGAAGAGCTCCTCGCGGGTCTTCGCCCGCATGATTGCTTCGTTGGTTGCGTTGAGTGCGGCGAGCATTCGTGTCAGCCTCTCTTTAGAGATCCTGGCGGCCTCATCTTCATCCGCACGAGCCTTGAGCGTGGTCTGCATTACCGCAAGCGAGTTCAGAAGACGGCCGAGTTCATCGCGGCGGCGGATGTCGATCTTGTCTGTGAAATTGCCGGTTGCAACACGTTCCGAAAGCCGCATCGCAGCAAAGATCGGTTTGCTCATGGAATAGGTAAAAGCAATCGCAAGCGTCAGCCCTGCCAGTGCCGCACCTATAGCAAGCGTCAGCATGGTGGCACGCGCCACCGTTGCTTTGGCTTCTGCTTGCATTCGATAGTCGAAGCCGTATGCAGCGACAATCTCCACCAAATCGTCGAGTGCGGCAACGGTTGCTTCACTTTTCCGCGCGATCGCAAATGGTGCAGGGATAGTGGTCAAACCACCTGTCGGAGGTTCGAGAATTTGCAGTTCTGCGTCCGCCCAGTCGCGCAGCCGGCTTTCGGCCTGCTCCAAGGCGACCGTGACGTCTTTTGTCTTAACCCGCTCGCGAACTATTTGCAGGTTGTCCGTAATATCCGCGAGCAGTCTTTCGAACTTTTCGGCAGTTTCCTTCGGCGGCGCCTCCCCGGGGCCTGGTTGCAGGAGAAGGCGGGCTTCGTTCAATGCCGCATGCGCCGAGCGCGCATAATTGATCCCCATGAGCGGGCCGTCGTACAGGTGCACGACAAGATCGCCCGTGCTGGAGATGCTGCGAATGCCGTAGAACGCCAGCCCGCAGGCAAGGACGACAACGATACTGAATGCCCCGAAAAATTTGTAGCGAATCGACATTACGGTTCCCCTGGGAACGACCCGTAAGATTAATTTGTGATCTTCACGGCCATTTTCATCCGCGGATGAATTGCGCATAGCACCTGAACGTCGCCGGCTTCCGTGAAGGTTACCTCCGTCGACATTCCGGGGGCTTGCGATCCGAGGTTGAATTCGTTTCCGCGGCTGGCCGAGTAAATATTATGAGGAACCGTATCGTCATTCACGAATGTGAGCGTCTCGCCTGCCTTTATCGTAACGCTCTCGGAGGAGAACTTGCGGCCCTGCTGATGAATGGTCAGGTTGGCCGCCAGTGCACCCACCGAAAAACCGGTGAGAATTACGATGGTGATCAAGACTAACTGGCGCATGGTATCGTCCTGGTACCCGGGTTGACAGGCCTCAGCGAGGCAAGGTCGGTACTGCCGTGGGGCTGAGATTGCTGGTCAAGGTCTTGAGAAATGCGACCAGATCGGCTTTCTCCTGCGACGTAAGGCCGAGCGGCTTCATCAGATCGGAACGGCTTGGCCTGTCGATGCCGCCTTGGTCGTAGTGTTCGATGACGTCCTCCAGCCTGACAAGGGACCCATCGTGCATGTAAGGAGCCCGGCTGGTGATCTCGCGCAGACCCGGCGTCTTGAAGGCGTGCTGCATCTTGACGATGTCGGGCAGGTATTTCCCGCGCCCGATATCGGCGCTCGGAAGGCCGATATCCTGAAAGCCGTCATTCGTGAAGTTCCAGCCCTCGTGACAGGACGAGCACTGACCTTTCGTGTTGAAGACGACGAAACCGCGCTTTGCCTGTTCGGAGATTGCCTGCTCGTCTCCCTCTACCCAGGCATCGAACGGCGCTTGTTCGGAGACGATGGTGCGTTCATAAGCGGCGATCGCTTTTGCAAGCGTGTTGGGGTTCAGCCCTTCGCCGGGGAAAGCGCTCTCAAACAGCGACCCGTAAGAGGAGATGGAGTTGAGGCGATCGACAAGACGGTCGATCGGCATGTCCATCTCACGGGCGGACTGGATTGGCCCGAGCGCCTGTTCTTCAAGGCTGGCAGCGCGGCCATCCCACATGAAAATTGCCCCCCAGGCAGCGTTGACGACGGTGGGCGAGCGACGGCTTAGCTTTTCCATGCCATGGCCAACGCCCACGGACAGCCCGTCTCCCCAGCCAAAACCCGGGTTATGGCAGCTGGCGCAGGACTGCGCCGAAGTCGACGAAAGACGAGGGTCAAAATAGAGTTTCTTGCCGAGGGACGTTTTTCCCGGCGAATAAGGATTATCCGCAGGAAACAGGATTGAGTCCGGCCGCCGGTACTCGGATTTCATCGCCTCGATGCCGCTAGCGGGTTTTGGACTGGTCTCAATTCGATGCGTCTCCCCAACGATGGCTGCAGCGAAGCTGGTGCCCGCAGAACCGGCCACGCCGCCGAGAAGGATCGTCGCTATTGTCACGCCGAACAGCGTTGTGCGTCGAAAATGAGATGCAAGCATGTCACGTACCTTGTCATGGAGCCGATATCAGCTGACTGCCGCGAGCGCTTCCCGCTTGATAAGCTTCGCATAGCCGCTTCTTCGTTATCTCTTCGACACAGCAGTCTTTGTTTAATCAATGCCTGCGACTGCGGCGCGCCGTTAAAGCATTCTCCAGTTGCATTAAGATTCGCTAAATAATTTACCTAAATTGTCCCTGGCGATTTGCCTTCAACGAGCCGAAATAGTGCACCGTGATCGCGAAATATGGCGAGACGTGGCATCCACTGCGAACAGCTAAAGCATGTCGCGCAAAAGTGTGCGGCGTTTTGCGATAACGACATGCGTGAATACAAAGACCTAAAGCATGGGAAGCGAATCTTGGAGATCGCGACATGTTTTAGGACGAAACCATATTCACCTCAGCCACCGGCAGATTGCTGCGAGACGGACGAATGCGAGGAAGTATTCCGCACGTCATCGAAACGGGTTGCGAAGCCGCCGGAAGTGCTTGAGTTTGTTGAATCAGTATTCGAAGCGTGAGCCTCAATCCTTGAGGTTTACCACCTTGTCAGGGTTCATGATGCCGGCTGGATCGAAGGCCCGCTTGATGCGGCGCATCAGCTCCATCTCGATATCAGGTCGGATCGATGCCAGCTCATCACGCTTCAGTTGACCGATACCATGCTCGGCGGAGATCGATCCGCCATGGGTCAGCACCAGCCCGTGCACGATATGGTTCATTTCGTGCCAGCGGGCGATGAAGGCATCCTTGTCGGCACCAACAGGCTGCGAGATGTTGTAGTGGATATTGCCGTCGCCCATATGGCCGAAGGCGCAGATGCGTGCGCCGGGCATTGCTGCCATCACCGCCGCGCCGGCCTCGTTCATGAAGTGCGGGATCTTCGAGACCGGCACGGAAACATCGTGCTTGATCGAGCCTCCCTCCGGCTTCTGAGCGTCCGACATGCTCTCGCGCATGTGCCAGAGCGCCTTCTGCTGCGCAACGGAGGAGGCGATCGCCGCATCCTGCACGAGGCCTGCTTCGAAACCCTGCTCCAGCACCGCATTCATCATCCGCTCGGCCGTTTCGGCGGAATCCGAGGTGGAGATATCGACCAGCACATACCAGTCATGCGGCGTCTCCAGCGGATCGCGCACGCCGTCGATATTGCGCGCGGTGATCTCGACGCCGAAGCGTGGCATCAGCTCGAAGCCGGTGAGCGAGGCGCCGCAGAGGCTGGAGGCAAGATTGAAGAAGGCGAGCGCATCCTCGACAGACGAAAGCCCGGCAAAGGCCACCTGATGGCCGAGCGGCTGCGGGAAAAGCTTCAGCACGGCACCGGTGATGATACCGAGCGTGCCTTCCGCGCCGATGAAGAGGTCGCGGAGATCATAGCCCGTATTGTCCTTCTTCAGTCGGCGGAGCCCGTCCCAGATCTCGCCCGTCGGCAGCACGACTTCGAGGCCGAGGCAGAGCTGGCGCATGTTGCCATAGGCGAGAACCGCGGTTCCGCCGGCATTGGTGGAAAGGTTGCCGCCGATGCGGCAGGACCCTTCCGAGCCGAGCGACAGCGGAAACAGGCGGCCATGCGCCTCGGCTGCCTTCTGCACCTCGGCAAGGATCGCGCCGCCATCGGCGACCAGCACGTTGGCGACCGGATCGACATCGCGGATCTTGTTCATGCGTTCGAGCGACAGGATGACATCCGCCTTGCCTTCGCGCGGCGTTTGTCCGCCGACGAGGCCGGTATTGCCCGTCTGCGGCACGATTGCGGTACCGGTCTCGGTGGCAAGCTTCATGATCGCGGAGACTTCCTCGACCGAACCGGGTTTCAGCAGGAGAGGGGAGGAGCCGTGATAGAGGCCCCGGTTTTCGATCAGGTGCGGCGCGAGATCAGCTTCGCTGCGAAGCGCATATTTCTCGCCGACGATGGCCGTGAAACGCTCGATAATATCAGGCGAAATGCTTGTGCTGCTCATGGAGCCTGGTCCCTCTTCCTCACTCGCGCGGTGCTGCCGCGCGCCGCAATCGATCGTTGATCGCCTCTCCAAGCCCCTCGTCGGGGATCGGTGAAAAGGCGATCATGGCCGCGCCGCTGGCATCGGCCTTCTTCATGTAGTCGAAAAGATTGGCGGCCGCTTCGGCAAGATCGCCGCGCGGGCTGAGGTTCAGCGTGATCACGGCATGCTCGGCGCCCGTCACCGTCTCCGGCCCGAAGGTGATCAGCGCTTCGCCGGGGTGAAGATCGGTGGCATCCAGCCGGACGGCCGCACCCGGCGCGTAATGTGAGGCGAGCATCCCCGGCGCTTCGATCGCTGCGGCAGCCTTCTTTGACCGCAGCAATCGCTTGCCGGTCACCCGCTCGATCTCCTTGGCCGGCAGACCACCTGGCCGCAGCAAGCGAAGTTCGCCGTTCTCGACTTTTACGATCGTCGATTCCACTCCGACTGCACTCGCGCCGGCGTCGAGGATGAGCGGTATCTTTGCCCCGAGATCGGCTTCGACATGGTCAGCACTCGTGGCGCTCACTTTGCCTGACGTATTGGCGCTCGGAGCCGCGAGAGGTCGCCCGAAGGCGCGGATCAGTTCACCCGTAAAGCCTTTCGGTATGCGGATGCCGACGCTGTCGAGGCCCGCTGTCGCCAGCGCATGGATCGCGGTGCCGGTCTTCAGCGGCAGCACCAGCGTCAACGGGCCTGGCCAAAACGCTTCTGCCAGGGCGCGCGAAATCGGATCGAATTCCGCATAGGCTTCTGCCATCGCAAGATCCGCCATGTGGCAGATCAGCGGATTGAAGCGCGGCCGGCCCTTGCTCTCGTAGATTCGGGTGATTGCCGCCGGATTGGTCGCGTCGGCGGCAAGTCCGTAGACGGTCTCGGTGGGAATGGCGATCGCAAAGCCTTCGGCAAGTGCCACGCAGCCGGCTTCGAGCGCCCTCTGCCTGTCCGCCTTGATGTCGATAATGCGTGCCATGTCCTGCCCGGTTTTTACTGCGGCAGTCATTAGGCCTTCCTTGCGGCGCGATCAATCCCGCCCAGAACGAGCGGACCAACAGCTGGCAGACCTATAACTGGCGGATGATCTGACGAAGCTGCTCGTTGCGGGCGCCGAGCAGAAGGATGTTGCGGATGGCGATCTGCGGATCGTTGGTGCGGAAGAGCAGGCCGTTGCCGCGCACGGAGCGGTCGACCACCATCTTCTCCGGCGTGCTTTCACCCGGCTTGACCGCCACGGCGAAATACATGCGGGAATTCTGTACCGCGATATTGTCGAAGAAATTGTCGTTGTCGCCGATGTCGGAATAGAAGTTGGCGATGTAGAAGGCCCAGGCCACTTCGTCGTAGCGGGCAAATTTGGTGCGCGCTGCCGTGACGTGGCAGTAGCCGAGATGCGGGCTGTCTGCCAGCGTCCGGTGGAAGATCATCTTCGGAAATTGGATGGAGCGGTGGAAGCCGTTGATGTTCTGGTGGGTTTTTTCACCGGCGGCCTGCAGCTTTCGTGCGGTCTTTTCGGCCACTTCCTCATGGGTGAGATAGCGGCGCTCCTCCGGGAGCCAGTCTTCGCGACGGCGGCTGATACGGCCGGTGCGCAGGAATTCCGAGTGCTTGGCGAAAAGCCGCGGTTCCGTAGGCTTGATCTCTTCCCGCGTGTCGAAATATCGAAGTTTGGCCATGGCTTCCGCAGTCTTCGCTGTGTGGGTCACCGGCAAGGATAGGATTTCGTGCTTAACGCCCTGTTAAAATAGCGCGAAGAAGGCGCGAGAGCCGGGTTTGAGGCCGACATGTCGTAAATACGACAGGATTTTATCTGCCGCGTTGGATTCGCTTAATCTGAAGGGCCACGAAATGTCGCAATTGACCACAATCAAGGGCGAATGAATGTTTCTGAGGACCGAGCGGCTCCCTGTCGTCAATTTCGAAGCGGATGTCGCTTTACAACCAAGCGACCGGCATGCTCGGTGCTTAAATAACCCCATGACCAGTTCTCCCGAGGGAGAAGGAAGCGGGCGCGCTTCCGCTGCGGTGCTCGAAAAGGGCAGCAGCCACATGCACAAGGATAGGCAGATGGATATTCGCAGCAACGTTTTGCGCCAGCTCAAGAGCCGCCGCGAGGGTTTCAGTCTCGAACAGCCCTTCTACATTGACGAGGATTATTTCCGTCTGGATATGGAGATGATCTACTATCGCGACTGGCTGTTCATCGGCCATGATTGCGAATTGCCGAAGCCGGGCGCCTACTTCACCGTCCAGATCGGCGATTATCCCGTCGTCATCGTGCGCGGACGCGACAATGTCATTCGCGCCTTCCACAATAGCTGTCGTCATCGCGGCTCGCGCGTCTGCACCAAGGAGCACGGTTCGTCGGTGCGTCTTGTCTGCCCCTATCATCAGTGGACCTACGATCTCGACGGCAAGCTCGCCTTCGCCCGCCATATGGGCGACGATTTCGACAAGAGCGGCTACGGCTTGAAGCCGGTTCATTGCGAGATCGTGGCTGGTTACGTCTTCATCTGCCTCGCCAATGTCGCGCCGGACTTCCAGTCGGTGCGCGACAAGATCGAGCCCTATATGGCACCGCACCACATCGGCGAGGCCAAGATCGCCTTCCAGAGCACCATCATCGAGAAGGGCAACTGGAAACTGGTCTGGGAAAATAATCGTGAGTGTTATCACTGCGCCGCAAACCATCCTGAGCTCTGCCGCACCTATCCGGAAGCACCGAGCGTGACCGGCACGGACGGTGGTGCAGACGATCCCGAGATCGCCGGCCACTGGGCGCGCTGCGAGGCCGCCGGCCTGCCGAGCAAGTTCCAGATCTCGCCGGATGGACAGTTCCGCACCGCCCGCATGCCGCTGATCGAGGATGCCGAGAGCTACACCATGTCCGGCAGACCTGCTGTCAAGCGTCCGCTCTCCGACGACGTGAAGATCAGCCGCATCGGCACCATGCTGCTCTTCCACTATCCGACGACATGGAACCATCTGCTCGGCGACCATGCCATCTCCTTCCGCGTGCTGCCGCTCAGCGCCAACGAGACGGCGGTGACGACCAAATGGATCGTTCACAAGGATGCTGTCGAGGGCGTCGATTATAACCTCGAGGAACTGACCCACGTCTGGACCGAAACCAACGACCAGGATCGCCGCATCGTCGAAGAGAATGCCTTCGGCATCCGTTCGCCGGCCTATGAGCCCGGTCCTTATTCGCAGGTCCACGAGGGCGGCGTCATGCAGTTCCTCGAATGGTATTCGAACTTCATGGTCAATCGCCTGCAGGGCGATCAGGCCAAGCTCTCGGTCGTTGCTTGAGGGCGTTCAAGGCCGGTTAATGTCTGGTTCATTTCGCCTCCGGTAAGAATTGGAGCGCAGAGGCTGTTTTCGGGTTATTCGGGAACATTTTTCCGTTTTATCCGGTGATCGGCAAGCTTTTTTCGCTCTTGATCGGAGATAAGCAATGTTTGGGCTGAGTAAGAAGGTCGCGACTGCGGTTATGGCCGCCGCCGTCGTTGTGACGAGCTTCGTGCCGTCGCAGGCAATTCAGATGCCGGCCGCCCCGCAGGCGGAAAAATCGTCGCTTGTAGAAAACGTCCAATACCGCCGTTACTATCGTCCGGGCTATCGCCCCGGATACTATCCGGGCTACCGCCCGGCCTATCGGCCTGGCTGGTACGGCGGCTATCGCGGCTATTCCTATTATCGTCCGGGCTATCGTCACTATAACGGCTACTGGTATCCGCTGGCAGCCTTCGGTGCCGGCGCGATCATCGGCGGCGCGGTCGCCGCCCAGCCGCGCTACTATGCACCCGCACCGGCTCCCTCGGGTATCAATCCGAGCCATGTTGCCTGGTGCGAAAACCGCTACCGTTCCTACAGGGTCTACGACAACACGTTCCAGCCCTATAACGGTCCGCGTCAGCAGTGCTATTCGCCTTACTACTGAGGCGAAACCAGAGATTGAGTTACAACGCCCGGCCGTCGAGCCGGGCGTTTTCGTTCAGAGAATATCTACCCGCTTCAAGAGCCACCAGGCAAAAGCGATGGAGGCGAGGATGAGCGCCACGGCATATTCCGTGCCGTAATCGCCGACTGCGAAGGGCAGGTTGGCCGTGTTCATGCCGAAGAAGCCGGTCACCAGTGTCGGCGGCAACAGGAAGGCCGTCATGATCGACAGGATATAAAGGTGGCGGTTCGTCTCCGAGGAGAGCTTGGAGTCGATTTCTTCGTGCAGCAGCCTTGCCCGGTCCTGCAGCGCATAGACATCGTGGTCGACCGTCTCCAGCCGGCTCGTCAGTCGCCCGGCGATATCGTCGAAACCGAAGGGCATTTCGTCTTCGTCTGAGGCCGCCGCTCGCCGCATCAGCGCGAGGACCGTGCGCAGGTGACGGTGCAGGCGCACGATCGTGCGGCGGACGGGTGCAAGCCTGCGGCGCTCGTCCCGCGGGGCATTGTCGTAGACGAAATCCTCGATCAGGTTGAGCTCTTCGGTGAGCTCCATGACGACGGATATCAGCGTGCGCTGGAACTCGGTCACAAGCAGCTCGAAGAGGTCGACGGGACGGGTGAACTTGCCGGGATTCTTCTCGATCATCACGCGTGTCCGCTCCACGCTTCTCAGCGGCTGCAGGCGCGTGGTGATGATGAAACGGTCGGAGATGGCGAAATGCAGCCAGCCGAGATCGGCCGTGTCCTGATCGAATTCGCGCTGGCAGTCCACCAGCGTGCCGTAGAGCATCTGTTCGTCGACAGTCAGGACCGCATGCGTGTCGCGCGTGGTCAGCGCCGACTTGGCATCATCCATCACGCCGAGCGTGTCGAGCAGGGCGGGCACGCGGGCATCGGCGAGATTGAGATGCAGCCAATAGAAACCGTCGTCCGCGGTCAGCTCTGCGGCCGTCGCGCTGTTTTGCAACCGCGCGGCCTTCTTGCTTTCCGGCGAGAAACGGTAGGCCCATACGAGGCCGGGTATGTTGACGGGCAAGGTATCCATTATTGCCGATCCTCTCGCGAAAGCGATCAATCCTACTAAAGCATGTCGCGCAAAACTGTGTAGCGATTTTGCGATAACGACATGCGTCTAAACAACGGCCTGAAGCGTGGCAGCGGATCTGAAAGATCGCGACACGCTTAGAGATTCTCCATGACGTTGGTTTGTGCAAGTGCACAAGCGAAAAGGCGCTCTCGACAAGAGTTATCGACGGAAACCAAATTGACGTTTACGTAAAAATCAATTAGCTCTTCAGGTGGAGGCGCTTGCGGACCGGCTTTGTCGCAAGCGGGCTGAATGCGGAGGAAAAATAGGATGTATAAGGCGCCTGTTGAGGAAATCGCGTTCACGCTGAAGCATGTCGCCGGCATGGCAGAAGCGATCGACAGCGGTCTTCTGGGCGATCTCGGCGAGGATCTTGTCGATGCCATCCTTGCCGAGGCGGGACGATTTGCCACGGAGGAGATCGCACCTCTCGCCGACATCGGCGACCGTCAGGGCGCTCGTTTTTCCAATGACGAGGTAAAGACGCCGGATGGTTGGCGTGAGCTTTACCGCAACTGGGCAGCCGGCGGCTGGAACGGTCTGACTGCGCCGGAAGAATTTGGCGGTCAGGCCCTGCCGCATATGCTGAATGTCGCAGCGCTTGAAATGTGGAACTCCGGCTCCATGGCCTTTGCCCTCTGCCCGACGCTGACTATGGGCGCGATCGAGGCTCTGAATGTACATGGCAGTGCCGCCCTTAAGGAAAAATATCTGGCGCGTATGGTGTCGGGCGAATGGACCGGCACCATGAACCTCACCGAACCGCATGCCGGCTCCGATCTCGGCGTGTTGAAAGCGCGCGCCGAGCGTTGCGAGGATGGCACCTACCGCCTCTTCGGCCAGAAGATTTTCATCACCTGGGGCGAACACGACGCGGTCGACAACATCATCCATCTCGTGCTGGCTCGCCTGCCGGATGCACCCGCCGGTACGCGCGGCATCTCGCTCTTCCTCGTGCCGAAATTCCTCGTCAACGATGACGGCTCGCTCGGCACCCGCAACGATCTTCACTGCCATTCGCTGGAGCACAAGCTCGGCATTCACGGCTCGCCCACCTGCACCATGATCTATGGCGACGGCAAGTTCGGCGACGAGAAGGGGGCGATCGGCTGGCTGATCGGCGAGGAGAACAAGGGTCTCGCCTGCATGTTCACGATGATGAATAACGCCCGCCTCGCCGTCGGCATGCAGGGTGTAGCGATCTGCGAGGCGGCAACGCAGAAGGCGATCGCCTATGCAAAAGAGCGCACGCAGGGCAGGGCGCCGGGCTGGAACGGGTCCGGCATGAGCCCGATCATCGACCATCCCGATGTCATCAGGATGCTGTTGACCATGAAGGCGCTGACGCAGGGTTCGCGCGCTATCGCCTATGCCTGCGCCCATGCGATCGACATGGCGCATCGCGCTGCGGAACGCCGCGAGGACTGGCAGGAACGCGCAGCACTGCTGACGCCGATTGCCAAGTCCTTTGCGACCGATGCCGGCGTCGATGTCGCCTCTCTTGGCATTCAGGTTCATGGCGGCATGGGCTTCATCGAGGAGACAGGGGCGGCCCGCTATCTGCGCGATGCCCGCATTGCCCCGATCTACGAAGGCACGAACGGCATTCAGGCGATCGACCTCGTCACCCGCAAGCTGCCCTTGTCTGATGGCAAGCAGATCAAGGGCTTCATTGCCGAGCTGAAGGCGATTGCTGAAGCTGTCCGCAGTTCGAACCTCGACGGTTTCGGCACGACGGCCGACAGGCTCGGAGCCGCGCTCGCCGATCTGGAGGAGGCGACAGGCTGGCTGCTAGCCCGCCTCGCAGAGGGCAAATCGGCAGAGGCCTTGTCCGGCGCCACACCCTATCAGCGTCTCTTCGGGCTTGCTCTGACCGGCTGCTATCTCGCCAAAGGCGGTCTCGCCCAAACGGCGGATGGGGCAGGCGAGAGCCGCATCGCGCTCTGCCGGTTCACCGCCGAAAACCTGCTGTCCGAAACGGCGGCACTGAAGGACCGTGTCGTCAACGGAGCAGAGAGCCTTGCCGCGGCCCGCGCCGTCCTTGCTTGAGGAGCTGAAAATGAGTGATACCGTCGTTATCGAGCGATCCGCGGAACATCCGGCCGTCCAGATCATCCGCTTCAACCGGCCGGAAAAGAAGAATGCCTTTACCCGCGACATGTATCGCACGATGACGGATGCCCTGAATGCCGCAAACAGCGATGCCGGGA
>Ga0102587_1000677_pt1 | contig 32560 bp, 23 predicted proteins | sample AraplaF_Col_mTSA_FD_76853 | JGI IMG/M metagenome (GOLD analysis project Ga0102587, IMG submission 76853) | Arabidopsis root microbial communities from the University of North Carolina, USA - plate scrape MF_Col_mTSA (SPADES assembly) (version 2) | ecosystem: Host-associated > Plants > Roots >... | reverse complement strand
ACCCTGAGCGCCCAGCTCGGGGGGGCCCCCTCGCAGACCGAGACCGTCGGTGCGGCCATCCTCGCGCAGCTGACCCAGCCGTACCAGCTCGGTGTCCAGCATCATCACGCCACGTGCAGCATTGGCGCCTGCCTGTTCGATGCCCGGACTGCCTCGATCGAGGAGGTACTCAAACAGGCCGACATCGCCATGTACCGCGCCAAGACGGACGGCGGTAACGCGATGCGCTTCTTCGAGACGGAAATGCAGACCCGCATCACCGCGCGCGCCGCGCTGGAAAACGAACTGCACGCCGCCATTGCGGCGCAGCAGTTCGTGCTGCACTACCAGAGCCAGGTCACCGGCGAGGACCGGGTGGTGGGCGCGGAGGTGCTGGTGCGCTGGAACCATCCGACGCGCGGGTTGCTGATGCCAGGTCAGTTCATCGATGTGGCGGAGGACACCGGGCTCATCATCCCGCTGGGCCTGTGGGTGCTGGAGACCGCCTGCAGGCAGCTCACGGCATGGCGCGGCGATCCGCGGAGGCGGCACCTGCAGCTGTCGGTCAATGTGAGCGCCCGGCAGTTCCGCGAGGCAGATTTCGTCGACCAGGTGAGCCGAGTGCTGATGCAAACCGGCGCCGATCCGGGCAGGCTCAAGCTGGAGCTCACCGAAAGCCTGCTGCACGAGAAGGTGGCCGACGCCATCGGCAAGATGGAAGCCCTGGCCGCCTTGGGCATCCAATTCTCCATGGACGACTTCGGCACCGGCTACTCGTCGCTGTCCTACATGACCCAGTTGCCGCTGAGCCAGGTGAAGGTCGACAAGTTCTTCGTGCACAACATCGGGCTCGACCCGAAGGTGGAGTCGATCATCCAGGCCATCATCGGCCTGGCGCGCAACCTGGAACTGGAGATCGTTGCCGAAGGCGTGGAAACTCATGCGCAACGCGAGTTCCTGATGCGCCACGGCTGCGGCCTGTGCCAGGGCTACCTCTTCGGCGTCCCCCAGCCGCTCGAAAGCTACGAGCGCGAGCTGGATACGAAGCTTCCGTCATCGAACGCGGTGGTCATACGGCAGTGACTGCTACCTGCATCGCGGATGGATGCCTTCAGAGGGCTCACGGACTCCGCTCACCCGACTGCACCCGCGCCCCGCCCATCCAGTGTTGGAAGCGGCTTGGCTGGATCTGCCGATGGACGGCATCTGGCAATGCGACAAAGGCGTGTATGCGTTGCGAGCCGGCCAATTACTGGCTCACACGGCGTTGCTGGGCTGCCTGCGGCCAGCAGTGGGGGATTTCGGATAGCAGATCGTCGGACCGAAGTGCCGAACTCGCGGCGGGCACAAAACGAGGATGCCGGCATTTGCAGGAGGATTCCCCGCGTCCTGCGCGTCGACTTCGCCCTCCAACTCGCAAGCACGCCGCGCAGAGATAGCACTTGTCCTCCCCGAGGGACCGCCGATGTCCCACAAGGGCCGACGGCCCTCGGCGGAAAGGTTGGCCGTCAGGTGGCTAGGCCACAACAACGATCTTCCGCGCGACCGAGGACTGAGAAAAGGCAATCGACATGGCAACTGGCAGCAGAACCCTTTGGAAAGGCGCCATCACCTTTGGCCTGGTCCATATCCCCGTGGGCCTGCACACCGCCAGCATCGAGCAGGGTATCGATTTCGACTGGCTGGACAAGCGCAGCATGGACCCGGTCGGCTACAAGCGCATCAACAAGAAGACGGGCCGGGAGATCGACAAGGACAATATCGTCAAGGGCTTCGAGTACGAAGACGGTAAGTACGTCGTGATCTCCCCCGACGAGATCGAAGCCGTTTATCCCCGCACCACGCAGACGATCGAGATCCAGCGCTTCATCGATGCCCAGGAGCTGCCCTTCCTGTATCTGGAACGGCCCTACTACGTTGCGCCGATCAACAAGGGCCAGAAGGTCTACGCGCTGCTGCGCGAGGTGCTTCTGAAGACGGGCAAGATCGGCCTGGCCAAGGTGGTCATCGCCACCAAGCAGCATCTGGCCGTGCTGGTGCCCTCCGGCAAGGCGATGGTGTTGAACCTGCTGCGATGGGGCGACGAAGTCAAAAGCCTGGAAGGCCTCGACCTGCCTCCTGCAGGGGTCAAGGGCGCCAAGGTGAGCGCGGCAGAGATGAAGATGGCCGAGCAATTGGTCGACAGCATGTCAGGCAAGTGGGATCCGGAAGACTTCAAGGACGAGTTCAAGAGCGCCGTCATGAAGATCGTCCAGAAGAAGGTCAAGGCCGGCGATACCGAGACCGTCATCCAGCCCGAGGAAGAAGCCCCGGAAGACAGCTCAAACGTGATCGACCTGACCGAACTGCTCCAGCGCAGCCTCAAGGGCGGCAAGTCTCCCAAAGCGAGCGATGCGGCAGCCAAGAAGCGCAGCAGTGCCAAGGCGCCGGCCAAATCCGCCGGAACCGCGCGAAAGACGGCTTCGAAGAAGGCGTCCGCCAAGACCCGAAAGGCGGCTTGAGGAGGCGCCACGGGTGCCTCGCCGCCCGGCCCTTGAGAGGGACGCCCGATGGCCAAGAGCGACGCGCTGTCCACGTACAAGGCGAAGCGGAACTTCGCTGTCACTGCGGAGCCCGCCGAGGAAGGCCGGCCGAGCCCGCATGCGCTCACCTTCGTGGTGCAAAAGCATGCCGCTTCGCGACTGCACTACGACTTCCGGCTCGAACTCGACGGCGTGATGGTGTCCTGGGCCGTGCCCAAGGGCCCCAGCTTCGATCCGAAGGAAAAGCGGATGGCCATCCACGTGGAAGACCACCCGATCTCCTATTCCTCGTTCGAAGGCACCATCCCGCCCAAGCAGTACGGCGCAGGAACCGTCATCGTCTGGGACAACGGCACGTGGGAGCCCGTCGGCGACCCCCACCAAGGCCTAGCCGCCGGGAAGCTGCTGTTCCGCTTGCACGGCCAGAAGCTCGAGGGGCTGTGGGAACTCGTGAAGATCGCCAAGGGCGGCGAGCGCCAGGAGCCCTGGATCCTCTTCAAGAAGAAGGATGCCTTCGCGCGCGCCCACGCCGAGTACGACGTGATCGCCGCCCTGCCCGACAGCGTCATCGCCAAGCCTCTCAAGCAGGCCGCGCCTGCGGCGAAGCCGGCCGGCAAGGCACCCAGCCCCTCCAGGCCTGCGCGCAAGGCGGCCCTGCCCGCCGAGATCAAGCCGCAGCTGGCCACCCTCGTTGCGGGCATCCCCTCAGGCGGCGAATGGCTGTTCGAGATCAAGTTCGACGGCTATCGGCTGATGGCCCGGTTCGACAAGCGCAAGCTTGCGCTCATCACCCGTGGCGGACACGACTGGTCGGCCCGCATGCCCACGCTGGCGCGGGAGCTTGGCAGCCTGGGCCTTCATTCGACCTTTCTGGACGGAGAGATCGTCGTGCTCGGGGAGAACGGCGCGCCGGATTTCAATGCGCTGCAGAACGCCTTCGACCGCGGGCAAGGCGCCGACCACATCGTGTTCTTTGTCTTCGACGTCCCGTTCTTCGAGGGGCACGACCTGCGCCCTCTTCCCCTGGCGCAACGCCGCCAGCTGCTGCGGGACTTCCTCGCGGAAAAATCCACCGACCACGTGCGCTTCAGCGACAACTTCGAAGCCGATCCCGCGTCACTGCTGCGCTCCGCGTGCCAGATGCAGATGGAAGGCGTGATCGCCAAGCGCGCCGATGCGCCGTACGTCTCCCGGCGCAGCGAAACCTGGCTCAAGCTCAAGTGCAAGCTGCGCCAGGAGTTCGTGATCTGCGGCTATACCGACCGGACGGACCGCTCCGACCAGGTCGGAAGCCTCCTGCTGGGCATCCATGATGCCGGCGGCAAGCTGGTGTCCGTGGGCAGCGTGGGCACCGGCTGGAGCAGCGAAGAAGCCTGGGAGGTCAAGCAGAGGCTGCTGCCGCTGGCTGCCGCGAAGTCCCCCTTCGAGAAGGGCGACGCGAGGCCGGGCCGCTGGTCCAGGCGCAAGGCCGGCAGCGAGCGCTGGGTGAAGCCCCGGCTGCTGGCAGAGGTGAGTTTTGCCGAGTGGACGCCGGACGACCAGATACGGCATGCGTCCTTCATCGGACTGCGCGACGACAAGCCCGCCAAAGCCATCGTGCGCGAGCGGCCCAAGCAGCTCGGGCCATCCGCCGCGCCGGCCGAGGGGAAGGCCGGGGGGAAGGCCGGCCGATCGTCGGTGGCCTCCGTCAAGGTCAGCCATGGCGAACGCGTGATCGACGAAGCCACGGGCGCCAGCAAACTGGACCTGGTGCGCTACTACGAGTCGGTCGCGCAGTTCATCCTGCCGCACCTGAAGGGGCGGCCGTGCTCGCTCGTGCGCGGTCCCACGGGGGTGACCGGCGAACTGTTCTTCCAGAAGCACGGCGAGAAGATCGGCATTCCCGGCATCACCGAACTGCCCGAGAACCTGTGGCCGGGCCATGCGGCCCTGCTCGAGATCGGAAGCGCCAAGGCGCTGGTGGGTGCGGCGCAGATGAACGTCATCGAGTTTCACACGTGGAATTCCACCGCGAAGAACATCGACAGGCCCGACCGGATGGTGTTCGACCTGGACCCCGGCGAAGGAACGACCTGGGACCATGTCCAGGAGGCCGCGGCGCTCGTGCGCGCCATGCTCGACGCCCTGGGGCTGCAGGCCTGGCTCAAGACCAGCGGCGGCAAGGGACTGCACGTCGTCGTGCCGCTGGCGCCGCGCTACGACTACGAGACCGTCAAGGGGTTTTCGCAAGCCATCGTCCAGCACCTGGCGCGGACGATCCCCGCGCGCTTCGTGGCCAAGAGCGGGCCAAGCAACCGCGTCGGCAAGCTTTTTGTCGACTACCTGCGCAACGGGCATGGGGCGACGACGGCCGTGGCCTTCTCCGCGCGCGCCAGGCCCGGCCTTGGCGTCTCGATGCCGGTGGCCTGGGACGACCTCGGGCAGCTCAAGAGCGGTGCCCAGTGGAATATCCGGACCGCGCGCGAGTACCTCTCCTTTCAGACGGAGGATCCCTGGAAGGGCTACTGGAAGAAGCGCCAGCCGCTGGCCGAAGCGATGAAGCGCCTCGGCTACAGGAGGTAGCTCCATCGCCGCGGACAGCGAGCAATTGACGGCCTTCACCTCTTTCCGACCCGCCAGAAAAGTGGCATGTTGATTTTTCCTTGCGGAGGTTCATCCATGGCCATCCCTCGCTCGATCGCTTCCCTGTCGCTCGGATTCGGCCTCGTGTCGATCCCTGTGCGCTTGTACACCGCCACCGAAAGCGCGGCCGCGGTGCATTTCAACCTGCTCTCCAGGCAGGGGGAGCGGGTCAAGCAGCAGTACGTGTCCGCGGTCAATCCCAAGCGGGTCATTCCACGGGCGGAGCTGGTCAAGGGGTACGAGTTCGACACGGACCGTTTCGTCGTCTTCCAGCCGGACGAACTGAAGGCACTGGAGGACGGCGCCAGCCATCTGATCGACATCGTCGCGTTCATCCCGGCCGATGCGGTCGATCCGATCTACTACGACAAGCCTTATTTCCTCGCGCCCGACAAGCGGGGAGGCAAGCCCTACAACCTGCTGAAGAAAGCCATGCTGCAAAGCGGGCGCTGTGCTCTGGCCAAATGGGCATGGAAGTCGAAGCAGTACGTGGTGCAGGTGCGTGCGCGGGAGGAAGGCTTGATCCTGCAGCAGCTGCTGTATGCGCAGGAGGTGCGCTCCCTCAAGGACCTGCGCATCGAGCAACTCGAGCCCTCGGCGGCGGAGCTGAAGCTCGCGCTGCAATTGATCCAGCAGATTTCCCAGGATACCTACGACCCGACGCTGTTCGAGGACGAGGAGAAGAAGCGCATCCTGGCGGCCATCGATGCGAAGATCGCCGGCGAAGAAGTTGTGGCTGCGGAACATCCCGAAGACGCCGGCTCCTCCGGCCAGATCGTCGACCTGACCCAGATGCTCAAGGCGAGCCTGGAGAAGCGGCCGACGGCGGCACAAAAGCCGCGCACTTCGCCTGCGAAAGGCGCCCAGACGGTCGTCCCGCTGCGAAAGCCGGCTGCCAAGGCCAAGCGCGCTCCGCCGTCCACGACCAAAACGCTCGTACCCGCATCGCGCACGAGAATGAAGAAGTGAAGACGCCGGCGGAATCTTCGCAGACGCTTCGCGCGGTGCTGCAATCGCTGGGGTTGTCGCGCCACGCGGTGCTCAAGCTCATCGAATTGGGGTTCGTGGCGCCGGTCAAGGAGCAGAACCGGGCCTGGAAGTTTTCCTTCCAGGACCTTGTGCTGCTTCGCTCCGCCCACGAGCTGCGTGCCGCGCGCATTCCCACGCGCCAGATCCTTCAAGCGCTTCGCCACCTCAAGGCGAGCTTGCCTGAAGAGCAGCCACTTCAGGGCATGCGCATCACCTCCGAGGGGGACCGTGTGACGGTCAGGTTCGGCGAGGCCCATTGGGAACCTCAGACGGGGCAGTTCGTCCTTGACCTGCAGATCGCGTCCGGCGGCAGCGCCGTGAGCCTTTTCCCTGGTCCGCGCGAGCCCGTCCCCGATGGTGCCGAACTGGATGCCCGGTTCGCCCGAGCCGAAGCGCTGGAAGAAACAAGGCCTGAAGCCGCCGAAGCGATGTACCGGGACATCCTCTCGGAAGACCCTTCGTATGCGCACGCGTACCTCAATCTGGGTTTCATGCTCTGCGAATCCGGCCGATGCGAGATCGCCGCAGAGCTTTATGCGGACGGACTGCGCTTCTGTCCTGATGACCCGCTGATGCACTTCAATCTCGCAGTGGCCCTGGAAGGATGCGGCAAAGCTGACGCAGCGCTGGCGGCCTATGAAGAATCGCTTCGGCTGCAGCCGGACCTGCTCGACGCCCACAGGAACGCGGCGCTGCTTTATGCGGACATCGGAGATCAGAAGATGGCGATTCGCCATTTCAGCGCATTTCGGCGCCTCGGTCCGAAGATGCCGCGGGAATGACGTTGCCAGCCATGGCCATGGCCGTGATGTCATCGAAGAGGTGGCTAACGGTGAGCTGCCGGTCCTGACGCATCGGCCCGACCGCATCGAGGAGGACATGGCCTGCCCGCCCACGGCATCCTCCACGGGAGTTCATGTCGACGACCCGCTGAGGATCCCATCGGCCAGGGGCGAGGCGGAAGGACAGCGAGGGCGTAGATGTGGAATCAGCCAGGACCATCGCTCGCTGCCGCGAGGAGCGGGACCAAGACATCACTGATGGGTGTGCGAATGCCGTGGGTCCGGCCGCGACGTGAGACGACACCGTTGCGAATGTCCCATTCGAGCGGCCGGCCGGCTTCGCGATCCGTGAGGATGGACGTGCCCATGTCGGCGGGAGACGCCTGGAACTTGTCGAGGATCGCGTGCGGCACCTCGTCGCCGAGTTGGGCGCCCTCGGCGCGGGCCACCGCCAGACATTCCTGCAGGTACGCCAGAGTGAGCACGGTGATGTCGGATCGAGTGAACATGCCCGAGCGACGATGCGTGAGCGCCATAAGTCCGGCCACCGCGTTCTGCATCAGCTTGCGCCAGGCCAGGGATTTGAAATCGGCCGCCAGCTCGACGACACAGCGGGTGCCTTGCAGCGCTTCGGCTATCACGCGCGAAGCCGGCGTGTCCGGCAAGCTCAGTCGAGCGTCGCCACGCAAGCGCACCGAGCCATCGGATTGCGCCTGCGCAGGAAACCACACGACGGCGGGCGTGATCCGTCCACGCGGGCAATGGGGAGCGACCCGCTCTAGCTGCTCCACGCCGTTTTGCAGAACGCACACGACGGTCTCCGGACCGGTCAATGCGGCCAGCCATGCCGCAGCTGCTTCAATCTGCGTCGACTTGACGGCGAGAAAGACAACGTCGACCGGATGATCGATCTGCCTGGGATCGGTCCGTACCGGACCGGGAATGGAGATCAGGCGGTCGCCATCGCGCAGCGCCAGATGATCGCGGGACGTGCGGCCGCACAGCACCGGCGCGCGGCCGACCTCGTGCAGCACCCCCGCGATCGTGGTGCCGATGGCACCCGGACCCACGACGGCGACGGTTGGACTGCTTTCTGGATTCATGCAACGCGACTCCTGCGACTTGGTTTCAGGGCATCCGCTTGCGCGGCGGTTGACTGCTTCGGATGCGCAGTGTAATGTATTCCAAATGAATTATGACGTTGGTAATGGCGTTTCTTCCAGCGATAAGCAGCTTGGGCAATGGCTGGGGAGCATCCAGGCCCGCTGCGGCGATCTGGCCCCCAGCGAAGCGAAGGTGGTGGCTCTGCTGCTCGCCGATCCCCTGTTCGTCGGCGTCAGCACGACCGCGCAGGTGGCCGTTCGTGCCGGCGTTTCACCGCCGAGCGTCGTCCGCGCGGCACGGGCCATCGGGTTCACTGGTTTCACCGAACTCAAGATCGAGATCGCTCGCGCCCGCGGCACCACCCGGTTCTTCGCGCCGCCTGAAGCGCTCGCTGCGGATGCAACCCCGGCCACTGTGCTCGAGACCTCCATCCGCGCAGGCACCGACGCGCTGGCCGCGCTGGCCGGGGCCGTCGAAATCTCCGCGCTCGATGAAGCGGTCGGCTCCATCCAGTCTGCGCGACAGGTCGTCGCATTCGGTGCCGGCCCATCGGCGACGGTCGCCGCAGACGCAGTCTTCCGCCTGCGCGCAGTCGGCGTAACGACCATCGGCATCCAGGACCACCTGTCGGCCATGATCGCGACGCGTCTGCTCGGCCCCGGCGATGTCGTCATCGCCGTCAGTTCGACCGGACGTACTTCGACGACGCTCGCCATCGCCGATGCAGCATCGTCTGCCGGGGCGTTGCTCATCGCCCTCACCAATCAGTACGGCACACCCCTGGCGACCCTCGCGGATATTGCGCTGGTCGTCGGCGGTGCGCCCCTGCCGGCGCAGATGGCCGCAGCCGGGAGCCGGGTGGCCCAGCTCGTCGTGATCGACGCGCTGGTCGCAATGCTTGCGCTGCGCGACCCCGAGCGCGGCCGCTTGGCGGAGCGGGCGGGCATCGACCTGCCCAGCATCTGCTGATGCGGCCCGGCACCGTCGCGCTCGTGCTTGCTGCGGCGGCAGCCCATGCGCTGTGGAACATCGCCTCGAAATACAAGCGCGGCGACACCTTCCTGTTCGTCTGGGCCTATACCTGCGCCTCGGCGCTGCTGTGCCTGCCGATCGGCATGGCCCCCTTGGCCAAGGCACAACAGCTGCTTGATTGGCGGCTCGCGGTGGGTTCCGCCGTCTCGGCCGCGTTGCACATCGCCTATTCCCTGATCCTGCAGGCCGGTTACGACCGCGCAGAGCTGGGGGTGGTCTATTCGGTCGCCCGCGGTACGGGACCCATGCTGACGATGCTGTTCGCGGTTGTCCTGCTGGAAGAACGGCCCAGCGCGGTCGCCATGCTCGGAGCGTTGCTCATCGTCACGGGCATCCTCGTCGTCGTCGGAAATCTCTTCAGAAGCGGCAGCCACCGTACCGTGCCGGGGATCCTCTGGGGAGCAGCGACAGGTGCCACCATCGCCGCATACACCCTCTGGGACAGCTACGCGGTCACCGCGTGGCACCTGGCGCCCGTGAGCTATTACGCGGGCACGCTCCTTCTGCAAGGCCTGATCCTGACACCCATCGCGCTGATGCAGCGGCATCGGATTCCCGATGTCCTGCGTGCCAACGCTGTGCCGATCCTCGTCGTGGCCGTGTTGTCCCCCCTGGCCTACATCCTCGTTCTCACCGCCATGCTGAGTGCGCCAGTGGCGCTGATCGCGCCGCTGCGCGAGTCGTCCATCGTCATCGGCGCCTTCCTCGCGTGCTGGCTCTTTCGCGAGGACCATCTCGCGCGCCGTATTGCCGGAGGCGTGATCGTGCTGGCCGGGATCGCGGCGATCAGCCTTTGATGTTCATACGGGCGGCCATGGGATAGCGCGATTGCGAATTGTGGTTTCGGCAGCAGAGAAGAACCACCGGACTTGACCTTCGTCGCGCGGAGGAAGAGGCCTGCATCCTTGCTTCAGAAAGCCTCGAGCGCCAGCGCCGTTACGCTCTCGGCACCGTCGACGATGCTGTCGCGGATGCCCGGCACCTTGTTGAGGATGTGCTCGGCATAGAAGCGCGCGGTGGCGATCTTCGCCAGCATGAAGTCGGTGTCGAAGCTGCGCGAGGCAAGGTCCTGCGCAATGATCAGCGAACGCGCGAGCTGCCAGCCTGCCACCAGGTTGCCCGCGAGCATCAGGTAGGGCACGCTGCCCGCGAACACCGCGTTGGGCGAGGCCTTGGTCTGGCCGGCCACGAAATCGACGACTTCGACGAAGGCCTGGCGCGCAGCCTTCAGGCGCTTGAGCACGGCCGCTGCAGCGGGGTTGTCGCTCTTGGCCAGCTCGGCTTCGGTCTTCTCGATCTGCGCGGCGATCGCCTTGGCCGTCTGGCCGCCGTCGCGCGCCGTCTTGCGGCCCACGAGGTCGTTGGCCTGGATGGCGGTGGTGCCTTCGTAGATGGTCAGGATCTTGGCGTCGCGGTAGTACTGCGCGGCGCCGGTCTCCTCGATGAAGCCCATGCCGCCGTGCACCTGCACACCCAGCGACGCCACTTCGAGGCTCATCTCGGTGCTGTAGCCCTTCACCAGCGGCACCATGAACTCATAGAAGGCCTGGTTCTGCTTGCGCGCGTCCGCGTCGGGGTGATGGTGCGCGGCGTCGTAGGCCGCAGCCGCCACGCTGGACATCGCGCGGCAGCCCTCGGTATAGGCGCGCATCGTCATCAGCATGCGCTTGACGTCGGGGTGATGGATGATCGGCGCGCTGGCGTTGATGGAGCCATCCACCGGGCGGCTCTGCACGCGATCCTTCGCGTAGGCCACGGCGTGCTGGTAGGCGCGCTCGGCGATCGCGATGCCCTGCATGCCCACGGCGTAGCGGGCGGAGTTCATCATGATGAACATGTATTCAAGGCCGCGGTTCTCCTGGCCGACGAGATAGCCGATGGCACCGCCGTGGTCGCCATACTGCAGCACGGCCGTGGGCGACGCCTTGATGCCCATCTTGTGCTCGATGCTCACGCAGTGCACGTCGTTGCGCTCGCCCAGCGAGCCATCCTTGTTCACGAGGAACTTGGGCACGACGAACAGGCTGATGCCCTTCACGCCTTCAGGCGCGCCGGCCACGCGGGCCAGCACGAGGTGCACGATGTTCTGCGCCATGTCGTGCTCGCCGTAGGTGATGAAGATCTTGGTGCCGAACACCTTGTAGGTGCCGTCGGGCTGCGGCTCGGCGCGGCTGCGCACCATGGCGAGGTCGCTGCCGGCCTGCGGCTCGGTGAGGTTCATCGTGCCGGTCCACTGGCCGCTCACGAGCTTTTCGAGGTAGGTGGCCTTGAGCTCGTCGGAGCCGGCCGTAAGCAGCGCCTCGATGGCGCCGTCGCTCAGCAGCGGGCACAGCGCGAAGCTCATGTTGGCCGAGTTGAGCATCTCGCCGCAGGCCGCGCCGATGGTCTTGGGCAGGCCCTGGCCGCCGAAGTCCGCCGGATGCTGCAGGCCCTGCCACCCGCCCGCCACGTACTGCGCGAAGGCTTCCTTGAAGCCCGGGGTGGTGGTCACCGCGCCATCCTTGAACGACGAGGGATTGCGGTCGCCCGCCACGTTCAGCGGCGCGATCACGTCCTGGTTGAAGCGCGCGCATTCTTCGAGCACGGCCTGCGCGGTTTCGAGGCCGGCATCCTCGAAGCCCGGCAGCTTCGCGATCTCGCCGATGTTGGCCAGGTGTTCGATGTCGAACAGCATGTCCTTGATGGGGGCGTTGTAGCTCATTTCATGTCTCCAGATACAGCGGATACGAAAAGGGCATCGCGAACGATGCCCTCTGGCTCAGTGCAGCGATGCGATCAGAGCGCCTTCACCAGTTCCGGCACGGCCGTGAACAGGTCGGCCACCAGGCCGTAGTCGGCCACCGAGAAGATCGGCGCCTCTTCGTCCTTGTTGATCGCCACGATCACCTTGGAGTCCTTCATGCCGGCCAAGTGCTGGATGGCGCCCGAGATGCCCGCTGCGATGTACAGCTGCGGCGCGACGATCTTGCCCGTCTGGCCCACCTGCCAGTCGTTGGGGGCGTAGCCCGCGTCGACGGCTGCACGGCTGGCGCCGAGGCCTGCGTTCAGCTTGTCGGCCAGGGGAGCCATCACCTCGGTGAACTTCTCTGCGCTGCCGAGTGCGCGGCCGCCGGAGACGATGATCTTGGCTGCCGTCAGTTCGGGGCGCTCGCTCTTCGTGACTTCACGGCCCACGAAGCTGCTCTTGCCGCTGTCGGCCACGCCTGCAGCCGATTCGACGGCTGCGCTGCCACCGGTGGCGGCTGCGGCGTCGAAGCCGGTCGTGCGAACCGTAATGACCTTGGTCGCATCGCTGCTCTGCACGGTGGCAATCGCGTTGCCGGCATAGATCGGACGCTCGAAGGTGTCGGCGCTCACCACGGCCGTGATGTCACTGATCTGCGCCACGTCCAGCTTGGCGGCCACGCGCGGAGCGACGTTCTTGCCGTTGGCGGTCGAGGGGAACAGGATGTGGCTGTAGTTGCCGGCGATGGCGAGCACCTGGGCTGCGACGTTCTCGGCGAGGTTCTCTGCCAGGCTCGGGCTGTCGGCTGCGATGACCTTGGAGACACCGGCGATCTGGGCGGCTGCCTTGGCTGCTTCGGCTGCATTGGCGCCAGCCACGAGCACGTGGACGTCGCCGCCGCAGGCGAGTGCGGCAGTCACGGTGTTCAGGGTCGCGGGCTTGACGGTCGCGTGGTCGTATTCGGCAATAACAAGTGCGGTCATGTTCAGATCACCTTCGCTTCGTTCTTCAGTTTCTCGACCAGGGTGGCGACGTCCGGCACCTTGATGCCAGCACCACGCTTCGGCGGCTCCGCGACCTTCAGGGTCTTCAGGCGGGGCTTCACGTCCACGCCCAAGTCTTCAGGCTTGACCGTGTCCAGCTGCTTCTTCTTGGCCTTCATGATGTTCGGCAGCGTCACGTAGCGCGGCTCGTTCAGGCGCAGGTCGGTGGTGATGACCGCGGGCAGCGTGAGCGCCACGGTTTCCAGGCCGCCGTCGACTTCACGGGTCACGGTTGTTTTGTCGCCGGCAACTTCGACCTTCGAGGCGAAAGTAGCCTGGGGAAGATCGGCCAAGGCAGCCAGCATCTGGCCCGTCTGGTTGGCATCGTCGTCGATGGCCTGCTTGCCCAGGATGATGAGCGAAGGCTGCTCCTTGTCGACCAGCGCCTTCAGCAGCTTGGCCACGGCCAGGGGCTGCAGTTCTTCAGCGGTTTCCACCAGGATGCCGCGGTCGGCGCCGATGGCCATGGCGGTGCGCAGGGTTTCCTGGCACTTGGCGTCGCCGCAGGAGACGGCGATGACTTCGGTGACCACGCCCTTTTCCTTCAGTCGAACCGCTTCTTCAACGGCGATCTCGTCGAAGGGGTTCATGCTCATCTTGACGTTGGCAATGTCCACTCCGGTGCCGTCGCTCTTCACGCGCACCTTCACGTTGTAATCGACGACCCGTTTGACAGGTACCAGAACCTTCATTGACTTGACTCCATTGGATTGCAAAAAGGGGGCTTCGAGGGCAACCGGTCATTCTAGGACGCGACCTTTGCCACCTCTCCATTCTTCCTGTCGGCACCGCGGGCCATTAAAAAGAACGATCGTGCTTTTCAGCGATTATAAAACAGCCAACGGCACTGGCGCGATCCCTGGCAAGAAAGATCCAGGGTGTCGCCCTCCCCCGCTCGCGGTCCGGTACGGACACTAGAACCCATAGGTCACAGATGCAAGCCACTGGTTCTTCTGCCGCACGCCGAAACGATTGTCTCCCCCGACGATCCATTGCGCCGAAGCGATGAGCGGCGTGCCGGGAATCGGCGCCGACAGTGCCAGGCTCAGATGCCGAAAAGCGCTGCTCACGGGGGTATTTCCGGCATAGCAGCCATTGACCACGAAAGCTGCCTGCGCCCCGCAAGCCGTACCGGTCAGCGTATCCGTGGTGCCCAGGTACTTGCCCTCCTTCCGGTACGTATAGGCGCCCAGCGTGGCAGTGAAAGTGATGTCGCGCGGCAGCGGCGCGGTGTAGACCAGCGTCCAGTAGGTATCGCCCTTGTTGCCCCAGACCACGTCGTCGAGCAATGTCTGCGCATTCAAGCTCACGGCCCCATAGCTCAGCCCGAGCTTGGTTTCCAGCGCGTTGGAATGCTTGCCGTTGACGTAGTAGTAGCCGGTCAGCCCCACGGTGTAGCCAAGGTCGCCGACGATCTTGCCGCTGTAGGCGCCGTAGAAATCGTTCTCGATGGACTTGCCTCGCTGGAAGGCCGTGATGCTGCGGTCGCCGTACGAGCGGCCGAGTTGCCGGTAGGAGTAGTTGACCGTCGATGCCCAGTAGCCGAGGCTCCAGCCGTTCTTGTGCACCCAGTCCGCTCCCCACTGCACCGCGCCCTTGGAAGACTCGGGCGCGTCGGCCCCGGAATTGCCCAGCGGCGCGCTGTTTCCATAGGTGGTGGTAGCACCGCGCAGCACGTAGCGCGAGACCAGGTCGATATGCGCCGTCAGCGTGTAGGGCGAACCCGGCTTGTCGCCGGAAGGCGCTTCCTGCGCACCGGCCTGCGCGGCACAGACGAAGCCGATGCAGGCGATGGCTGCATGCAGCGGGTGAAAAGAACGAACGCGGGATACGGGGTTGTGCATGAACGGTCCTCGTGAGCAAAAAACGGAGGGAAAGGAGAAAACGAAAGCGGAAGGGATGGGTGCATCGGGTTTCGTGCTTCACGCCCCTCCCGTCCCGACAGCCGTCGTTGCCGGCACCACGACGGCCACCTCCTGCCCCGCGCCGACCGCTGCGCCTTCGCGGCAGGCGATGCGCCAGACGCTGCCGGCGCACGGAGCTGTCACTGCAAATTCCATCTTCATGGACTCGACCACCACGAGCGTGTCGCCCTCGGCCACCGAATCGCCCACCTCGACCAACACTCGCCATACGCTGCCGGGCACCGGTGTACGCACGACGGCTGCGCCGCCGGGCAGGTCTTCGGCGTCCGGCGTGACGGATGCCGCGCGCGACGGCTCGTCCACATGCTCGGCCTGTCCGAGCGCACGCCAGCGCTCGCGCTCGCCGGCAAAGGCATTGCGCTGCCGTTCGCGAAAGGCGGCGATGTCGCTCGCATGCGCATCGAGAAATCCGCGGTACTCGCGCATGCCGAAGCGGCCTTCCTCGATGCGTAATGGATAGCGTCCCGCCGGCGCGTCACGGCGAATCCGCAGCAACTCGCTCTCGCTCACGGGGTAGAAGCGGATGCGGTCGAAGAATCGCAGCAGCCAGGGTTTGCCAGCCTCGAAATCGGCCGCGCCGCTCTGCGCATCGCGCCAGCGGTTCCACATCTGCAGCGTGCGGCCGACGAACTGGTAGCCGCCGGGGCCTTCCATGCCGTAGACACACATGTAGGCGCCGCCGATGCCCACCGCGTTCTCGGGCGTCCAGGTGCGCGCGGGGTTGTACTTGGTCGTGACCAGCCGGTGGCGCGGGTCCAGCGGCGTGGCCACCGGCGCGCCCAGGTACACGTCGCCAAGCCCCAGCACCAGGTAGCTCGCATCGAAGACGATGCGCTGCACCTCCTCGATGCTGTCGAGCCCGTTGATGCGGCGGATGAACTCGATGTTGCTCGGACACCAGGGCGCATCCGGGCGCACCGACTGCATGTACTTGTCGATGGCCAGCCGCGTGGCGCTGTCGTCCCACGAGAGCGGCAGATGCACCGTGCGCGACAGCACGACGAGATCGTCGGTGTCGCCGAGCGCATCGTCCGCCGCGACGATCGCATCGAGCAGCTCCGCGTGCGCGAGCCGGCGCGGGTCGAAATGCACCTGTAGCGAACGAATGCCGGGCGTGAGGTCGATCACGCCATCGAGCGCGCGGGCCTGCAGCGCGGCATGCAGCGCGTGGATGCGCATGCGCAGCGCGATGTCCAGCTGCGGCTCGCCTAGCTCCACGAGCACGTAGCTGTCGCCGGCCTGGCGCATGACCAGCGCCGGACGGCCGGGCCCGGCGGCCTGTTCGCGCAAGACAGGCGAGCCCAGGTCGCGCGCTTTTTGCGGCACACCAGTCGTCGCGTACAACGCCGGCTCCGGCCCTGAGAGCTCCTGCACCCAGCGGTCTTGCTGCGCAAGCAGCCGGGCCGCCTCATCCTGCGCGACACAGCGAAAACGCACCGCATCGCCCGCACGCAGCTGGCCGAGCTTCCAGCGCTCCGCTGCAACCACCACCGCCGGACAGACGAAGCCGCCGAGGCTGGGGCCGTCCGGCCCGAGAATCACCGGCATGTCCCCGGTGAAGTCGATCGCGCCCACGGCGTAGGGGTTGTCGTGGATGTTGGACGGATGCAGACCTGCCTCGCCGCCGTCGCGACGCGCCCACACGGGCTTCGGGCCGATCAGGCGTACGCCGGTGCGGCTGGAGTTGTAGTGAACCTCCCAGTCGGTGGCAAAGAAAGTGTCGATGTCGCCGTCGGTGAAAAAGTCCGGCGCACCATGCGGGCCGTAGAGCACGGCGATATCCCAGGCGCGACGGCCCCCTGCGTGAACAGGAATGGCTTGCGGCGACAGCGCGGCCACCGGTTCGCCGACAGCCTCGTCGCCGATATGCAGCACGTCCGACGCGTGCAACGTGCGGCCCGCATGGCCGCCGAACTGGCCCAGCGTGAAGGTGGCGCGGCTGCCCAGATAACGCGGTACGTCGATCCCGCCGCGCACCGCCAGGTAGGCACGGTTGCCGCCACCTTCGGTCGATGAGGCCGAGATCGTGCCCAACCGGAGCACGCTGCCGGCCTTGATGCGATGCGAGGCCCAGGGCGCCAGTGGCACGCCGTCGAGCACGGCCGGCATCGGCGCACCGCACACCGCAATGACCGCATCGCTGTGAAAACGCAGCGCGGGCCCGCCCAGCGTGCATTCGAGCGCGGCAGCGCCCTCGGGGTTGCCGACGAGCCGGTTGGCAAGCCGGAGCGCCAGATCGTCCATCGGACCCGATGGCGGCACGCCGACGTCCCAGTAACCGGTGCGGCCGGGCCAGTCCTGCACGGAGGTCTGCACGCCAGGCTCCAGAACCTCCATGGCGTTCGGCCGATGATCGAAATCCGCCAGCGAACGGGTCACGATGCGGCCCTGCACGAAATCGTCCGTCGCCGCCACGGCACGCAGATAGCGCAGGTTGGTCTCGATGCCGGCCAGGCGCGTGGCCTGCAAAGCCGCCTGCAGCTTCGCCACAGCGTCCGCGCGGTCTACGCCCGTGACGATCAGCTTGGCGATCATCGGGTCGTAGTGGGATGGCACCTCGCTGCCCGCGCCGACCCAGGTCTCGACACGCGCATCGGCCGGAAAGCGCACCTCGGTCAGCAGGCCGGCGCTGGGCTGGAAGTTGCGCGCCGGGTCCTCGGCATACAGCCGAACCTGGATCGACGCGCCGCGCGGCGCCGGCGCCGCGAACTCGAAATCGTCGCCGCGCGCCAGCCGCACCATCCATGCGACGAGGTCGATGCCCGTGACCTGTTCGGTCACGCCGTGCTCCACCTGCAGGCGCGTGTTGACTTCGAGAAAGTAGAAGGCGCCACTGTCGGCATCGAGCACGAACTCCACCGTGCCGGCCGAGCGATAGCCAACGGCGCGGCCGAGCCGTCCGGCGGTCTCCAGCAGTTGCATGCGCGTGGCCGGATCGAGCCCGGGCGCCGGCGTTTCCTCTATGACCTTCTGGTTGCGGCGCTGGGCCGAGCAATCGCGCTCGCCGAGTGCAACCACATCGCCGCGGCCGTTGCCGAACAGCTGCACCTCCACATGGCGCGCGCGCTCGACGAACTTTTCCAAGAAGAGGCCCGCGTCCTTGAAGTTCGCGCGCGCCAGGCGCGCCACCGCCTCGAATGCGGGCGCCAGCTCGGCCTCGCTGCGAACCAGCCGCATGCCAATGCCTCCGCCGCCCGCCGTGCTCTTGAGCATGACTGGATAGCCGATGCGCGCCGCCTCCGCGAGCGCGCCCGTCAGGTCATCGAGCAGGCCGCTGCCCGGCAGAAGCGGCACGCCGTGCGCCTCGGCCAGCGCGCGGGCTGTGTGCTTCAGGCCGAAGGCGCGCATTTGCCCGGGTGTCGGTCCGATGAAGGCGATGCCGGCATCCTCGCAGGCCTGCGCAAAGCCGGCGTTCTCGGACAGGAACCCGTAGCCGGGATGGATGGCGCCGGCGCCGGTTTCCTTCGCAACGGCGAGGATGCGCTCTGCATCCAGATAGCTCTGCGCTGCCGGCGCGGGGCCGATGCAGACGGCAAGGTCGGCCTGGGCAACATGGGCCGAATCGGCATCGGCCTCCGAGTACACGGCCACCGAGCGCAGGCCCAACGCACGCAGGGTGCGGATGATGCGGCAGGCGATGGCGCCGCGGTTCGCGACGAGCACGATGTCGAAACGGGCCGCGGCAACGGCGGCGCCCGGGATGGAAACGGGTCGGGAAGACATGGGACGGATTCCGTCGTGGCAGGTCGTCCTGCCGCGAAACACGGGCACTGCGGGTCGTCCCGCAGCGGCGCCTGGCGGCGCGGCGAAAGAGCCGGGAAAGCCGGTCAGGCAGCAGCGTCGGTCCGATCCCACACGATGAACTCCACCGGTGTCGGGTTGTAGGCATTGCACGGGTTGTTCAGTTGCGGGCAGTTGGACACCAGCATCCAGAGGTCCATCTCGGCGCGCAGCTCCACGTACTTGCCGGGTCCGGAAACGCCGTCGGCGAAGCACAGGCCGCCTTCGGGCGTGACAGGCACGTTCATGAAGAAGTTGATGTTGGGCACGAGGTCGCGTTTGCCGAGACCGATGTCGGCGTGAAGCAACGCACTAAGGAAGTTGTCGCGGCAGGAGTGCATGAATTTCTTCTGCAGCGTGTAGCGCACCGTATTGCTCTCGGCCGCACAGGCGCCGCCCAGCGTATCGTGCCGGCCGCAGGTGTCGGCCACGATGGTCAGCATCGGCCGGCCTTCGCTCGACACCAGCACCGAGCCAGTGGTGAGGTAGATCCCGCCCTGGCGCAGCAGCGTGTCGCTGGCGCTGTAGTGCTCGGCCACGTCGTGGCGGTTGTAGAACAGCACATCGGCGGCCTGGTTGCCTTCGAGGTCGACGATGCGCACGGTCTGGCCTGCGCGGACTTCGCCGAGCCAGGGTTCGCCGGCGGGCTGGCGATGGCGCAGCACGGCGCGGGCCGGATCGAGCGGGCTCTCCTGCAGCCGTGCAGCGGACGAAAGAGACGAAGTGGTGGTCATATCGGGTTCCTGGCAGCAGGGTCGGGTTCAGGAGATCGCGAAGACGTCCGCGTTGTGCAGCGCACGCGCGCACTCGGGACGGAAGCCGCGGCAGAAGTCATCGGCCGGCGCGGCGCCGGATCGCCATGCGGCAATGCCCACCTTGCCCGGCGCATAGCCCAGGCGCGGATCGAGAGGATGCGGCGCGGTGGATACCACCACGATCACGTCCATCTCGCAGCGCAGTTCGACCGCATGGCCCTCGACGCGCTCGCCGGCGTTGAAACGGAAGCGGCCTTCGGCGTCGACCGCGACCTGGCTGAACAGGTTGATGGGTGTGATGAGGTCGCGCGCAGCCAGGCCGTGCTTGCCGATCTCGATAAGCAGGCCCTCGCGGCCCGCGCGGTACATCGCGTTGCGGTGGGTCTCGTAGCGCTGCTCCCCGTGCTTCTCGCGCAGCCGCTGCGCATCGAGCAAGCCACCGAAGGGGTCGTGCCAGCCCAGCGTGTCGTGCGTGATCGACGCCATCGCGCGGCCCATATCGCTCATCAGCACATGGCCTCGCGTGAAGTGCGCGGTGTGCAGCGCCTTGCAGGTGTCGGGCATGCTGTAGCGCTCCAGGCGGTCATGCGCTGCATAGAGCAGCACCGCGCAGTTGGCGCGCTCGCCCATGGCGACGAAGCGCAGTGCGGTGCCGCGCGAGACGCGCCAGCTCCAGTGGCTGCCACCGGGCAATACTTCACTCCACAGCACGCGGTCGGCCGGCAGCATTGCGGCAAAGCTGCGCCAGTGGGGCAAGGCGTCGACGCCGGTATGCGCGGTCGAATCGGGCGCGGCTGTGTTGTCGATATCGGTCATGGAGGTATGCGTTTCGTTCATGAGGAAAAGTCACCCGGTTCGGGCGCAAGGTCGGTGGAGGCGGCGTGCGAAAGTTTTTCGAGCAGCTCGAAGTCGGTCTGCATGCCCGAGGTCGCGCGAATGCGCGCGAGCACCTCGCGCTTGAGGGCCAGGAACTCGGGCGCGAGCTTCATGTCCTGCGTGCGCGCATCCGGCAGGGGCACCGGGTAGACGGTGTCGATGCGCCCCGGCCGCGGCGCCATCAGCACAACTCGCTGGCCGAGATAGATCGCCTCCTCCACATCGTGCGTGACGAAGACGATGGTGCTGCGCTCCAGGCGGTGCACATGCAGGATCAGGTCGTGCATCACCTCGCGGGTCTGCGCATCGAGCGCGCCGAAGGGCTCGTCCATCAGCAATATCTGCGGCCGGCCCATCAGCGCGCGCGCGATGGCCACGCGCTGCTGCATGCCGCCCGAGAGCTGGCCGGGATAGGCGTTCTCGACGTGGCACAGCCCCATGAGGCGCAGCAGCGCATCGGCGCGGCCGGAGGCGGCCTCCACGTCGGCGCTGGTGCGCCCGCGGGCATGGAACTGCAGCCGGCGGCAGAACTTGATGTTCTCGATCACCGTGAGCCAGGGATAGAGGCTGTAGTGCTGGAACACCATGGCGCGCTGCGGACCGGGACCTTCGATCGGCGCCCCGTCGCACAGCATGTCGCCGGCGCTGTGCGGCTCCAGGCCGGCCAAGGCGCGCAGCAGCGTCGACTTGCCGCATCCTGACGCCCCCACGAGCGTGACGAACTCGTTGTGGGCGATGTCCAGATGAACATCCCGCAGCGCGGCGGAGCCCGCCGTGCCGGGGCCAAAGAACTTCCATGCGCCGCGCACGCGCAGCTTGGGCAGCCCGGGTGGGAGTTGCAAGTCCATGGCTCAGGGCCTCGCGTGCAGGTAGGGAAACGCACGCCGGTGCATCCACCGCATCGATTGGTCGATGCCCAGGCCGATGAGTCCAATCAGCAGGATGCCGGCGAAGATCTTGTCGGTCTGCAGGAAGCGCTGCGCCTTCAGGATCGAAAAGCCCAGGCCCGAGCTGGCCGCCACCAGTTCGGCCACCACGAGGTAGGTCCAGGCCCAACCCATGGTGATGCGCAAGGTGTCGAGCAGGGCCGGCTTTGCGGCCGGAACGATGACCAGCCCGATCACCTCCGCGCGGCTCGCGCCCATGGTCTGCGCGGCCTCGATCTGCGCCATAGGCACGCGCCGCACGTCCTCGGACACCATCAGCACCATCTGGAAGAAGGTACCGATGAAAATGATCGCGACCTTGGCGCCTTCATCGATGCCGACCCACACCATCACCAGCGGAATGAAGGCCACCGCCGGCATGTAGCGGATGAAGTCGGTCAGCGGCTCCAGCAGTGCCTGCGCGCTGCGAAAGCTGCCGATCGCCAGGCCGATGGGCAGCGCGAACAACGCCGACAGCGCCCATCCCGCAACCACGCGCAAGGTGCTTGTGCCGATGTCGCCCAGGAGCGCTTCGTCGGCGTACCAGTCGCCCAGGCGCTGCAACACCTGCCAGGGGCCTGGCATGAAGACGGGCTCGACCCAGCCGCTTGCAGCCAGCAGGGCCCAGGCCAGCAACGGCAACAACAGGCCCAGCCCGACCAATACGGCGGTGCGGCGTATCGGGATGGCGCTGCGCACGCCCCACCAGGGCTGGCGCAGCACGCGCAGGGACGGCGGCAACGGCGCCGCCTCCGGCAGGAGACCGGTGTTCTCGCTCATGGCAGCCTCACTTCAGCGCGTCGGCCAGCAAACTGGCGTCCACGCCGCGCGCCGCGTCGGGCTTGCCCTCGATCAGCTTGTGCTCGAGCAGGAAGCCCGCGACGGTGGGCGTCACCGCCTGCAACGAAGCGGCCTGCGTCGCGTCAAGCGCGAGCTTGTTGGCCGAAGCGTCGAAAAAGCGGGTGCCCGGGAGGAAGACCTTGTAGTCGTCCGGCTTCATGCCGACCACCTTGGCCATGATCGCGGCCGCTTCCTGGGGATGCTCGCGAATGAAGCGCTCGGTGTCGAACCAGGCGCGGATCATGCCGACCAGGTCCTTGCGCTTGCCCTGAATGGCTTTCTGCTGCGCCACGAGCAGATCGGGCACCAGCCCCGGCATGTCCTTCGACGTGAACAGTGCGCGCCCCTTGCCGCTGCGCGTGATCTGGTCGATCCACGGGTTCCACACCACAGCGGCATCGACGCGGCCGGTCATGAATGCGGCGGCCGCATCGCCGGCCGACAGGTTGGTGATCTTGACGTCGGCGGGCTTGAGCCCGTTGCGCTCGAGAGCGGTGACCAGCACGAAATGCGAGACGCTGTACTGCTCCAGCGCCACAGTCTTGCCCTTGAGGTCGGCGAAGGACTTGATCTTCGCGCTCACCACCAGCGCATCGTTGCCGGCGGAGTTGTCGTTGACCAGCACGGCCTTCAGCGGCAGGCCCTTGGCGAGCGGCCCGAGCGTGTCGGACCAAGTCTGCGAATTGGCGTCGATCTGGCCGGAAGAAAGCGCGCTGATGGAGTCGGTGTAGTTCGCGAACCAGACCAGCTTCACGTTCGCGCCCTGCTGCTTGAAGAAGCCTTTCTGTTCGGCCACATACCAGGCCACCCAGCCCGGCCAGTCGGACACGCCGACCTTGACCTCGGCCATTGCAGGCCGCGATGCGCCCAGGCCGCCTGCGAGCAGCGCGCCCCCCAGGAAACCTGCGCAAACGCGCCGATACCAACGCCGTGAGAGGCGTGCAAAAGAGATTCCAGACATGTTTTGGCTCCAAAAAGCGAATAGCAAAAGGCTGGGAAGCCACCTCGCAACGAAGTGAACCTCCCGGGCTTTTGTCCCGCCGTGGAGCCTGGACGCGGTCGTGCGCGCCTGAGGCCGGTTGCTCTCGGACCAGACATTGCACTGCGCGTGCAACCGGAACCCTAGCGACCCTTCGGTGAGCGACTGAACGTCGCTTCCCTGTGCTGCCTGCTGCAAACGCCGTGCCAGGCTTCGGAGCCCCTTTCAGGGGGTGCAACGCCCCAGAACGCAAGGCGCCGGTGCAGCGTTGCTCCGGCTTTGCACGGAAACCGGTCTTGTGCCCGTTCAAGGTGCATCTTCAGCCGGTCATGGCCCCATCTCCAGCCAGATTCCCGGGTTTCCGCCGATATCCGCCCTGGCACGCAACCTGCAAGATGAATACTGTCGACAGCTGACAGTCGATCTTCGGAGATTCAATGGAAACAGCAGAACGCAGCATCCCGGACGTACGCGGCAGCGCCCGCCCTCCCATGACGCCCGCGGAGCGCCAGCTCCGGCAGGACCTGGCAGCCGCCTACCGGCTCGTCGCCCTCTACGGGATGGACGACAGCATCTACACCCACATCTCCGCCCGCGTGCCCGGCACCACGGACCAGTTCCTGATCAACCCCTTCGGCATGCTGTTTCGCGACATCACGGCGTCCTCGCTCGTGAAGATCGACCTGGACGGCAACATCGTCGAGCCCTCCGAATACGACGTGAACCCCGCCGGCTTCACGATCCACAGCGCGGTGCATGCCGCGCGCCATGACGCGGTCTGCGTGCTGCACACCCACACCGTCGCCGGTGTCGCGGTGTCCTCCCTGGCCGGCGGGCTGCAGCCGTGCAACCAGTGGGCCCTGCAGTTCCACAACCGCGTGACGTACCACGAGTTCGAGGGGATCGCGCTCAACCACGAGGAGCGCGAGCGCCTGGTCGCCGACCTGGGCCCGACTTCCCGCGCACTGATCCTGCGCAACCACGGCCTGATCACGCTGGGCCGCAGCGTGGCCGAGGCCTTCATCCTCATGCACAACCTGGAGCGCGCCTGTCGCGTGCAGGTCGCCATCCAGGGCACCGGCCAGGCCGTGCACCCGGTGCCCGAGGAGGTCTGCGAGCTGACTGCGCGCCAGTACGAAAGCGGCGACACCAACCGCCTGGCCTCCGCGCCCAACGACCCCTACGCGCGCGAATGGCGCGCGCTCCTCCAGCGCCTTGCCCCGCCCAGCCCGGCCTCGTTCCGCGACTGAGATTCACCCGTTCTTCACTGCCCTACCCACTTCGAAAGGTCCGCTCCGATGAAACGCCGCAACCTGATCCAAGCCGGCTCCGCCGCCCTAGGCCTGTCCATTGCCGGGGTGCCCCTGCACAGCCTGGCGCAAGGCAAGAAGGGTGTCGTCAACGTGCTGGTCCAGCCCGAGCCGCCCGGCCTGATGATGGGCATCGTGCAGAACGGCCCCACGCAGCTGATCGCCGGCAACATCTACGAAGGCCTGCTGCGCTACAACGAGAAGCTCGAGCCACAGCCGCAGCTAGCCACTTCGTGGACCGTGAGCGCGGACAGCAAGACCTACGTCTTCAAGCTCAAGCCCAACGTCAAGTGGCACGACGGCAAGCCCTTCACCGCCGACGACGTGGTGTTCTCGTGCGACGTGTTCCTGCGCAAGACCCACGCGCGCTTCCGCGCCAGCCTGGCGCAGGTGGAATCGATCAAGGCGCTCGACCCGCTCACCGTGGAATTCAAGCTCAAGCAGCCCTTCGGCCCCTTCATGGGCATCTTCGAGAACGGCACCATGCCGATGGTGCCCAAGCACATCTACGAAGGCACCGACTTCGCGACCAACCCCGCCAACGCCACGCCTATCGGCACGGGCCCGCTTAAGTTCAAGGAATGGGTCAAGGGCTCCTACATCAACCTCGTGGCCAACGAGAACTACCACCAGCCCGGCGTCGTGGGCGTGGAGAGCGTGTATTTCCACGTCATCCCCGACGCGGCAGCGCGCGCCGCGGCTTTCGAGTCGGGCAAGGTCGACATCGCACCGGGCGGCACGGTGGAGTACTTCGACGTGGGCCGGCTGGCCAAGCTGCCGGGCGCGGCCGTCACCACCAAGGGCTGGGAGTTCTTCGCGCCGCACAGCTGGCTGTGGATGAACAACCGCACGGCGCCCATGAACAACGTGAAGTTCCGCCAGGCCGTGTGGACCGCCATCGACCGCGAAGCCATGGCCAAGGTCGCCTGGTACGGCTACGCCAAGCCGGCCACGGGCCCCTTCAACAGCCACATCGCCTACGCCAGCGACGACGTCGCCAAGTACCCGCGCGACCTCGCCAAGGCCAAGAAGCTTCTGTCCGAATCGGGCTACAAGGGCGAGACGCTGCGCCTGCTGCCGCTGCCCTATGGCGAATCCTGGCAGCGCCAGGCCGAGATCGTGCGCCAGAACCTCACGCAGGCCGGCATCAAGATCGAGATGCTCGCCACCGACGTGGCCGGCTGGAACCAGCGCAACAGCGAGTGGGACTTCGACCTGGCCTTCACCTACGTCTACCAGTACGGCGACCCGGCGCTCGGCGTGGGTCGCAACTACACCAGCGACAACATCGCCAAGGGCTCGCCCTTCAACAACGTGGCGGGCTACAGCAACCCCAAGGTCGACGAGCTGTTCGCCGCCGGCGCGCGCGAGAGCGACCCCGCCAAGCGCCGTGCGATCTACCTGGAAGTGCAGAAGCTGCTGGTCGACGAGGTGCCCGTGGCCTGGCTGCACGAGATCAACTTCCCGACGCTGTACCGCACCAAGATCCAGAACGTGGTGTCCTCCGGCATCGGCCTGAACGACAGCCTGGGCCGCGTGAAGCTGGCCTGACCTCCCTCCCCCGCATGCGGCGCCGGGCCATGCCGACCTGATGGGCCGGGCCACCGCATGCCCGAATCGAGCTTGCCATGAAACGACTGCAGTTCATGTCCGTGCGTCTGCTGCAGGGCCTGATGGCCCTGCTGGTGATCGCCACCGTCAACTTCCTGCTGGTTCGCGCGGCGCCGGGCGATCCGGTGTCCGTCATGGCCGGCGAGGCCGGCGCGTCCGACGCGCAGTTCGTGGCCCAGCTGCGCCAGCAGTTCGGCCTCGACCAGCCGCTGCCCGTGCAGCTCGGCAACTACCTGGGCCACGTGCTCAAGCTCGACCTGGGCTTCTCCTACCGCCAGCAGCAGCCCGTGGTCGACCTGATCCTGCAGCGCCTGCCCGCCACGCTGCTGCTGACGGGCACCGCCTTCGGGCTATCGCTGCTCTTCGGCATCGTGCTGGGCGCCCTGGCCAGCCGCAACGCGGGCAAGTGGCAGGACAGCCTCATCACCGTGGTCGCGCTGGTCTTCTACGCAACGCCTCTCTACTGGCTGGCGATGATGGCGGTGCTGCTCTTCACGGTGCAGCTCGACCTGCTGCCCGCCTTCGGCTTCTTCACCGTGGGCGCGGACCTCACGGGCATCGACAAGGCGCTGGACATCGCCAAGCACCTGATCCTGCCTTCGCTCACGCTGGCGCTGTTCTACATGGCGGTCTATGCGCGCATGACGCGCGCCTCCATGCTCGAGGTCGCGCAGATGGACTTCGTGAAGACCGCGCGCGCCAAGGGCGTGGCGCCCGGGCGCATCCAGCGCAAGCACATCCTGCGCAACGCGCTGCTGCCGGTGGTCACGCTCGCGGGCATCCAGGCCGGCGGGATGATCGGCGGCGCCGTGCTCACCGAGACGGTGTTCGCCTGGCCCGGCATCGGTCGGCTCATGTTCGACGCGCTGCTGCAGCGCGACTACAACCTGCTGCTCGGCTGCTTCCTGTTCACCGCGGCCATGGCCGTGCTGTTCAACCTGATCACCGACTTCGTCTACACGCTCGTCGATCCCCGCATCGAACTGAGCTGAGCCAAGGAGCCCCTCATGAAAAGCAAATTCTGGCGGCGCTTCAGCCGCAACAAGGGCGCGGTCTTCGGCCTGATCGTGCTGATGCTGGTGGCACTGGTCACGGCCCTCGGGCCCTTCGTCGCGCAGAACAACCCTTGGGACATGGTCGGCACGCCCTTCGCGGCGCCCATGGCCGAACAGGGCCTGCTGCTGGGCACCGACACCATGGGCCGCGACATCCTTTCGGGCATCGTGACCGGCGCGCGCGTGTCGCTGCTGATCGGCGTGGTCTCCACCGTGGTCTCGCTGCTGATCGGCGTGAGCATCGGCGCCGTCTCGGGTTACTTCGGCGGCTGGATCGACGCCACGCTGATGCGCTTTACCGAGCTGTTCCAGGCCATCCCGAGCTTCGCGCTGGCCATCGTGCTGGTGGCGATCTTCCAGCCCTCGGTGCAGTCCATCGTCACGGCCATCGCGATCGTGTCGTGGCCGCCGGTGGCGCGCCTGGTGCGCAGCGAGTTCCTCACGCTGCGCCAGCGCGATTTCGTGGCGGCGGCCCAGCTCGCGGGCCAGTCGACGCCGCGCATCATCCTCACGCAGATCCTGCCCAATGCCGCCTCGCCCATCGTGGTGATGGCCTCGCTGATGGTGGCCACGGCCATCCTGCTCGAATCCAGCCTGAGCTTCCTGGGCCTGGGCGACCCCAACCAGATGAGCTGGGGCTACATGGTCGGCTCGGCGCGCACGGTGCTGCGCCAGGCGTGGTGGATGGCGGTGTTCCCGGGCGTGGCCATCCTGCTCACGGTGCTCGCGCTGAACCTGGTGGGCGAAGGCCTGAACGACGGCCTCAACGCGCGCGCCGACGGGAGGGGCAAATGAAGATGGAAAAGCTCGTTCTTCCCGTGCTCGACGTCCAGGGCCTGGACATCCGCCTGCCCCCGGGCGCCGACCGCGAACTGGCGGTGCGCGGCGCTTCGCTGCAGCTGCTGCCGGGCCAGACGCTGTGCGTGGTCGGCGAATCGGGCTCCGGCAAATCGATGATCGCCAACGCCATCATGGGCCTGCTGCCACGGCCGCACGTGGAGCCCGTGGCCGGACGCATCCTCTTCGACGGACAGGACCTTCTGCAGCTCGACGAGGCACAGCTTCGCACCCTGCGCGGCCGGCGCATCGGCATGGTGTTCCAGGAGCCGATGACGGCGCTGAACCCGGTCATGCGCATCGGCGAGCAGATCGCCGAGGTGTTCGACGCGCACGTGAAGCTGTCGGCCGCGCAGAAGCGCCAGCGCATCCTCGCGGCGCTGGCCGACGTCGGCCTGCCCGAGCCCGAGGTGCTGATCGACAGCTACCCGTTCCGCCTCTCCGGCGGGCAGCGCCAGCGCGTGATGATCGCCTGCGCGCTGGTGCTGGAGCCGGCCCTGCTGATCTGCGACGAACCCACCACCGCGCTGGACGTGACCACGCAGGCGCAGATCCTGAAGCTCATCCGCGAGCTGCAGCAGCGCAAGGGCACGGCGGTGCTGTTCATCACGCACGACTTCGGCGTGGTCTCCGAGATCGCCGACCAGGTGGTCGTGATGCAGACCGGCGAGGTGGTCGAAGCCGGCCCGGCCGCCGCGGTGCTGGCGCGACCGCAGCATGCCTACACGCGCAAGCTCATCGCGGCCATTCCGAACGGCCAGGTGCGCGCGCCTTCCGAGCAGCGCCCCATCGAGCATGTGCTGCAGGTGCAGGAGTTGCGCAAGACCTACGTGACCGGCGGCGGCCTGTTCAGCAAGGGCCGCCGGGTGGAAGCGGCCAAGGGCCTGTCCTTCGAGTTGCGCCGCGGCGAGACGCTGGGGCTGGTCGGCGAGTCCGGCTCGGGCAAATCGACCGTGGGCCGCTGCATCGTGGGCCTCGCGCCCTTCGATAGCGGCCGCGTGCTGTTCAAGGGCCGCACGCTGCAGTCGGGCGCGCAGTTCCGGGCGCAGTCGCAAGGAAAGATCCAGATGGTGTTCCAGGACCCGTATGCATCGCTGAACCCGCGCCACCGCATCGGCCCGGCCATTGCGGCCGGCCCCATCGCCCAGGGCGTGCCCAAGGCACAGGCCATGGCCCGCGCGATGGAGCTGCTGGAGCTGGTGGGCCTCAAGCCCGACGCGGCGGAGCGCTTTCCGCACGAGTTCTCGGGCGGCCAGCGCCAGCGCATCGGCATCGCGCGTGCACTGGCCATGGAGCCGCAGCTGCTGGTGGCGGACGAGCCGGTTTCCGCGCTCGACGTGTCGGTGCAGGCCCAGGTGCTGAAGCTCTTCGCCGAGGTGCGCGAGCGCTTCCAGCTGGCCATGGTGTTCATCACGCACGACCTGCGCGTGGCCGGCGAGATGTGCGACCACATCGCCGTGATGCAGCGCGGCGAGATCGTCGAATACGGCGAGACCGCCAGGGTGCTGGCGAACCCGCAGCACGCGTACACGCGCACGCTGATCGAAGCGCAGCCGAGGCTCTCGGCGGCGGCAGCGGAACAGGCGGTGGCCGCATGACCCTCGACATCGCACTGGTTTCCGACCAGATCGCCATGGGCTACCTGCAGCCCGCCTTCCGCGAACGCTTTCCGCAGGCACGGCTGCATCGCATCGACACCGAGGTGCAGGAGCTGGACGCGCTCGGCGAGATCGACGCCGTGGTCTGCTGGTCGCCGCCGCCGGGGCTGCTCGCGCGCATGCCGCGCCTGCGGCTGGTGCAGTCGGTGGGCGCGGGCACAGACCACATCACGCGCGATGCGTCGCTGCCCGACGTGCCGGTGCGCCGCATCGTCGACCCGGACATGGCCGACGGCATGAACGCCTATGTGGCGTGGGCCGTGGTGCACGGCCAGCGCCACATGGGCTCCTACCTTGAAAGCCAGCGCCGCGCGGCCTGGGAGGAAGCGCCCATCGAGCCACCCCGGCACCACCGCGTCGGCATCGCGGGCCTGGGCGTGCTGGGCCAGTCGGTCGCACGCGCGCTGCTCGCCATCGGCTACCGGGTGCGCGGCTGGAGCCGCAGTCCCAAGAGCGATCTGCCCGAAGGCCTCGAGGCCTTCCACGGCGACGCGGCACGCGCCGAGTTCCTCGCCGGCTGCGACACGCTGGTCTGCCTGCTGCCGCTGACCGACGACACGCGCGGCATCCTCGACGCGTCGCTGTTCGCGCAACTGCCGCGCGGCGCGCGCCTGGTCAACGCCGGGCGCGGCGCCCACCTCGTGCAGGAAGACCTGCTCGCGGCACTGGAGAGCGGCCAGATCGCATCGGCCGTGCTGGACGCCTTCGTCGAGGAGCCGCTGCCGGCGGCCCACCCCTTCTGGAGCCATCCGCGCATCGTCGTCACGCCGCACATCGCCACGCGCACCCGGCCCGAGGCCATCGCGCGGCAGACCCACGACAACCTGGCGAGCCTGTAGCCGCCTTATTCCAGCGCCCGACATTCAAAGAGGACACCCATGGCAGAACCCCTCGGCACCGGCGACAAGGACGTCGCCACCCACCTGCATTCGTACACCAACCTGGCCGCGCTGCCGCAGACGCCGCCGCTGGTCATCGTCGAAGGCGACGGCATCCACGTCGTCGACGAGCAGGGCAGGCGCTACCTGGAGGCCATGTCGGGCCTGTGGTGCGCCTCGCTGGGCTTCTCCAACAAGCGCCTGGCCGCGGCCGGCGCGAAAGCACTGAACACCCTGCCCTACTACCACACCTTCAACCAGCGCACGAACGTGGCGGTGGCCGACCTGGCCGAGCGGCTGCTGGCCCTGGCGCCATCACCCATGGCGCGCGTGTTCTTCGCCAACTCGGGCTCCGAGGCCAACGACAGCGCGGTGAAGATGGTCTGGTACTACCACAACGCCATCGGCCAGCCGCAGCGCAAGAAGATCATCGCGCGGCGCAACGCCTATCACGGCGTAACCGTGGCCGCCGCCAGCATGGGCGGGCTCGACGGCAACCACCGCGACTTCGACCTGCCCATCGCCACCGCGCCCGCGCGCTTCCTGCACGTGGACTGCCCGCACCACTACCGCTATGCCGAACCCGGCGAGACGGAGCAGGACTTCTCCAGCCGCCTGGCGCAGCAGCTGGAGCAGACCATCCTGGCCGAAGGACCCGAGACCGTGGCCGCCTTCATCGCCGAGCCGGTGATGGGCGCGGGCGGCGTGCTGGTGCCGCCGGCCGGCTACTTCGAGAAGGTGCAGGCCGTGCTGCGCAAGTACGGCGTGCTCATGATCGCCGACGAGGTGATCTGCGGCTTCGGCCGCACGGGCAACATGTTCGGTTCCACGACCTTCGGCATCCAGCCCGACATCCTGAGCTGCGCCAAGGCGCTGTCCTCGGGCTACGTGCCGATCTCGGCGGTCATGGTCAACGAGAAGGTGCACAGCGCCATCGCCGCCAACAGCGGCAAGCTCGGCAGCTTCGGCCACGGCTACACCTACTCGGGCCACCCCGTCGCCTGCGCGGTGGCGCTGGAGACGCTGAAGGTCTACGAGGACGAACGCATCCTCGACCATGTGCGCGAACTCGCCCCCGCGTTCCAGGCGGGGCTGCGCGCCTTCGCCGAGCGGCCCTGGGTGGGCAACGTGCGCGGCGCGGGCCTTATCGGCGCCATCGAGCTCATGGCCGACAAGGCCGCGCGCACGCCCTTCGCCGCCGACCGCAAGGCCGGCTACCGCTTCGCGGCGCTGGCGCTGGAGGAAGGCCTGATCGTGCGCGCCATGGGCGACAGCATCGGCCTGTGCCCGCCGCTGATCATCACGCGGGCCGAGCTGGACGACCTGTTCGCGCGCCTGGGCCGCGCCATGGACCGCTTCGACCAGGAAACGAAGGCCTGATGAGCATGCAGGCCTTCTTCAGCGACGACCAGCTGCTGCACGACCCGCAGCAGTTCATGCGGCTGGGCCGCATCTGCAAGCCCGCCGACCTGCCCACGCGCGCCGAGGCGCTGATGGGCACGCTCGCCGCGCGCGGCATCGCGGTCGACGCACCGCCCGAGGCCGGCCGGGCCGCGCTGGAGCTGGTGCACAGCGTCGACTACCTGGACTTCCTGGAGAGCGCCTACGCGCGCTGGCAGAAGCTCGGCGGCCCGGGCCTGGAGCCCGGCATCGAGGTGCTGCCCAACCTTTCGCCGCACGGCGCGCGATCCGGGCCCTGCCCCTCGCCGTCGGTGGTGGCGCAGACCGGCTGGTACATCGGCGACCTGGCCTGCCCGATCGGTCCGCACACCTGGCGCTCGGTGCTGCGCTCGGCCCATGCGGCGCAGGCCGCGGCCGAGACGGTGCTCGAAGGCGGCGGCGTCGCCTACGCGCTGTGCAGGCCCTCGGGCCATCATGCCCAGCATGCGCGCGCGGGAGGTTTCTGCTACGTGAACAACAGCGCCGTCGCGGCCGCCACGCTGCGCCGGCGCCATGCGCGCGTGGCCGTGCTCGACATCGACGCCCACCACGGCGACGGCACGCAGCAGATCTTCTACGAGCGCGGCGACGTGCTGACCGTCTCCACGCACGCCGACCCGTCCGGCTACTACCCCTGGTACACGGGCTACGCGCACGAGCGCGGCACCGGCGAGGGCGAGGGCTGCAACCTGAACCTGCCGCTGGCGCACGGCAGCGGCAACGCCGAGTTCGCGCAGGCGCTGGACCAGGCCACCGCCGCCATCGAGCGCTTCCAGCCGCAGGCGCTGGTGCTGCCGCTGGGCTTCGACACCTACAAGGACGACCCGATCAGCGTGCTCAAGTTCGACATGG
>Ga0102587_1000676_pt1 | contig 32563 bp, 29 predicted proteins | sample AraplaF_Col_mTSA_FD_76853 | JGI IMG/M metagenome (GOLD analysis project Ga0102587, IMG submission 76853) | Arabidopsis root microbial communities from the University of North Carolina, USA - plate scrape MF_Col_mTSA (SPADES assembly) (version 2) | ecosystem: Host-associated > Plants > Roots >... | reverse complement strand
GTCAACACCATCAAGCAGGTGCACGCCAACCTCAACAAGGATTTGCAGATCATCGGCCTTTTGCGCGTGATGTTCGACCCGCGCATCACCCTGCAGCAGCAGGTCAGCGACCAGCTTAAGGAGCACTTCGCCGACAAGGTTTTCAACACCGTGATCCCGCGCAATGTGCGCCTGGCCGAAGCACCCAGCTACGGCCTGCCGGGCGTGGTGTTCGACCCGTCCTCCAGGGGCGCACAGGCCTTCATCACCTTCGCCGAAGAGATGGTCGACCGCATCAAGGCGATGTAAGCCGGGTGCGCCAGAGCCCTGTAAAAAGGACCTCTGTTGCTACTGAATTTATAGCAAACTGATCCGCCAAGCGATGAACCCCCGCAATGTCCTGATACTCCCCGGCTGGCAAAACAGCGGCCCCGACCACTGGCAAAGCCGCTGGGAGAAGGCGCACGGCTATACGCGGGTCGAGCAGCACGACTGGATGCGGCCGCTGCGCGGAGACTGGAGCGCGCGGCTTGAAGAGGTCCTGCTTTCCCGCGACGAACCGGCCGTGCTGGTCGCGCACAGCCTGGGCTGCATGCTCACCGCCGCCTGGGCCTCGCACTCGCGCAACACCCATCGTGTCAAGGCCGCGCTGCTGGTCGCGCCGCCCGACGTGGAGCGCGAGGACGTGTGCCAGATGCTGCCGGGCTGGGCGCCCGTGCCGATGCGCAAGCTGCCCTTTCCCGCCGTGGTGTTCTGCAGCAGCGACGACCCCTTCTGCGCGCCCGAACGCGCCCGCCGGTTCGCTGCGGCCTGGGGCGCCGAGCTTGTTGAAGCCGGGCCGCGCGGCCACCTCAATGCCGACAGCGGCCTGGGCGACTGGCCCGAGGCCTTTGAGAAATTGCAGCGCCTTCAAGCATTGCCCGCTTCTCTGCCGCACAGCCATTCATAACAAGAAAAGCCATGCACTTGCCCCGCGCTTTCGCCCGCTCGCGTTCTCACCTGGCGTCCACCGTACTGGCCGTGGCCGCCCTGGCCGCTTCGCTTGCCTGCCCCGCGCTGCATGCCGAACCCGATGAAGAGTTGCTTGGCAAATCGCAGGGCTACCCGCTGGGCAATGCCAGCACCTGGTACAGCAATCCTTACCGTATCGGCTCCTGGTCGGCCATGGACAAGGTGGCCGGTGTGCAGGTCCGCACGGTGGCGCGCCCGGCCGAGGCCAGCCCCTTGCCGCGCGCGGCCAGCCCCACGTCCATCAGCTACCGCTACAAGAACACCCACTACACGCTGGCCGACTACCTGGACCGCCAGCGCACCACCAGCCTGCTGGTGCTGAAAAACGGCGAGATCGTCGCCGAGCACTACCGCTACGGCCGCAAGGACGACGCGCGCTTTCTGTCTTTCTCCATGGCCAAAAGCGTGACCTCGCTGCTGGTCGGCAAGGCGCTCTCGCTGGGCCAGATTGCCTCGCTGGACGATGCAGCCGAGAAGTACGTCAAGGAGATTGCCGGCAGCCCCTACGGTGCCACCACGATTCGCCAGCTGTTGCGTATGAGCTCGGGTCTCACTTTCACCGAGCGCTACGACGGCAAGGACGACATCGCGCGCCTCTCGCGCGCTGGCGCCGGCGCGCCTGGCGCGGGCAAGCCCATCGACGTGTTGCGCAGCATCACCGATCGCCACTCACCGGCCGGCGAAAAGTTTGTCTATGCCAGCGCCGAGACCGACGTGCTGGGCCGTGTGCTCACGGCCGCCACCGGCAAGACCATGGCTGAGCTCACCACCGACTGGCTGTGGAAGCCAATGGGCGCCGAGCACGATGCCTTCTGGCGTGTCTCCGTCGACGGGCAGGAGCAAGCCCATGGCGCCTTCAACGCCAGCCTGCGCGACTGGGCGCGGCTGGGCCAGTTGCTGGCCAATGACGGCCGCGCCATCGACAAAACCACCGGCAAGCCCGGTGCGCTGCAGGTCCTGCCGCAGGACTATTTGCTGGACGCCACCGACGCAACACGCCAGCCGCCGGCATTCAAGCCGCGCACGGCCACGCCCTACTTTGGCTACGGCTACCAGTTCTGGCTCATGTCGATGCGGGCGCGCACATTTGCCATGCAGGGCATCCACGGCCAGACGGTCTATGTGCAGCCCTCCACCGGCATTGTGCTGGTGATGACATCGGCCTGGGAGCAGGCCAGCGGCAAGCAGGATGCGCAACCTTACGAAGAGCGCGACGCCCTGTGGCGCGGCGTGCTGCAGTCCCTGGGCGGCAGCCTCACGCCCCAATAACACTGCGCCATACATCACAACATTGACGGATTGAAGGAATAGAAAACATGGTCACGAAAAAACCCAAAGGCCTGGGCCGCGGGCTGGAAGCATTGCTGGGCCCCAAGGTCAGCGAGAGCGCCAGCGACGCCGAGAACGCCAGCATCAGCGCCAACAGCCCGGGCCTGCCGGCCTCGCTGCGGCTGGAAGACATGGTCGCCGGCCAGTACCAGCCGCGCACCCGCATGGACGAGGGCGCGCTCTACGAGCTTGCCGAATCCATCAAGGTGCAAGGCATCATGCAGCCCATCCTGGTGCGGCGCCTGACGTCCGGCGCCAACGACGGCAAGTATGAAATCATCGCTGGCGAGCGGCGCTTCCGCGCGGCCAGACTGGCCGGCCTGGACAGCGTGCCGGTGCTGGTGCGCGACGTGCCCGACGAGTCGGCAGCCGCCATGTCGCTGATCGAAAACATCCAGCGCGAAGATCTCAACCCGCTGGAAGAAGCGCACGGCCTGCAGCGCCTGGTCAAGGAATTCGGCCTCACGCATGAACTTGCCGCGCAGGCCGTGGGCCGCTCGCGCAGCGCCGCCTCCAACCTGCTGCGGTTGCTCAACCTGGCCGACCCGGTGCAGACCATGCTGATGGCCGGCGACCTGGACATGGGCCATGCGCGTGCGCTGCTGGGCCTGGACCGCGCTGCGCAGATCACCGCGGCCAACCAGATCTCGGCCAAGAAGATGTCGGTGCGCGAGGCCGAAAGCCTGGTCAAGAAACTCAGCGCCGAGTTTTCGCTCAAGCCGCAAAAAGCCGCGAAAGAAAAATCGCGGGACACCCGCCGCGTGGAAGAAGAACTGGCTGACCTGCTGATGGCCGACGTGGAAGTGCGTGTCAAGAAGCAGGTCAAGCGCAACGGCAGGCGCGAGGACATGGGCGAGGTGGCGATACAGTTCGCCTCCATGGACGAACTCAACGGGCTCATCGAGCGGTTGCGCGGCAACAAATAGCCCGGCCAGTCCGGGCAAGGCTCTTTCACGCTGTACCGCAGCCCCCTCCAGAGGGGGCTTTTTCTTTTCCGCTTCGGCGCCAAGGGCTTACCCAAATAGTGTTAATTGCTCTACTTTTTTGAGTAATAAAGTGCTAATCTTTGGACTCAAGGGCGCGGCCAGGTCTTCGGGCGTCCCTCCGGAGTTGGCCGCGCCGGCGAAGAAGCAATGGGGTTCGCCATGCGCACCTTTAATCTGAGCCACATCAGAAGGCATACCGTTCTGGTTGCCGCGGGCCTGGCCATGGCCATGGGTGTCGTGGCTCTGCTGGGCTGGGTGCTGCAGCTGGACATCCTGAAAAGCCTGATACCGGGCGCCGTCCAGATGAAACCCAACACGGCCATCGGCCTGTGCCTGTCCGCCGCGGCCCTGCTCGTGGGTTTGCGCCGCCATGAAAAAAGAATGCGCTACTGGGGCTATGCCCTGGCCGCCGCCGTCAGCGCCATCGGCGCGGCCACGCTGTTTGAATACCTCTTCGCGGCGGACCTGCGCATCGATGAACTGCTGTTTCGCGATGGGGCCAATGCCTACAACCTGACCCCCGGCCGCATGTCGCCCTTCAGCGCCTGGACGTTTTTCATGCTGGGTATAGGGCTGGGCTTTGTGCGCTGCCGCCACGCGGGCTGGCTGGCTTATGTGTGCGGCGGCCAGGTTGCCAGCATAGGCGCGGTCAGCCTGCTGGGCTACCTTTGGCATGCCAGCGAGCTGGTCACCGACGTCTGGCTGCCGCCCGTGGCGGTCAACACTGCGCTGGCCTTCACCGCCCTGGGGCTGGCCGTGGCCGCCGCGCATGCGCGCGACACCTCGCTCAGCAGCATCGAAACCGAACTCTCCCCGCTGGAGATCAAGGTGGTGCTCGCCATGGCCGGCACGCTGGTGGTTCTGGTGGCATCGGCGAGCTACACCTATCGCTCGGTGGTGGCCTTCACCGGGCATGCGGACCACATGGCGGCCGGCCAGCAGCAGCGTGTCGCGGCGCTCAAAGCCTCGCTGGCGCGCGCGCAGCGCGTGACGGCCGACGCGCTGTCCGCATCACCGGGCGCGCCGCTGCCGGCCGGCTACGGCGATGCGGGCGACTCCTTCGCCAGCGTGGTGCTGTTCTCGCAGCTCTCGCGGCTGGAGCGGGAGCTTGAAACCGCCCAGCAGTCGCTGCGGCGCGAGCAGGCCGGCCCCCTGGAAAAGGGCCGTACCACCATGCTGGTGTCGCTCATCGTCACCATAGGCCTGGCGGTGGCGGTGTTTGTCGTGCTGATGGCATCGGTCAGGCGCGAGATGAGCCGCAACATCCTGGCGCGCGCGGAGATCTTCGCGCTCAACAAGCACCTGGAGCAGCGTGTGCACGAGCGCGCCGCCGAACTCAACGCGACCAACGAGCGACTGAACACCTTCATGAGCCTGCTGGCCCATGACCTCAGGCAGCCCCTGATTTCCCTGGGCAGCTTCGGTGAACTGCTGGACCGCCGGCTGCTTGAAACCAAGGACGCGCAAGGCCGCAAGCTCATGCAGCGCATCCTGCGCGCCACCCGGCAGGTGGACGCCTGCGCCGACGCCTTGCTGGAACTGGAACGCGTCTCCAGCAGAAGCCTGTGGATACAGACGGTGGATGTCAGCGGGCTGGTGAAGGCCATGGTCGAGCAGCTGCGCGAGCAGGAGCCGGGCCGGCGGGTGAGGCTTTTTGCCGGGCCCACGCGGCCCGCGCACGCCGACCGCAGCCTGCTGGCGGTGGTGGTCTGGCATGTGGTCGGCAATGCCTGGAAGTTCAGCGCCACCCGCGACGTTTCGGAGATAGAAGTCGGCTGCGGCCAGGATGAGTCCGGCGCGCCGATGTGGTGGATCCGGGACAACGGCGTAGGCTTTGACATGGCCTATGCCGACAAGCTCTTCATGCCCTTTCAGCGCTTGCACGCAGAGGACGAATTCCCCGGCCTGGGCACGGGCCTGGCCATTGTCCACGCCGTCGTGGCGCGGCACAGAGGGAGGGTGTGGGCGCACTCGGAGCCCGGCCGAGGCGCCACGTTTTTCTTCACGCTCGGCGATCCCGGCCTTCAGGTTCAGGCCGGGGGCTGAGGCGATGCGGCTTCAGGACAGCGAAAAAATCTTGCCCGGGTTCATGATGTTCTTCGGGTCCAGCGCGCGCTTGATGGTGCGCATCATGTCGACCGCGCCGTCGCCGGTTTCCGTCACCAGGAAGTCCATCTTGTGCAGGCCCACGCCGTGCTCGCCGGTGCAGGTACCTTCCAGCGCCAGCGCGCGTGCCACCAGCTTGTGGTTCAGCGCCTCGGCCACTTCGCGCTCCTTGGGGATGGTCGGGTCAATCAGGTAGCCGAAGTGGAAGTTGCCGTCGCCGACGTGGCCGACCAGGAAGTAGGGGATACCGCTGGCGTCGACTTCGGCCACCGACTCGAGCAGGCAGTCGGCCAGGCGCGAGATCGGCACGCAGGTGTCGGTGGAGATCGCGCGGCAGCCGGGCCTGGACTGGATGGCCGCGAAATAGGCGTTGTGCCGCGCCGTCCACAGGCGCGTGCGCTCTTCCGGCGTGCTGGCCCATTCAAAGGCATTGCCGCCATGGCCGCTGGCGAGTTCCTGCACCAGCTCGGCTTGTTCCTTCACGCTGCTGGGCGTGCCGTGGAACTCCATCAGCAGCATGGGCTCCTCGCGCAGCGTGAGCTTGGAGTGCGTGTTCACCATGCGCACGGTGTTGTGGTCTATCAGCTCCACGCGCGCGATCGGCACGCCCAGCTGTATCACCTCGATGGTGGTGCGCACGGCGGCCTCTATGCTCGGGAAGGAACACACCGCGGCCGAGATGGCCTCGGGCAGCGGGTAGAGCCTCACGGTGACTTCGGTGATCACGCCCAGCGTGCCTTCGCTGCCCACCATGAGGCGGGTCAGGTCGTAGCCGGCGGATGATTTTTTGGCGCGCGTGCCGGTGCGTATGACGCTGCCGTCGGCGGTGACGACTTCCAGTGCCAGCACGTTCTCGCGCATGGTGCCGTAGCGCACGGCATTCGTGCCGCTGGCGCGCGTGGCGCTCATGCCGCCCAAGGTCGCATCGGCGCCCGGGTCTATCGGGAAGAAGAGGCCGGTGCTTTTGACTTCTTCATTGAGCTGCTTGCGCGTCACGCCCGGCTGCACGGTGACGGTCAGGTCTTCGGCGTTGATGGACAAGACCTTGTTCATGCGGCTCACATCGATGCTGATGCCGCCCTGCACGGCCAGCAAATGGCCTTCCAGCGAGGTGCCCACGCCAAAGGGAATCACCGGCACGTTGTATTGGCCGGCCAGCTTGACCGCATCGGCCACGTCCTGCGTGCTTTCGGCAAACACCACGGCCGAAGGCGGTGGCGCGGCGAAAGAGGATTCATCACGGCCGTGCTGCTCGCGCACCACCAGGGCGGTTGAGCAGCGCTCGGCAAAGCGGGCCTTGAGCGCGTCTATCAGCGCCGCCGGCGTCTCGCGCTGGTGGATTTCGGGAAGCAGGTGTTGGGGGAGGGGGGCGTTCATTGTTGTCTCCGGGTCGGTGGCACAGTTTACGACGTGTGCGTCCTTTGCGCCAATCTGCACCAACGAAGCGGAGACCCGCGGCCGTGGCCGCGGGAGTGAGGCATGAAGGCGGGGCGATGGTCACCCCGCGAGGGGTCAAGAGCCGGTGGCGGCCTTGGTGAGTTCGGCCAGCGAGATAAAGGAGTCGTGGTTGGTGTCGATCTGCTCAAAACGCTGTGCCACGGCCGGCAGGTGTTCGGCCTCCTGGCGGTCCAGCTTGCCGTCCTTGTTGGCGTCGGCGCGGTTGAAAGCCGCCTCGACGTCCTTGGGGGTGGTGCGGTTTTGCGGCACGGCGCCCGGGGTGGCGGAGGGCGCCATCTGGGACGGCGGGCTGCCGGGGCTGGCCGGCGACGGCGGGGCGGACTGGGCCCGCGCGGCGCCGGCGGCGCCCGCGGCCAATGCGGCCACCAGCAGCACGCTGCGCAACTCAAAGCCGGGAATAGAATGTTTTGAATGTTTTACGGGGGATGTTGCCGTCGTGTGTAGGGTCATGCGAGGAGTCTTTCAAAGAGTGAACAAGCCGCCATTGCAACCCAGCCGGCGCCTCGCGGCCAGCAGTTTTTCAGGGTGTTGCCTCACTGACATGATGTCCTAGGACGACACATTTTTTTGCCTCGCGTAACGCTTGCCGCCTGGGTCTCTTATTAGTCCCTTTGCTTCATTGACTTTTCCTCATCGCGCTTCACCGCGCCTTCGCACCATGGCCAACAGACTTTCACAGATCGCAACCCGCACCGGCGACAACGGCACCACCGGCCTGGGCGACAACACGCGCGTATCCAAGGACAGCCTGCGCGTCCACGCCATGGGCGACGTCGACGAACTCAATTCGCAGATCGGCGTGCTGCTATGCGAAGAACTGCCGCCCGGTGTGCGCGAACTGCTGGTGGAGGTGCAGCACCAGCTCTTCAACCTGGGCGGCGAGCTGTCCATCCCGGGCTTTGAGCTGCTCAAGCCCGAGGCCGTGGCGCTGCTCGACGAGGCGCTGGCCGAACACAACGCGAAGCTGCCGCGCCTGGCCGAGTTCATCCTGCCGGCCGGCTCGCGTGCCGCCGCGCTGGCCCATGTGTGCCGCACCGTGGCGCGCCGCGCCGAACGCGCCGTGGTGGCGCTGGGCGCGGCCGAGCCTCTCAAGGATGCGCCGCGCCAGTACCTCAACCGCCTGAGTGACCTGCTCTTTGTGCTGTCGCGCGTGCTCAACCGCATGAACGGCGGCGACGATGTGTATTGGAAGAGCGAACGCATGGCGCGCGCAGCCACTGAATAAGCAAAGCTTTGCATAGGGACCCTCGCGGCCCGTGTGGGCGCGCAGCGACGGCCCCTGTTTACACCCGCATGCCGCATCCCTAAGATGCCCGGTACCAACAACTGAACAGGGAGAACACATGGACACCGCAAAACTCGGAAGCTGGGCGGAACAGGCGCAGCCGATACTGCTGGCCTTCGGCCTGAAGGTCATAGGCGCGATCGCCGTCTTCATCATTGGGCGCTGGCTCATCCACCTGGTGACGCGGCTGGTCGGTGCGGCCATGACGCGCCAGGAAATCGACCCCACGGTGCAGCGCTACCTGGTGAGCTTTATCACCGTCGCGCTCAATATCGTGCTGGTCGTCGCCATCCTCGGCTACTTCGGGGTAGAGACCACCAGCTTCGCCGCCCTGGTGGCCGGCGCGGGCGTGGCCATAGGCGCGGCCTGGAGCGGCCTGCTCAGCAATTTCGCCGCGGGCATCTTCCTGCTGGTGCTGCGGCCCTACAAGGTGGGTGAGTACGTGAGCGCCGGCGGGGTCGAAGGCACGGTGCTGGAAATCGGCCTGTTCGGCACCGGCATCAACACGCCCGACAACGTCAAGACCGTGGTGGGCAATGCCAAGATCATGGGCGGCGATATCAAGAACTACACGGCCAACCCCTACCGCCGGGTCGAACTCGCCGCGCAGCTGGCCGGCTCGGCCGACATCCACAAGGCCATCGCGCTGCTCAAGGAATCCGTCGCCAAGGTCGCCAACACCATGAAGACGCCCGCGGTGGACGTGGAGATCCTGGAGTTCAACGAATTCGGCCCCAAGCTCGCGGTGCGCCCCTATTGCCACACCGACCACTACTGGCAGGTCTACTTCGACACCAATATGGCGATTGCCGATACCCTGGGCGCGGCGGGCTTCCCGGTGGCGACGCGGCCGGTCAAGGTCTATCCGGTTTAAGTGATCACCCCTATCGGACGCTCGCTGCGCGTAGCGCCTTTTCCCCTTCCAGGGGACAGGCGCCTTGCGGCCGGCAAAGCCGGACCGCGGCCCCCGCTGGCGGGCGCATATGCGTCGCTGGGCTTGTGAGCGGCTCTAGGCTCTAGATGTCATAGCTCGCGGCACCGGGTTCCTCGCTCAAGGTTTTCTCGACCACGGCGCGCGTCAGCGTGGGCGCGAAGGACTCGATAAACGCATAGACATAGCCGCGCAGGTAGCTGCCGCGGCGCACCGCGAGTTTGGTGAGGTTGATGCCGAACAGCGCGCCCGCGTCCAGCGCGCGCAGGGCGGTGTCGCGCTCGGCCTCGTAGGCGATGGACGCGACGATGCCCACGCCCATGCCCAGCTCCACATAGGTCTTGATCACGTCGGCATCCATGGCCGTCAGCACGATGTTGGGCGCCAGGCCGCGCTGCGTGAAAGCGCCGTCGATGTGCGAGCGGCCGGTGAAGCCGGTGTCGTAGGTGATCAGCGCAAAGCGCGCCAGGCTCTCCAGCGTGAGCGGGCCGTCCAGCAGCGGGTGGCCGGGCGGCACGATGACCGAGTGCGTCCAGCGGTAGCAGGGCAGGGCGACAAGCTCGGGGTAGTCGTTGAGCGCTTCGGTGGCGATGCCCACGTCGACCTCGCCCGACACCAGCATGTCGGCCACCTGCTTGGGCGAGCCCTGGTGCAGATGCAGTTTCACGTTGGGAAACTGGCTGCGGAACTCCTGCACCGCGTGCGGCAGCGCGTAGCGCGCCTGGGAGTGTGTGGCGGCAATCGACAGCAGGCCGCTTTGCTGGGCCATGAATTCCTGGCCGGCTTTTTTCAGGTTGCTGCTCTCCAGCAGCAGGCGTTCGATGATGGGCAGCACGTGAGCGCCCGGCTCGGTCAGCCCCGTCAGGCGTTTGCCGGCGCGCACAAAGAGCTCAATGCCCAGCTCTTCTTCGAGTTCGCGAATCTGCCGGCTGACCCCGGGTTGCGAGGTGTGCAGGGCATTGGCCACGTCGGTCAGGTTGAAATTGCATCGCACGGCCTCGCGCATGGAACGCAGCTGCTGGAAATTCATGGTGGCGAAGGCGCGGGGCGCGCGGTGTTGAAGAAGTCAAACACCGGATTGTGGGCAGGCCCCCTTATTTGAGGAACTACTGATTAGTTCGTTCTAAATCACCAAAACATCCTAAGAGCCCCGGACCCTCGCCAGCATGCGCTCCGGCAACCCGCCGGAGAAGGCGGGCAGCAGCGCATTGATGCGGCGCGTGGCCTCTTCCTGGCAGAACTGGCACGAGACAAGCTGGAATATTTCTCCCCGCAACAGCCACAGGTGCTGCGCGGTGCACGCGGCGTCTATGCGCCAGTGCATGCGTTCGCACATAGGCCCTTCGCATCGCTCCAGTGCCTCGTGGAGCTGAAGCCGCAGTTGCTCCACGTGACGCGGTTTGCTTGTTTCGGCGACGCTGTCGTGCAGCCAGCCGTGCAGCGACTTTTTCCAGGCCATGGCGGTTCCCCTTGTGGATGGGCGCTGATGCGGCCGAGGTATCAGGAAGGCCCGCTATCAGCGCACGAAGCGGCCTTCAAGGTCCACGATGGAAAGGTCGGCAAAGTCCAGGCCCGTGTGGTCGTCGGGGCCGAAACTCACCTCCAGCCCGCCCAGGTCGTAGCGTTTCATGCCTTCCAGGGCCGCCTGCAGCGTCTCGCGCGTGGGGTTCTTGCCGGCGCGCCGCAGACCTTCCACCAGCACCTTGGCGGCGGCATAACCTTCGAGGATGGCGGGCGACAGCATGATCTTTTTGGCCTTGGCGAGTTCTGTGGCTTCCTGCACCATGGTGTAGGCATAAGAGCGCTCGGACGGATAGACCTGCGTGACGATGACGCCGCGCGAATACTCCCCCAGCGCCTTGACGAAGCCCTGCGATGCGTTGTTCGACAGGGTGACCACACGCACCGACGATTTGGCGGCGCGAAAGGCCTTCACCCCTTCGGCCACGGCGTTGGCCGAGCCTATCCACAGCACGGCCTGCGCGTCGCTGGCCAGGATGGGCGGCACGAGCTGGCTGTAGTCGGGCTTGCTGCGGTCCGCCTTCAGCACATGCGTGGGTTTCAGCTGGGCCTGGGCAAAACCCTTGTTGGCCCCCTCCAGGCCGTCGCGGCCGAAGGAGTCGTCCGCATGGATCAGGGCGATGCGCGTGATCCCCAGCGTATTCAGGTGCTCAATGGCTTTCTGGGCCTCGCGCTGGTAGGTCGCGCGCACATTGAAGACATAGCGCTGCACCGGCTGGTGCAACACCATCGCGCCGGTGGACGGGCCCACCAGCGGCAGGCGGTTGGCCTGCAGCACGGGCAGCACGGCTTCGGTGGGCGGCGTGCCGCGCGTCAGGAACAGGGCGACGGCGCCGCGCTCGGCCAGCTTCTGCGCGTTCTCCGCGGCGAGCTTGGGGTCGAACTTGTCGTCCATGGACACCAGCTCCAGCTGCTGGCCCGCGATGCCGCCCTTGGCATTCACCGCGTCCAGCCACAGGCGCGCCCCGTCGGTTGTCTCCTTCACGCCCGCGGCCACGGGGCCGGTGAACCCGGCGGTCTGGCCGATCAGGATCTGTGCGTGTCCCGTGCCGCACAGGGCAGCCGCCAACAGTGCCGCCGCGCATCTTTGAAGTGTTTTCGTGTCCATTTGTTACCTTTGAGCCTTACGTCGCCGAACGATAGGGACGAATACTCATAAGATCAAATACGATAAAAACGGCTTTTCGAGACGAAAAAAATATGGGAGTGCTCCGGGCGCTGGCCTGGATGGATGCGGCGGGGCGTGGCTGGAAGCGGCTTGCCGCCTCACTCTGCGTGGGTGAGCACGCTGTCGCGGAGGTTATGGGCGCTTGCCTGTACTCCGGCCATGACGGGCCCGCCGGTGGCAAGCGCAGGGGCGGCTGCCCGGCGTGGGCAATTCGTTGCTATTCGTAAACCGACCGCCTCAGCCCGGCTGCAGCATCGCCATGGTGATGCGCGAGACGCAGGTCAGCTCGCCCGCGTCGTTGTGCAGGTCTATCTGCCAGACCTGGGTGCTGCGGCCTATGTGCACCGGGCGCGTGGTGCCCGTGACCCAGCCGCTGGTCGTGCCCTTGAGGTGGTTGGCATTGATGTCCAGCCCCACGGCGCGATGGCCCGCGGGCGCCGCGAAGGCCGCGCCGCAGGAGCCCAGGGTTTCGGCCAGCACCACCGACACGCCGCCGTGCAGCAGGCCGTAGGGCTGCACCGTGCGGCGGTCCACCGGCACCCGCGCGCGTATGAAGTCGTCCCCGACCTCCAGGAACTCTATGCCCAGGTGCGTCACCGCGCTGTCGGCGTTGGCGGCGGTGAGCAGTGCGACGGAGATGGGCTGTTTCCAGATGGACATGGTGATGGGGCTTTCTCAGGTACCAGGACTATAAGCTTGCGGCCTACAGCAGGTGGGCCACTTGTCGCCTCGGCAACAGCGGCGCCGCGGCTTAAGCTGGCTTGCATGAGGGACATGATTTGATGACTCGCGCGAACAAGTGGCTGCTGGGCCTGGGCATTGCCGTGCTTGTGCTGGGCGCCGCGTGGCTTGCGTTGCTGCATTGGCTGCCATCCGATGAGGAGCTGGCGCGCCGCGCCTCCGCCGAACTGGAGGCCCAGCTGGGCACCAAGGTGCGCGTGGGCGGGCTGCGCTGGCGGCTGCTGCCTTCGCCCGCCGTGGTGATTGAAGATGTCGCGACCGAGCAAGCCCAGCCCATACTGATCAAAAAACTCACGGCCTATCCCGATGTGTTCGCGCTGGCGCAGCGCCGCATCAAGATAGACCGGGCCGACCTGGAGGGCGCCGTCGTGCCCCAGCTCTCGCTGCACGGCCTGGGCGGCGGGCGTGAGAAGGACGAGACGGCGGCCGAAGAGCTGCCGCTCGCGCGCTTTGTGTTTCGCGACCTGACCTGGATTTCGCGGCGCGGCATCGCGGTGGTCTATGAGGGCGAAGTCGATTTTGACCCCGGCTGGCGCCCGCGCAAGGCCGAGCTGCGCCGGCCCGGCTTCAAGCCCGCCACCGACCTGAGCCTGGCGCGCCAGGGCCAGGAAGATCGTTGGGCCGCGCGCATCCATGTGGGCGGGGGCACGGCCCACGGCGAAGTCAGGCTCGATTTCCGCGCCAAGGGCCGCATGCACCTGGAGGGCGAGCTGCAGCCGCAGGGCGTGGAGGTTGAAAGCATGATGGCGGCGTTCAATCGCCGCTCCGTCGTCGCGGGCAAGGCCTCGGGCCAGACCACGCTCTCGGCAGACGGCGACACGGTGGGCGAGCTCGCGCGCTCGCTGCACACGCGCACGCCCTTCAACATCGGCAAGTCCACCCTGCTGCGTTTTGACCTGGACAAGGCCGTGCGCAGCGCCGGCAAGGAGCACGCCGGCCAGACGCCGCTGGACTCGGTCACCGGCCAGCTCGACACGCAGAACACGCCGCAGGGCATGGTGGTCACATATACAAACCTCAAGGCCACCTCGGGTTCATTGAGCGCCTCGGGCCAGGCCAAGGTCGCCAACCGCCAGATCGAGGCCGAGTTCGCCGTCGACCTGGTGGACGGCATCGTCGGTGTTCCGCTCAGCGTCAGCGGCCCGCTCGACAACGTCAAATTCTCAGTGCCCAACAGCGCCATCGCGGGCGCCGTTGTTGGCACGGCCGTGCTGCCGGGCGTGGGCACGGCCATAGGCGCGCGCATAGGGGCCACGCTGGGAAAAATTTTCAGCCCCGGGCCGGCGCCGCCCGCCTCCGCGCCGCCGCCTGCACGCACGGCCAAACCTGCCACAGCTCGATAAGCTTTGTGTTGAATGGAGACCCCGGCGCGCGCCCGGCCTTTGGCGGGCTTCCCGCAGGGCGCAAGCGTAGAATCGTCCGCGGATTCCGCGCACCGTTTGTAAGCCCTCGCTTTTGCACAGGTTCATGGCCGGCAACAATCCCGCCCTCCCTTATCAAGGACCCTGACATGCCCCAGCCGCTCTCCGCCGTACCCACGCCACTGGAACGCGCGCTTGACCAGAATGAGTCCGTGAAAGACACCGTGGAACAGTCGGCCGCCGAACTGCTGGTGATCAACACGGTGCTCAAACAGGAAATCCCGCCGCATGTGCAAAGCGGCGATGTCGCCCAGGCGCTGGAAAAAACCGATGCGCTGGAAACCCGCATCCAGGAGTCCGCCGAAGACCTGGCCCAGGTCAACGAGGTGCTGGAGCAGCAAATCGACGAGCGCGCCGACCTGGAGCGCGAACTCAGGGCCACCAAGGCCGCCCTGGCCAAGGCGACGGGGCGAGCTCAGGCTAAATAAGGCGGGCGGCCCACGCGGCCCGTCCCTGATATCCCCGTTGTCCAACGGTTTATCAGGGTTACTACCTAGAATCCATTACACTCCGGTGCTTCCGCTGCCGGCCCGCGCTTTTGCGCCGGGCGGCGGCTAGTTGTTCACCCCCAAGGCCGCACGGCCTTGTTCTTCCGGCTTCACGGCCGCCCCCCCTGGAGATTCTTCGCGATGTTTCGCCGCCGCTTCCTTTCGCTTGCCCCTCAAATGGCTGCCCTTGCCGCCGCCCCCGCTTTTATCCGCAATGCCTATGCCCAGGACGGCCTGACCGCCAAGGCCGTCACCATAGGCTGCACGGGTGCGACCAGCGGCCCGCTGGCCGGTGTCGGTGCAGAACTCAAACAAGGCGTGGATGCCGCCATGGGCCAGATCAACGCCAAGGGCGGCGTCAACGGCCGGGTGCTGCAGTTCCAGATGATGGACGATGCCTATGTGCCGCAGCGCAGCGCCGACAACGTCAAGAAGATGATTGGCGACGGCAGTATTTTTGCGCTGATGTCCTGCGTGGGCACGCCCAACAACACGGCCATCGTGCCGCTGATTGAAGAGTCCAACCTGCCTTACGTCGGGCCGCGCTCGGGCGCTTCCTCGCTGCGCAAGCCCGGCATGCGCAATGTGTTCCATGTGCGCGCCAGCTATACCGACGAAACCCAGCGCCTGGTGCAGCGCATCGTGAGCATGGGCATCAAGGACCTGGCCGTCGTCTACCTGGACAACGACTACGGCAAGGAGGTGCTGGTCGACGTCGGCCGCGCGCTGCAGGCGCAGGGCGTCAAGGCAGCGACGCAGGCGGCGCTGGCCGTGGACGGCAAAAACCTCCCTGAGGTCGTGAACCAGGTCGTCGCGGGCAAACCCGGCGCCGTGCTGCTGGGCACCGCGGGCTCGGTGTCCGTCGGCCTGATCAGCGCGCTGAAGAAAGCGTCGCCCATGCTGCCGATCGCGGGCCTGAGCGTCACGCTGTCGGGCGACGGCATCAAGGCTCTGGGCGCGGCCGGTTCCGGCGTTGCGCTGACCATGGTGTTCCCCGACCCCTACCGTGCCAAGCTGCAAGTGGTGCGCGACTACCAGGCCGCCATGCGCGCCATCGGCCAGCAGGAGTTCTCACCGGTCAGCTTTGAGAGCTACGTCAATACCCTCGTCATGGCCGAAGGCCTGGAGCGCGCCGGCCGCGAGCTGACGCGCGCCAAGCTGCGCAACGCGCTGGCCGGACTGCAGAAGTTCGACCTCGGCGGTTTCAGTGTCGACTACGCCGCGCCGCCGTTTGCGGGCTCGAAGTTTGTGGAGCTCGGCGTGCTGGGCGCCGGCGGCCGATTTATCGGTTAAGCCACCAACGCCAAAGGCTTGAATAAAAAGCCCCGGCCGGTCCATCGACTGGCTGGGGCTTTTTTGTGATGAGAACAGTCAGATCTCGGGCCACTTCCGTTTAGGTCATTTTGCGTTGCCAGGCACAGGCGTATTGAGGAGCTGCTGCTCCCACAGGTAGGCGATGCCGCTGGCACCTCCGTGCTGCTTGATCACTTCGGTCAGGCCGGGGACGGTGTCCTGTCGCGCCCAGTCGCGCTGCCATTCCGACATGACGGCGAACCAAGTCATCATGTTCACGCCGGCCGAGACCATGCGCTGGATCGCGACTTGATGCGCCTCGACGGAGCTGCCGCCCGACGCATCGGTCACCACCGTCGTGTCCCAGCCTTCGCCGACCGCCTGGATGGCGGGCATCGCCACGCATACCTCGGTCCAGAGGCCCGCGATGATCAACTGCTTGCGGCCGGTGGCCTTGACCACGTCGACCACCTTCTTGTCCTGCCAGGTGTTGACGAACGTGCGATCGATCACCTCCTGGCCAGGAAATACCTCCGTGATCTGGGGGAAGAGGACGCCGCCGCGTTCCGCGATCACGCTCGTGAGAATGGTGGGGACGCCGAACACCTTGGCCGCCTTCGCCAGGCCGGCCGTGTTGTTGATGACCATCTGCGGGTCGTGGCTGTTCAGGTTCGTGAGCTGAAAAGGCTGGTGGTCGATCAGAACGAGTACGGAGTCTTCCGGGCGAAGAAGCGAAGCAAGGCCGTTGCGAAAAGTCATGGATACATCCTTTATTACGGTTGAGAGAGGGGCTGTTTTCGGGGAAACATGTGCCAGCGGCGGCGTCCCTGAAAGCAGGATTCTGCTGTTCCTCGACTCGATGCGGTAGTACCATTTCGTGGCGAGCTGTGTCGCGAAACAAGGAACGCCGAAGTGGACATCGAAGAGCTGCAGACATTCGTGGAAGTTGCTGATGCGGGGGGAATTTCACCCGCCGCGCTCCGGCTCGGCGTCGCCAAATCGATCGTCAGCCGCCGGCTTTTCCGGCTTGAAGCGGAACTCGGTGTTCAGTTGCTGGCGCGATCCACCCGCGGAGCTTCTCTCACAGAAGCCGGGGCCACGTTCCGAGACTATGCAGCCAGGGTCTGCGCCGAGATCGACGTGGCAAAGGAAATGATCCTGCCCGCAGGTGATCTTCGTGGACGCTTGCGAATCGCAGCACCACTTTCTTTCGGCCCGACCCACTTTGCGCACGTCCTCGCGGAAATGGCCCGACGCCACCCTCAACTGCAGATCCAGACCTGCTACAGCGACCGCTTCGTTGATCTCATCGCGGAGGGTTACGACTGTGCGATACGGGTTGGCTATCTGCCCGACTCCAACTTGATTGCAAGGCGCATTGGCCCGATCTATGGGAAGCTTGTCGCAAGTCCGGACTATGTCAAGGCACGTGGGTCGCCCGAGACACCTGAAGCGCTCGCCGACCATGAGGCTCTGATGCAGGGCACCGAAGCCTGGCAGCTCATGGATGGCGACAAGATCATCACGGTTCGCCCACAGGGGCGCTTCAAGGCCGACAACGGCACCGCTTTATTGGCCGCCGCGACAGCAGGGCTCGGCATTGCCTATCTGCCCGATTGGCTCACCCATGACTATGTGGCTTCCGGGGCACTCGTGCCGATCATGACGCGCCATCCACCGCCCCCTGCAGGTGCTTATGTCGTCCGGCCGCCAGGCCAGCATCCCGCGCGGAAGATAAGAGTCCTCACCGAACTCCTTATCGAATATTGCGACCGTTTTCCGCCCCCCGCCGGAACTCCCCCTGTCTGAGTGGTGTACCGGCTGATAAACGGCAGCGGTAAAACCCTCAGCGTTGGCGGTTGAGCAGCGCGTACAGCAGGATGGCGCCGAAGGTGGCCGTGCCTATGCCGCCCAGCGCGAACTGGCCGAAGCGCAGCGTGAAGTCGCCCGTGCCCAGCACCAGCGTGATGGCCGCGACGATCAGGTTTTTGTTGTCCGAGAAGTCGACCTTGTTGTCCACCCAGATCTTGGCGCCGGCGACCGCGATCAGGCCGAACACCACAATGCTCACGCCGCCCATCACCGGCAGCGGGATGGCCTGGATCAGCGCGCCGAACTTGGGGCTGAAGCCCAGCAGCACGGCGATCAGCGCCGCCACCACAAAGACGGCCGTCGAGTAGATCTTGGTCGCGGCCATCACGCCGATGTTTTCCGCGTAGGTCGTCACGCCCGTGCCGCCAGCAGCGCCCGAGACCATGGTGGCCACGCCGTCGCCGATAAAGGCCCGGCCCATGTAGACGTCCAGGTTCTTGCCGGTCATGGCCGTCACCGCCTTGATGTGGCCCAGGTTCTCCGCCACCAGGATGATGGCCACCGGCGCGATCAGCAGCATGGCGCCGGCGTTGAACACCGGCGTGGTAAAGCCCGGCAGGCCGACCCAGGCCGCGCTGGCGATGCCCGAAATGTCTATGGGCTTGCCCAGGCCCAGGCCGTTGGTGAGCACCGCGTAAATCACGCTGGCCATAATCAGCCCGACCAGGATCAGCAGGCGCTGCACCATGCCGCGCGTCATCACCGCCACCAGGGCCACGCTGACAAAAGTCACCAGCTGCATCCATGCGTCGAAATTGCCGGCCGCCATGTTCTTGACGGGAATGCCGGCCAGGTTCAGGCCTATCACCGCCACCACCGCGCCCGTGACCACCGGCGGCATGAAACGCTCTATCCAGCCCGTGCCTATGGCCTGCACCACCACGCCTATCAGCGCATAAAGCGCGCCGCAGGCAATGATGCCGCCCAGTGCCACGCCCAGGTTGGCGTTGGGCCCCTTGCCGGCATAGGCCGTGGCGGCGATCACCACACCGATAAAGGCAAAACTGGAGCCCAGGTAGCTGGGCACCTTGCCGCCGGCGACGAGGAAAAAGATCAGCGTGCCTATGCCGCTCATCAGGATGGCGATGTTGGGATCGAAGCCCATCAGGATGGGCGCCAGCACCGTGGCGCCGAACATCGCGATCACGTGCTGCACGCCCATGACCGCGGTCTGCGGCCAGGGCAGGCGTTCATCAGGGCCTATGACCCCGCCTTGCTGCAGTACCGCGCTGCTTTTTTCCGTCCAGTCCAGCATTCCCATCATGTCTCCTCTGTATAAAAAGTGAGGCAATGCTAGGGGGAATGTACGCGCCGCACAAGGGCGGGTGCGTCGCGCAGGCGCGGCTCAGGTGCCGCTCAGGCCAGGAAGGCGGCCACTTCGCGCAGCACTTCCTCGTCCTTGAGGATCTTGCGATGGCCCAGGCCCTCGGTGGCCAGCAGGCGCGCGCCGGCAATCGCCTCGCTGTAGGCCACGCCGTCGGCGAAGCGGTTGATGCTGTCGTGGCGGTCATGCACCACCAGCGTGGGCAGGCTGATGCGCGGGCCGACCGCGGCGGGCTCGAACTGCGGCATCAAGATGCCTTCGCGGGCCTCTATGCGCCGCTGCATGGCCGCGCGTGTCGATTCGGCCAAGCCGAACACATGGGCGAACAGCCGTGTGTATTCCAGCGGCGAGGCCGGTGGCGCCAGCAGCACCAGGCGGCCGGCCGCCAGCCCGCGGCTGGCCGCGTAGGCGCCGGCATTGGCGGCCAGCGAGTGCGCGACCACCGCGCGCAGCGTGTGGCCCTGCTGCTGCAGCCGTGCCGTCACGTACTCCAGCACGCGCGCGAACTGCGGCAGGTTGCTGACCGAGCCGCTGCTGCGGCCGTGCGCCGGCATCTCGACAATCACGGGCCGCAGGCCCTGCGCGCTGAGCCGATCGGCCAGCGCCAGCATCTGCCCGGCATGACCGCCCCAGCCGTGCACCAGCAGCACCACCGGGCCGTGCGGCGCGACGGGGCGTGAGTACAGCGTGAGGCCGGCGTCCTCGAAGGGCCATTGCTCGATGTGCCAGTCGGGGCTCCAGCCGCGTCGCCGGCTGATCCATTTGGGCGGCAGCGGCGTGCCGAACAGCCGGTAGGCCGCGCGCACGGCCAGCGCCGGCCACAGCTGCTGCGAAGCGCCCAGGCCCCAGCGGAAGATGCGCGTCAGGGGGCTGGCGTTGTAAAAGGCCGTGGTGGCCTGCAGGGAGGTGCGTGTCATGGCGTCGTGCTCCGCGGTTTCAGTACCAGATCCAGTCTTCGTTGCTGCGCGGCAAACCACGCAGCGAAGCCAGGACCGCCTTCACGGCGCGAACGCCGAGGAATACGCCTAAACCAATAATCAAGATCAACATGATTGCCTCATTTCTCCGCACAGTCGTGCGAAATTGAAAGTTACCCAAACACTGAAAAAGGCACTGCTGCCCCTTTCGCCTTCTCTAGTCTCTTATTTGTTGGTGACTGCCTCGGTCTGGTAGCTCTTTATCAGGCGCTCCCAGGATGCCTGAGCCCGTTCAGCCGCGCGGGGGTCGCGCAGAAAACGGGCATCGTGCAGCAGCCCCATGGCGATGCTGCTCACTTCCATGACCAGCTGCTCCGCATCGGTATCGGCCTTCAAGTGGCCGGCTTCCACTGCCTGCAGCACGGTGCGCCGCAAGGCGGCGCGCCAACGGGTGATCTCGCTGAACAGCGCATCGCGCAGCTCGCCCTCGCGGTCGTCCAGCTCGAAGGCGCCCGCCGTGTAAATACAGCCCGACTTGGCCTCGACATCGCGCGTGCGCACGATCCAGCGCTGCACGATCGCCTCCAGGCGCGGCAGGCCCTTGGGCTGCTGCATGGCGGGCACAAACACATCGGCGATAAAGCGCCGGCCGAACTCTTCAATGACGGCTTTTTGCAAGGCCTCGCGCGAGCCTATGCGCGAGAACACGCCGCTCTTGGAAAGCCCGATGCGGTCGGCCACCGCCTGCAAGGTGATGGCCTCCAGGCCGTCCGCCGCAGCCAGGTCTATGCCCGCGCCAATGATGGCGGCGCGGGTCATTTCGCTTTTCTGGGTTTTGGCGTCCATGGCGGGAATATTAGCACGATTGTGCGAAAGTGCAATCCCCTGTCTGGGGACTGGTTTTTTGGGCGCCCGGCTCAGGCCCGGCGTTTGCGCGCCGCGGCCGGACTCTTGGGCAGCAGCCCCACGGCCGCCCTGGCGAGTGCATCGGCCTCACGGTTGCGGTGGCGTGGTATCCACACCAGCCGCGTTGATGCGAAAGACCGCAGCATAGCGCGGACTTCGCCAAACAGCGGGGCCAGACGCAAAAAAGGCTCAAGGGCGGTTCCCGCGAGTTGTTCCACGACCACGCTGTTGTCGCAGTGGATCAGCAGCGTGGTCGCCCCGCGCTGCCTGGCCTCCTGCAGCGCCGCCATCAGCGCGCGCAGTTCCGCCTCGTTGTTGCAGCCCCGGCCTTCCGCAAGGGTGGACAGCGGGTGGCGCGTGCCGTCGGGCGCCGTGAGCACCGCGCCCAGGCCCATGCGGCCCGGGTTGGGAACGGCGCTGCCGTCGCAGTGAATCGTCCAGGCTGGGTCGGTCAATCAATACTTTCCGGGGTGGGGCGGCACGCGGCCGCCAGCCAATATACGCCACGGCTCCTTCGTGGCTGGCCGCCTCCGCCCGACTTGGTTTATGGTTGTGCCCATGTTCCAGATACGCCACTACCAGAATTGGCTGCAGGCCACGCGCGGCCTGTCATTCGACAACTACGAAGCTTTGTGGCGCTGGTCGGTCAGCGACATAGACGCCTTCTGGCAAAGTATCTGGGATTATTTTGAAGTCCAGTCACCCACGCCGCACACCGCCGTGCTGGGCCGGCGCGCCATGCCGGGCGCCGAATGGTTTCCCGGCGCGCAGGGCAATTACGCGCGGCAGGTGTTCCGCCATGTGGCAGCCGCCGAAGCGGCCGGTGTGCCTGCCATCCTGAGCCATGGCGAAGCCAGCCTGGCCAGGGGCGAGCCAGCGCGTCAACTGGGCTGGGCCGAAATGCGCCGGCAGTCGGCCTCGCTGGCCTTGCACCTCAAGGCGCAGGGCGTCCAGCCCGGCGACCGCGTGGCCGCCTACCTGCCCAACACGCCCGAGACCATGGTCGCTTTTCTCGCGACGGTCAGCCTGGGCGCCGTCTGGAGCGTCTGCGCGCCCGACATGGGCACGCCTGCCGTGCTGGACCGCTTTCGCCAGATAGCACCCAAGGTGCTGATCGCCTGCAACGGCGTGCACTACGGCGGGCGCGACATGGCGCGCGACCAGGCGGTGGCAGAACTCGTCGCGGCGCTGCCCAGCGTCACGCATGTGCTGATCCACGAGATCCTCCCGTCCTCCGGCCTGCCGGCCGGCCATGCGAGCTTCGCGCAGGCCGTCGCGCGCAACGATGAACAAACCGCGGCCTTCGAACCGCTCTGGCTGCCTTTTGAGCATCCGCTGTGGATTGTTTACTCCAGCGGCACCACCGGCCTGCCCAAGCCCATCGTCCACGGCCACGGCGGTGTGGCCCTGGTGGGGCTGGCGCTGCTGCGCCTGCACAACGACCTGGCACCCAGCCATGCGGATGCCGCCCATCCCGAACGCTTTCATTGGTACAGCTCCACCGGCTGGATCATGTGGAACGTTCAGGCCGCCAGCCTGCTCAACGGCACCACCTGCTGCATTTACGACGGCAACCCGGCCGGCACGAACAAGGACAAGCCTGACTGGACCACGCTGTGGCGTTTTGTCGCGAACACCGGCGCGACTTTTTTCGGCGCGGGCGCGGCCTTTTTTGCCAACTGCATGAAGGCGGGCATAGACATTGCGCAATGCGGGGACCTGGGCCGGCTGCGCACCCTGGGCACCACGGGCTCGCCGCTGAGCGAAGACACGCAGCGCTGGGGCACGGCGCAATTCGCGAAGATGGGAAACCCCCATATTTGGTGGTGCAATATCTCTGGGGGCACGGACTTCGCGGGCGCATTTATCGGCGGCAATCGCGAACTGCCCGTGGTCCCTGGCGAAATGCAATGCCGCATCCTGGGCTGCGCCGTCGAGGCCTGGAACGACAAGGGCGAGTCCGTGGTCGACGAAGTCGGCGAACTGGTCTGCACCCAGCCCTTGCCCTCCATGCCGCTGTATTTCGTGGGCGACAAGGACAATCAACGTTATCTGGCCAGCTACTTCGACACCTACCCCGGCGTCTGGCGCCACGGCGACTGGCTCAAAGTCACGCGTTCGGGAGGCTGCATCATCTACGGCCGCAGCGATGCCACCATCAACCGCCACGGCCTGCGCATGGGCACCAGCGAGCTGTACAGCGCCATCGAGGCCTTGCCCGAGGTGCTGGACTCCATGGTGGTCGACCTCGAATACCTGGGCCGCGAAAGTTATATGCCGCTCTTTGTGGTGCTGCGCCCCGGCCACAAACTCGACGAAGCCATGAAGGCCAAACTCAACCAGGCCGTCAAGACCGCACTGTCGCCGCGTTTTGTGCCCAATGAGATTTTTGCCGTGCCCGAAATCCCGCGCACGCTCTCGGGCAAAAAGCAGGAACTGCCGATCAAGAAGCTGCTGCTGGGTCAGCCGCTCGAGAAAGTCGTGAACCGCGACGCCATGGCCAACCCCGCTTGCCTGGACTGGTATGTGGACTTTGCGCGCCGGCGTGCCGGGACGGCTCCACAGGCTTGAGTCGGAGAGCCCTCACACCCGCGAGCGTAACCATTGCGCCAGGTCCACCATGACCCGCAAGCCCACAGGCGACACCGCCGTGAAATGGATGCAGGCATGGATGGCCTCGGGGTAATGCCGGTGTGCCACTTCTACGCCCGCCGCGGCCACGCGCTGCGCGAGGGCATGGCCTTCGTCGCGCAGCGGGTCATGGCCCATGGTCGCCACCCAGGTCGCGGGCAAATCTTCCAGGCCGCCTGAATCGAGCAGCGCAAAGTCGGGGTGCTTGTGTGCATCCGTCTGCTTGCCGAGGTAGCTGGCCATAAACCATTGCATCACGCCCATGCTGAGGAACTTGCCCTCGTTCTCGGGGTAAGACGCGCTGGGCCGGTCGGGGTGTTGCGCCACCGGGTAGATCAGGCCCAGGGCACGGACGGCCTCGGTGTTGACGCGGCGTGATGCCACCAGCGCGAGTTGCGCACCGGCGCTGTCGCCGGCCACGGCAATGCGGCCGGCGTCGCCGCCCCGCGCGTTGGCGTTCACAAGTACCCAGAGCAGGGCGGCCTCGACGTCGTCCGGCGCGGCGGGGAAGGGATGCTCGGGCGCCAGCCGGTAATCGACCGCCACAACCAGCATGCCGGCGTGGTAGCACAGCGTGCGGCAGACCTTGTCATGGGTTTCCAGGTCGCCGATCACAAAACCTCCGCCGTGCGCATACAGCAGCACGGGCCAGGGGCCGCTGATGTCGGGGCTGTACACGCGCAGGCGCAGGGAGCCGGCGGGACCGGGGGCGAAGGTGTCCTCTACCTTCCCGATGGCCGGTGCCGGCAGGCCCAAGGTGTCGGCCAACTCGCGATACACCTGTCGTGCGATGGAAGGGGGCAGGCTTTCCAGCGGCGGGTTGCCTTGCGCGGCGGCCTGGGCCAGAAAACCGGCCAGGGCGGGGTCCATGGGTGCCGTGTCGAGCACGGTGGGGATGGCAGGTGTGGTCATTACAGTCCTTCGCAGTTCACAGTTGCAGTACAAGGGCCAGCGCGGAACCGGCTTTGCCGGGCCGCAGGTGGCGCCCCCTGGGGGGAGGCGCCGCAGGCGCTTCGGGGGGTTATCTGAGTAGCTTGCCGTCGCGCGCCCGCATGCCGATCTCGACAAGGTCCGACGCGTGGTGCCGCTCTTTTCCAAACAGCAGCCTGAAGCCGCCCAGGTCCAGCGCGCCCAGGCTCTCCATCGCCTCGCCCAGGCGCTGGCCGTCGGCGCGCGGGCCGGCACGGCGCAAGGCCTCGGTGCAGACACGCAGATTCAGGTAGGACTCCAGGCCTTCGAAGGTCAGCGCCTCGGGGCCTATGAAGGCGTCGGCATCGCGCTCGAGTTCGCGCACGATGGGCAGGCGGGCCACCTCGGGGTTCGGTACCACGCTGGTGTAGCCCACCAGCCGGTTGCGAAACAGGCGCGTCAGCTGCGTGAGTCCCGCCGTCGACAAGGTGGCGACGGTGGAGGGTGCGCTGTCGTAGGCCGAGGCCGGCAGCCGGCCCAGCGCATCGAGCACCTCGTTACCCAGGTTCAGCACCAGGGCTTGCGGCGCGGCTTTGGCGACGTCCTGAAAAGCCTTGTCGATGGTCTCCAGGCGCGTGTCGGCCGTGATGCGCGTGAACTGCCGGCCCTTGCCTTGCAAGGCTGCCGTCAAAGCCTCGGTGCGCGCCGGTTCGGAGTCATCGGCCAGCAGCACTACCTTTGAAACGCCAATCGATGCCAGCTGGCGCGCCAGGGCCTCGGCCTCCCTGGCATCGTCCGGCCGCAGGCTGAACACATGGCGAAGGTCCGGGACGCGAAGGGCCAGCGCGCCCGACATGGGGCCGACCAGCGGCACACGCAGCTCGCGCGTGGCCTGGGCCGCCTCCAGGCAGGCCCGCTCGCCCAGGCAGTTCACGATGAGCGCCGCCTTGTGCTGGCGCACCAGGGTTCGCAGGTTGGCGGCCACGCGTTTGGCGTCGCCGCCGTCGTCCAGTGTCACCAGCTCCACGGGGCGCCCGAGGATGCCGCCCGACGCATTGACGCGCTCCACATGCGCGCGGGCGCCGGCCAGCACGCGGTTGGCGACCGGAAAGCCCGCGCCGGTCAGTGGCAGCGATTGCCCGATGACGATGGGTTCGGGCGCGGCCCGGCTTGCCATGCAGGCGCACAGCAGCATTGCCGCGGCCAGCAGTGTGCGCCGGTTCATGCCGGCACACCCGCGCCGGCCGGTTTGGGCTTGGCGAAGGCCGGGGCCGGCCGCAGCAGGAAGTAGGCCAGCGCCGGCAGCAGCACCAGCGCTCCCACCATGTTCCACACAAACATAAAGGCCAGCAGGATGCCCATGTCGGCCTGGAACTTGATCGGCGAAAACGCCCAGGTGCCCACGGCGAGCGCCAGCGTGATGCCGGTGAGCAGCACCACGCGGCCGGTGAACTGCAGCGCATGGTGGTAGGCGTCGGACAGGCTGGCGCCCTCGCGCATGCGGGCCAGCGTGATGCTGAGCACATAGAGCGCGTAGTCCACGCCTATGCCCACCCCCAGCGCAATGACCGGCAGGGTGGCAACCTTGACCCCCATGCCCAGGCCCACCATCAGCGCTTCGCACAAAATCGAAGTCAGCACCAGCGGCAGCACCGCCACCACCACCGCGCGCCAGGAGCGGAAGGTGATCCAGCACAGGATGACCACTGCCGCATACACCCATAGCAGCATCTCGCGCATGGCCTTGCCCACCACGATGTTGGTGGCGGCCGCGATGCCGGCGCTGCCCGCCGCGAGCTTGAAGCTGACCTCGGGCGTGTTGTTGACGGCCGCGAAGCGCTCCACGCCCTCCACCACGCCGGCCAGCGTTTCGGCCTTGTGGTCTTTCAGGTAGACATAGAGGGCCAGGAAGGAACAGCTCTGGTTGAAGAGTTCGCGCGGCGCGCGCGTCTGCACGCCGCCCAGGGCACCCTCGTTGGGCAGCAGCTCAAACCATTTGAAGTTGCCTTCGTTGTAGCCCACCATGGCCAGCTTGGACAGCGCGGCCATGGAGTTGGTGGATTCCACGCCGGGCAACTGTTCAAGCCGCCAGGCCAGGGCGTCGACCTTGGCCAGGGTTTCATAGGCCGTGCATTTGTCCGCGGGCGTGGTCACCATCACCGTCAGGATGTCGGCGCTGGCCGCGTAGTGGGCGATCTGGTAGGCGTTGTCCTGGTTGTAGCGCGAGCCTGGCCGCAGCTCGGAGGCGCCCGCATCCAGGTCGCCTATCTTCAGGTGCAGGCTGGCGGCATAACCGCCCGCGGCCATCAGGGCCGCGACTGCCACGGCCGTTGTGGCCCAGCGCCTTTGCGTGAAATGGTCGAGCAAGGCCCACAGCCATGAGCGCCGGCCCTGCTGTTCCGTTTCCTGGCGCAGGCTGCGCGCCGCGGCGGCCGGCGCCACGCCCGCATAAGACAAAAGGATGGGCAGCAGCACCAGGTTGCTGAAGATCAGTACCGCCACGCCTATGCTGGCGATCAGCGCCAGGTCCTGGATGACCTTGATCTGGATGATGACCAGCACCGCGAAGCCCACCGCATCGCAGAGCAGGGCGGTCAGGCCGGCCACGAACAGGCGCCGGAAGGTGTAGCGCGCGGCCACCACGCGGTGCGTGCCGCGGCCTATGTCCTGCATGATGCCGTTCATCTTCTGCGCGCCGTGGCTCATGCCGATGGCGAACACCAGAAAGGGCACCAGCACCGAATAAGGGTCCAGCTCGTAGCCCAGCAGCGCCAGCAGGCCGAACTGCCAGACCACGGCCACCAGCGAGCAGGCCACCACCAGCGCGGTGCTGCGCTTGCAGCGGGTGTAGCCGTAGAGCACCACCGTGGTGATGGCCAGGGCCAGCAGGAAAAACAGCAGCACCTGGTGCAGGCCTTCGATCAGGTCGCCCACCACTTTCGCAAAACCGGTCACGCGGATCTGCAGCGTGTCGCTGCCGTACTTGGCGCGCAAGGCCTCGATCTGGCGCGACAGCTCGCCGTAGTCCAGCGCCTGGCCGGTCTCGGGGTTGCGGTCCAGCAGGGGCACAAACACGATGCTGGACTTGAAGTCGCCCGCCACCAGCTGGCCTATCTCGCCCGAGCGCTCGACGTTGGCGCGCAGCCCGGCCAGGCTCGCGGGCGAGCCGTCATAGGCGTCGGGGATCACCGGCCCGCCGTCCAGGCCTTCTTCGGTCACGGCCACCCAGCGCGTGTTGGAGGTCCACAGCGATTTCATGAAGGGCCGGTCCACGCCGGGCAGCAAAAAAATCTCGTCGTTGACCTTTTGCAGCGCGTCCAGGTAGGCCTTGTCGAAGATGGTGCCCTGTTTGGCCTCCACCACCAGCCGCAGCGCATTGGCCTGGCCGCCCAGGTCGGCCTTGTGGGCCAGGTAGTTGACGATGTAGGGGTGGCCCGTGGGAATGGTTTTTTCAAAGCTCGCGTTGAGCCGCAGCTTGGTGGCTTGCCAGCCCAGCAGCAGGGTGAGCAGCACGCAGACGGCCATGACCCAGGGCCGGTGATTAAAAAAGACGCGCTCGAGCAGGGTGCCCGAGCGCGTGTCGAAATCCTCCAGCCGCGCGACAACGGGTTGGGCGGGCTGGAGATCAGGAGAGGAAGCGGAGGAGGAATCGGCGTGCATAACTTTGAGGGAGCTTTTTTTTCAGTGGGCAGGCAGTTGCACGCGCCGCATGCCGCGCAGGCTGGCCAGCACCAGGGCGCCATCGGCGGCCAGCGCGGCGCCGGAGACCGGCACGGCTTCGCGCGCCGGGATGCGCTTGAGGGCGGGCCCTTCCGCAGCGCCCAGCAAGGCGTCGCCGGCCTGGCTCAGCAGCACAAAACCGCCGTCCGGCAAGGCCAGGCCGGCACCGACGGCCATGGGCACCCCGGTGTCCAGCTTGTCCCAGTGCTGCCCTTCATCGCCGGAGCGGTAAGCTGTGCCGCGCAGGCCGTAGGCCACCAGGGCGCCGCCGCGTGTCTGCAGCAGGCCGAAAAAACTGCCCTTGTAGGGCGAGGCCAGCGCGCTGAAGCTGGCGCCGCCGTCGCTGGAGCGCAGCAGCAGGCCCTGCTCGCCGGCGACCACCAGTGTGCGGCCGCGCGCGCGCACGCCATAGAGGTGCAGGCTCTTGGGGTTGGGCAGCCGCGGCCCCAGCGCCGTCCAGCTCTTGCCGCCGTCCGTGGTGGCAAACATCAGGTTGTAGGCACCCACGGCAAAGCCGCGCTGGGCGTCCATGAACTCCAGGTCAAAAAACGGTTTGTCCGCGCCTTCTTCCACCAGGCGCTGGGCTTGCGCCATGGCGCCAGCGTCGCCCGTGCGTTGCGCGGCCTGCTTCACGAGTTCCGCCGCCTGCACGCCGTCAAGCTGTTTGTGCCAGCTGGCGCCGGCGTCGTCGCTGCGCAGGATGACGCCCAGGTGGCCGGCGGCCCAGCCGGTGCGTGCATCGGCAAAACACACGGCCGTCAGGCTGGCCTGCACCGGCACCTGTGCCTGGCGCCAGCTCGCGCCGTGGTCGTCCGACAGCAGCACCGTGCCGCGCTCGCCGACGGCCACCAGCCGGTCGCCGGCCCGTGCCACGGCCAGCGTGGCCGCACCCAATGCCTTGGGCGTGAGCAGCGCGGCCTGCGACAGCACGGCCGGCACGCTGGCCGCCCATGCGGGGGCCATGGCCGCGGCGCCGCCCAGCAGGCCCGCGAGGGCGGCCTGCCGGCGCGTGACTCCGGCCATCAGCGCGCGCCTTCGCTGGAGAGGGACTCGGCGCTGAAGAAGGAGCGCGGAATCGGCGGCTGCACCTCGTACTGCTTGGGCAGTTCGTTGGAGGCCATGTTCAGGTAGTAGGCGCCGGTCTGCATGTCATAGCCGCCCCACAGCACGACGTTGCTCACGGCCGGGATGTCCGGCGCCGTCAGCATCAGCGCGTAGTTGGTGCGCCAGAGCTGGCCCTTGGCGTCCCAGCCGTCGAACAGCGCGATCTGCCAGGAGTCCTCGTCGATGTAGTACTTGCGCTTGGGCACCACGTGGCGCTTGCCGGCCGCCAGTGTGGCCTCGACTTCCCAGACGCGGTGCAGCTCCCAGCGCACCTGCGCGGGGTTCAGCGTGTTGGGCGTGACCAGGTCCTCGATCTTCGCGGAGGCGGCGCGGTTGTTGTTGTAGGGGATGTAGATTTCCTTCTTGCCCACCAGCTTGAGTTCGTGCTTGTCGATGGGGCCGAACAAGGTGAAGGCCTCGTCGAACAGGCCTATGCCGGAGGTCACCGAGTCGGGTGTGTCATAGGCCACGGAAGGCGCCTTGCGCACGCGGCGCTGGCCCACCAGGTACTGCCACAGGCCGCGCGGCGCGGCTTCCGAGACGCCGTCGAGGGCCAGGATGGCCTCGCCCGCCTTGGAGCCCGGCGCGTTGACCACCAGCTTGCCGTACTGGTAGTAGCCGTCGAACTTCTCGGCGCTGCCGTCCTTGTCGTAAAAGGCCTGGCGTATGGTCTGCGTGCCGCCCGAGGCCATGGTGCGCTTGCCGTCGGAGGTCACCACCCACACGCGCATGGGCATGGAGAAGTTGCCGCCGCGCCAGGCCGTGCGCTGGTTCCACATGGCTTCATAACCGTCCTTGGGGATGGGAAACGGTATGCCGCCGAAAGCGCCTTCCATGCCGTAGCCGCCTTCTATGGTTTTGGCCCGGGTGGCGTTCTTGAAGGTGTTGTCGTATACCGACTGCGGCGCCGCCGCCGTGCGGTGCGTGGGATAGACATCGATGCGGAAGTCGGGGTACTTCTTCATCAGCGCCTGCACGCCGTCGGTCAGCTTGTCGGCATGCTGCGCCATGTTTTTGGCGTTGATCGACAGGAGGGGTTTTTCGCTGGGGTAGAGGTCGGGCCGCGCGTCGCCGTTCTTGTAGCCCGGTGTGGCCTTGGTCAGGCCCCCTTCCCAGGGCGGGATGCTGCCGTCCTTGTTGCCGGCTTTTTCGGCACCCATGGGCGTCAAGGTGGATTTGAGCCTGGCGGCCTCTTCGGCGGTGACGCCGGCCTGGGCGGAGATCGCGCCGGCCAGCAGGGCTGCCATGAGCAAGGAATGTTTTGCGGTCTGCTTCATGATGGTTGTCTCGGTGGTGTTATCGAAAAGTCGGAAACTCAGAACGTGCGGGAAGCGGTGAAGGAAACGTAGTTGCGGTCCTTCAGGCTTTGGCCGTAGGACAGCATGCGGGTGGGCGTGCTCGGGTCGGTGACGGTCAGGGTGTTTTCCTTGCCGAAGAAGGCCGTGTAGTTCAGCGCGAAATTCCAGACGTTCTGGTACTTGCCCTTGATGCCTATGCTCACGTCGCCCGCCTTGCTGGCGCCGCCGGCGAAGTTGATGACCGCCGAGGAGCGGCCGCCGAAGTTGTAGCCCAGGCCCAGCGGGATGGACAGGTCCAGGCCGGGCAGCACCTGGAAGTACTGCGGCTCAAAGATCATGCGGAAGGCCGCCGCGTCGCGCGTGGCATTCGGGTCCAGCCCGCCGAAGCCGACGGCGCTGGGGTTTTTGCTCACGCTCAGCAGCCGGTTCCAGGCCAGCTCCGCCACCAGCGCGCCGCCGTCCCACAGGCTGGACTTGTTGAGCACATAAATGCCCGAGAGGTTGATGTGCGCCGTCCGGCCGGTGGCATAGCAGGGGTTGGCGGGCGAGCCGTCGCAGTTGGCCGGCGGCATGAAGGGCGCGCCGCCCAGCACGGCCGGGTCGCTGGCCAGCGGCGCGTTGCTGCGCAGCGAGCCTTCGAGCGCCCAGTTGAGCTGGCCTATCGACGAGGTGACGCTGGCGCCTATGGTCTTGATGCCTTTGGCATAGACGTTGTGCACATTGCCGTTGATCAGGTCGAACACCGGCACGGCCGGGGTCTTGTCGTTGTAGCGCGCCGCGTACAGGCCGAACTCATAGTTGCTGCCGGCCGGGGCCCAGCGCAGCTGCGCGCCGAACTGGCCGCTGTCGCCCGGCTTCTGGTCGCGGCTGGTGTCGGTGGGCAGCACCGGCCCGCCCAGGTAGACGCGGCCGCCGCCGATGTAGTCCTGGTTCGAGAAATAGCTGCCGACGCCCGGGATCTTGCTGGGCCGCCACTTGAGCTGGTAGTAGCCGCCCAGCGTCACGCCTTCAGCCACTTGCAGCGTGCCTGAGATCTGCTCCACCGGCAGCAGCACTTCCTTGAACTGCCAGTTCGGCACCGAGACGATCTTGGCGATGTCCACCGGGCCCTGCGCGTTGGCAATGCCGTTCTGGCCGAAGAACACGCTCTCGCCATATTGCAGCGCGTGCTTGCCGACGCGTATCGAGGCCGGCATGCTGCCGATGGAGCCCTTGCCCCAGACGAAGGCATCGAGGAACTCATCGCCGCGGCCGTGCTGGTCGCGGGTGGCGGGCACGAACTGGTTGGCGGCCTGGCCCGCGAAGTTGCTGACGCCGGCCGTGCCATCGTTGGCATTGGCGCGCAGATACTCTGAGTCGTACCAGGCCGAGTGGCTGATGCGCAGGCCCCAGTTGCTGCGGCTGTAGTCGAACTCTGTCAACAGGTCGGCGCGGTTGGAGACCAGGCCCTTCTTGAAGTTGAGGTCGCCGTCGTTCTCGTTGGTCACGCCGCCGTCGCCGCGGGCGGCCGGCGAGGTCAGCAGCGGCGACGGGTCTTTCAGCCGCCAGGCCAGGCTGTACTTGGGCGTGAAGTCCAGGCGGATCTTGGTGTCCGGGTCGCCCGAGTCCAGCTCGAAGGCATGGGCCGGCAGTGCGCAGGCCAGGCCGCAGCTCAGGGCCAGCGTGCTGAGCCTGAAGGGTTTGAATCTCTTGGTCGTCATGATTTTGTCTCCTCGTTGATGTGTCGTGGTTATCGTGTTGTCGTGGGATAGGGATGGATGCCCTCGCATCCGTGGTGTTGGGTGGACGGGTGCTGGATGTCGCTAGACGTAGGTCGAGGCCAGGCCGCCATCGACGGGAATGTTGGCGCCGCTGATCCAGCGCGGGGCATCGCTGCACAGCCAGGCCACCACCGGCGCGATCTCGTCGGCAAAGCCGGGGCGCAGCATGCGGTGGGCATCGGCCTGCACGCGCTCCTGGCCCAGCATCGCCACGAAGTCGCCCAGGATGGGTGTGAACACCGGGCCGGGCGCCACGCAGTTCATGCGCACGCCCTTGCCCAGGAACCACTCCTGCGACTGCACGGCGTTCCAGACGATCAGCGCTTCCTTGAAGTACTGGTAGCAGGTCGCTTGCGGCACCGGGTGGCCGCGCAGCCAGGCCGCAAGCGACCTGCTACCAGTACT
>Ga0102587_1000675_pt1 | contig 32588 bp, 33 predicted proteins | sample AraplaF_Col_mTSA_FD_76853 | JGI IMG/M metagenome (GOLD analysis project Ga0102587, IMG submission 76853) | Arabidopsis root microbial communities from the University of North Carolina, USA - plate scrape MF_Col_mTSA (SPADES assembly) (version 2) | ecosystem: Host-associated > Plants > Roots >... | reverse complement strand
CATCTTCCAGCGGACGCACTGTGGCTTCGCTCAGCTCATCCGACGCCAGCGGCAACCGTGCGGGTTCAAAGAAGAGATAGCTGTAGGCCATGGGCATTCAAACAGGCTTGAGCCGGACAACGGGCCGCTGCGGCTTGCGGCGAGCGACTTCCTCAAAGCCGGCGTTGTCATACATGGACTTGGCACCGAACCACATGGCCTCGTCATGGGAACGGCCGGGCTTGTCCACGGGGTAGGCCTCGAGCAAGGTGGCGCCCTGTTTTCCGGCGTAAGCGATGGCCCCATCCAGAAGTGCCCGCGCAACGCCCTGGCCGCGATGTTCAGAGGGCACGACAAAGCAGATGATCGACCAGACAGGTTTTTCGTCGACCGGTTTCATCACCGGTGAGCGTTGAAGCTTGGGGTAGTCCTCGCGCGGCCCCAGCGACACCCATCCCACCGGCTCCTTGCCGCGGTAGCCAATCAGGCCGGGTGGTGTACCGGCATCCACAAGTTTCCTGAGGCCCGCACGGTTGGCTTTGGCCGCCGTGGTGCCCGCAGGCAGCGGCTCCCGGGCGCCGCTTCGGCGGTAAAACATGCACCAGCAACCGCGCGCGACCGAACAGCCTTTGGCATTGAACAGCGCTTCAAGATCGGGCCAGCGCTCGGGTGTGAGGGGCAGGACGGTGAGCTTCATGGGGCCTGGGTCGGATGAGCCGATCCAGGCACTATAGCCAAAGCACCGCGGCGGCGTGCACCCGCCGTGAGTGCTAGCCCGCGATGGGCTTACACGGAACGGCGAAGTCCACGTGATAGTGCTCATCATGGCGAACCCAGGGTTTGCCTTTCATGAAGCTCAGGTTCTCCTTCAGGTAGGTGCCGCGCGGTGTGGCAAACAGCCTGGGCAGAAAGGGCGCGTCAAAGATGACCAGGGCAATGCCGACACCGCGCGCCTTCGCCGCCACGTGCAATTGATACAGGTGCTCGGCAATCGCGGGAAAGTCGATGGTGTACTCGCCATACCGGGCATCAGCATCGAATTCAAGGTCATAGCCGAAACGTTTGCCGATGTCGGTGGGCAGAGGCACGGACTTTCCCTGCGCATCGCGAACCGGCACAAAGAAGTCCACGGACAGGCCGTTCTGGTGCGTGCGGTGCGGCCGGAAGCGTCCACCCGAGGGCCAACCTGTTTCCCCGTAGACATAGGTGGTGGACGGGCTTGTGGCCTGGAGCGCCGCATAGGACGCAGTCATGACATCTGCGACCTTGGAATGCACATGAGTGCGGCCTGCCGTGGCGGCCAGGCTGCTGTAGGCCGCGAAGTTGGGGCCGCTGGTGGGCAGCCTCACGCTGCCTTCAATGCGTCCCTTGCTGACCGTACCGAAGCACTGGCTTTCGGCGGCAAAGGCTTGGGCAGACAGGGCGACTGCCACCGCAGCGACCAGCGATACAGATTCTGTCGTAGTACCTTTGGGATGGGGCCCCTTCCAGTTGAAGAGGTTAAGCATCATCTCGTACCCGCATGAGCGCAAACCCCAGAAGGTTGAGGCCTTGCCATTGATTTGGGTTGTTCGTCCTGTCATCGTCCTGGGCTAGCCCTATGCCCCAGATTTTGTCTAAGGGACTTGCTTCGACAAGTACACGTGAGCCGGTTTGCTTGAGGAACTGGCCCAACTCCGCGTTCTGCGAGAACTTCGCTTCATTGGCGCGGGTAACGATGGAGAACCGCTGCTCCAACCAGGTCGCTTCATCGAAGCCGAGAACTTGCCGGCCGAGCGCCTTGGCCGCACCGGGGTTCGGCGCTTGAAGCACCTGTGCCCTTGTTGCCTGATCTCCGAACAGAGCGGCTTTCTCCGCCATCATGTAGTGTTCTGCTGTTGGATAGCGCTGACCGTCAATTACGAACGGAGCGCTGTACCACTGGCTGAAGCAAGATGCAGTCACACCGTTCATGCCGGGTTGATGTCCCCAGAAGAAGACGTACTTCAGCCTCTCGCCGGCATTGAAGCGAGCGCGAATGCCTTCAAGGAACTGCGAGTCGTGCACAGGCGTTTTCATGGCGAGGGACTAGGTACCCTGCTCACCGAATGCGCGGTGCAGGGCGTACCGTTGTAGATTGAGGGCATATCTATTAGGTGGGTGGGTTTGCGGGTGGCAGCTGATTTGGCGGTTGCCATCTAATCCAGAAATTCATCTTCGATCATGCATTGACTTCGGGGGAATTTTCTACAAACATCAAAAATTCGTTCGTGACGTACGCACGATGGCCACGCTCCGGCCAATTGAACGCGGCGCGATAAGCTGCAATCCTTCACATTTGCCCAACCCATCATGCGCCGCGCCGACCGCCTCTTCCACCTCGTCCAGCTGATCCGCGGCCGGCGGCTGAGCACCGCCGAGTTCCTCGCCGGGCGGCTTGAAGTGTCGGAACGCACGATTTACCGCGATGTGGCCGACCTGCAGCAGCAGGGCGTGCCGATCGAGGGCGAGGCGGGCGTCGGTTACCGGCTGGGTGCGGGGTTTGACCTGCCTCCGCTGATGTTCTCGCAGAAGGAAGCCAATGCACTGGCCGCTTCGGTGCGCCTGGCCCAGGCCTGGCTGGACCCGGCCATGGCGGGGGATGCGGAGGCGGCCTGGAGCAAGATTTTCTCGGTGCTGCCGCCTACCGCGCGCACGGCGGCCGAGGGTGTGCCGCTGTATGCGGTGGTGATCAATCCCGATGAGGCAACACAGCGCAGCCTGCAGCGCTTGCGTGAGGCGGTGCATGCGCGTTGCAAGGTGAGAGTGGGTTACCGGGACGCGTCAGGCCGTGAGAGCCGGCGCGTGCTCTGGCCGCTGGGGTGTTTTTACTGGGGCAGCGTCTGGACGCTGGGCGCTTGGTGCGAAACCCGGCAGGACTTTCGCAGCTTCCGTGTGGATCGCATGGCGGCGATCGAGGTGCTGGAGGAGCGTGTGAGCCACGAGGCCGGACGCACGCTGGCCGATTACTTGCGGTCTGTGAGGTCCCAGGCCAAACCGGGCTGAAGATCAGGCCGCGAGCGCGGCTTCGATGTCCTTGGCCAGGTCGGCCGGCTTGTCGGTGGGAGCGTAACGCCGGATGACCTTGCCATCCTTTCCGACCAGGAACTTGGTGAAGTTCCACTTGATGGACTTGCTGCCCAACAGGCCGGGCGCTTCGGCCGACAGCCATTTGTAGAGGGGGTGCGCGGCCGGGCCGTTGACGTCGATCTTGGACATCATGGGGAAACTCACGCCGTAGTTGACCTGACAAAAGGATTCGATCTCGCCGTCGGCGCCCGGGTCCTGCGAGCCGAACTGGTTGCAGGGAAAGCCCAGCACGGCCAGGCCCTTGCCGGCGTACTGCTTGTGCAGTTCTTCCAGGCCGCCGAACTGCGGCGTGAAGCCGCACTTGCTGGCGGTGTTGACGATCAGCATGACCTTGCCTTTGAAGGCATCCAGCGCGACATCCTTGCCCGTGATGCTCTTGGCCTGGAAGTCGTAAACCGTTTTTCCTGCGCTCATTGTTGTCTCCTGTGTGAACTGCGATTGAAACATGATGCAATTTCCCGCAGGGCTGCCCCAAGGGAAATTAGTCCCTGTTCCTCTTCGTGTGCAAGGGGCAGCGTATCGCCGCAGGCTCGCGTAGCGAAAAGCGTGGGGGCTCTATAGTTTCAGTGCGATTCTGCACCGCCGGGCGCGGTTTGGGGTGTCCCCGATGGCACCATGGCCGCCAGCGCCGCGGCCAGCACGATCAGGCTGCCGCCCAGCAGCACGCGCGGCGTGAGTTCGGCGGCGCCCAGCGCGGCCGAGGAGAGGCTGGCAAAGAGGATTTCCGTCAACATCACGATGGCCGTGGTGCCGGCAGCCAGGCGCGCCGCGCCATACTGCAGGCCGGCATTGCTGGCCATAAAAGCCAGCGCGAGCCCCAGCACCACCGGAACGCCGGCCAGTGCCAGTGCCGGCGCGGGCACCGCGGCCTGCGTCATGCCCAGCAATGCGGCGCAGGCCGCCATCAGGCCGCTGCCGCCGAACATGGCCAGCATGCGCGATTCGCTGGGGGTGTGGTGGTATTTGCGCAGCACCGAGTTGGTCGTCGCGAAGCTGAGGCCGCCCATGATGGCCAGCCAGTCGGCGCCGCTTTGCGGCACGGGCCAGGGGGAGTCGGGCGTCTTGAGCACGATGAGCACACCGGCCATGGCCAGCAGCAGGCGCAGCAGCGAGGCCGGCGTGGGCTTTTCGCCCAGCATGGCCCAGGCCACCAGCACCGACCAGGCCGGCATCAGGTAAAACAGCAGCACCACGCGCACCACGTCGCCGACCGTCACGGCCCAGTTGAAGCCGACGTTGGTGAGCCCGGAGGCAGCCGCCAGGAACCACAGCTGCGGGTGCGACACAAAGCCACGCCAGGCCTTGGGAAGCACGGCCAGCAGCCCGGCCACCACAATCGCATAGACCAGCGCCGTGGCCCACAGCGGATGCAGGCCGTGGCCTTGCAGCTGGCGCAGCGGCCACCACGAAACGCCCCAGATAAAGGCATTCAGGGTCAGGGCTAGAACGGCTTTGGACGTGGCACCGCGCACGGCGGTGCCTGTTGCGTCAATTTGCATCAGTGCGATTTATCGCTGCGCGCGATGCCCAGCAGGTGGTCGACCTGTTCTTTGTGCTTGACGCAGTTGTGCTTGTGCCAGCGCTGGATCAGCCACATGAAGCCGGCCACCACGATGCCGAAGGCGGTGATCGCGCCAAAGGCCGACAGCCCCAGGCCGGTGGACAGGCTGTAGAAGGCGCCCAGGCTCAGGATGCAGGCCTGCTCGTTGAAATTCTGTACTGCGATGGAGCGGCCGGCGCCCATGAGGTTGTGGCCGCGGTGCTGGAGCAGCGCATTCATGGGCACGACCAGGAAGCCGCCTAGGCCGCCCAGCAGGATCAGGAAGGGCGCGGCCACCCAGACGCTGCTGATGAAGTTCATCAACACGACCAGCAGGCCCATGGCGATGCCCAGCGGCATCACGCTGGTGGCCTGGTCCAGCCGCATGCGCATGGAGGCCAGCACGGCGCCCACCGCCGTGCCAATGGCCACCACGCCGACCAGCGAGGAGGCCTGCGAGGTGCTGTAACCCAGGGCCGCGGCGCTCCAGGCCAGCACGATGTAGCGCAGGTTGCCGGAAACGCCCCAGAACAGGGTGGTGGTGCCCAGCGAAATCTGGCCCAGCTTGTCACGCCAGAGCGCCGAATTGCAGTTCCAGAAGTCGGGCAGCAGCTCCAGCTTGTTGCGCGGCATGGGCCGCATCTCGACGCCGGTGTCGGGGATGCGCGTGTTGAACCAGGCGGCGATGACGTAGAGCAGGATCAGCACGGCGATGGCCGCTTCGGGCGCGGTGTCTATGCCGGTCTCGAAAATCGGGAAGTCAAACGACAGCAGCAGGGTGGACACCGTATGGCCGACCAGCTGGCCGCCCAGCAGCACGCCCAGGATGATGGAGGAAATCGTCAGCCCCTCGATCCAGCCGTTGGCCTTGACGAGTTGCGAGGCCGGCAACAGCTCGGTGAGGATGCCGTATTTGGCGGGCGAATAAGCGGCGGCGCCCAGCCCGACGATGGCATAGGCCAGCAGCGGATGCGAGCCGAACAGCATCATGAGGCAACCGATCACCTTGATGGCGTTGCTCACGAACATGACGTTGCCCTTGGGCCGCGCGTCGGCGAAAGCGCCCACAAAAGGCGCCAATACCACATAGAACAAGGCAAACATGGGTACCAGCGCCGCCGGCTGCCACTTCGGCGCCCCACTGGTCTTGAGCAGCTCCACGGCGGCCACAAACAGCGCGTTATCAGCCAGCGAGCTGAAAAACTGGGCCGCCATGATGGTGTAGAAACCGCGCTTCATTAAACTGTTGTGATCATTGCGGCACTGCATCAGCCGATCTGATGCTGCAAGATAAGGGTGAATGTCTCCAGACGATTCCGGTTTATAGCATGGGGGGCGGTGTCAGAATGCACAAGAACCTGTTCACGGTCTAAATGAGACCGCCCGAGAAGATGCTTGCGCGGCCCCATTTAGGTCGTGAGCAGGTTCTAGAGACCCCGGAAGCCGTTCACGGTCCGGACGGGCTGCTGAGCCCATTGTCCCCACACCAACACCTTCTCCGCGCCATGCCACGTCCCATTCTTGCCACCATCCACACTGCCGCACTGGCCAACAACCTGGGCCGCGCCCGCGCCGCCGCGCCCGACGCCAAGGTCTGGGCCGTCGTCAAGGCCAACGCCTACGGCCACGGCATCGAGCGTGTTTTCGATCCCCTGCGCAGCGCCGACGGCTTTGCGCTGCTGGACCTGGCCGAGGCGCAGCGCCTGCGGGCGCTGGACTGGCGCGGCCCCATCCTGCTGCTCGAAGGCTGCTTCGACGCGCGCGACCTGGAGCTGTGCTCGCGCCTGGGCCTGTGGCACTCCATCCACTGCAATGAACAGATCGACATGCTGGCTGCCCACAAGACGCAGCTGCCGCACCGTGTGTTCCTCAAGATGAACTCGGGCATGAACCGCCTGGGCTTTCCGCCCGAGCGCTACCGCGCAGCGTGGACGCGCCTCAATGCCTTGCCGCAGGTTGAGGAGATCACGCTGATGACGCACTTCTCCGACGCCGACGGCCCCAAGGGCATCGGTGCGGCGCTTGAGGCCTTTGACGCCGTCACGCACGACCTGCCCGGCGAGCGCACGCTGAGCAACAGCGCCGCCACACTGCGCCACGGCGACGTGCTGGCAGGGCGCTCCGACTGGGTGCGGCCCGGCATCCTGGTGTATGGCAGTGCGCCCGATTTCCCCGAACACAGCGCGGCCGGATGGGGCCTGCAGCCCACCATGACGCTGGCGTCGAAGATCATCGGCGTGCAGGAACTCAAGGCCGGCGACACCGTGGGCTACGGCTCCAGCTTCACCGCCGACGGCCCGCTGCGCATAGGCATCGTCGCCTGCGGCTATGCCGACGGCTACCCGCGCCACTGCAGCACCGGCACGCCCATGCTGGTGGACGGCGTGCGCACCCGCATGGTGGGCCGCGTCAGCATGGACATGATCACGGTGGACCTCTCTCCCGTGCCCGGCGCGGGCATCGGCAGCGAAGTGATCCTGTGGGGCCGCTCGGCCAAAGGCGCGGAGCTGCCGATTGACGAAGTGGCGCACGCCGGCGGCACGGTGGGCTATGAATTGATGTGCGCGCTCGCGCAGCGCGTGCCCGTGCAGGTCGAATGAAGAACCTGTCCAACTGGCGCTGCTGAAAAAGGGTGGGGATTCTTTTTAAGTAAAAGGGGGTTGCATGGCATCGGAAGAACTGGAATACGCGGGCTTCTGGATTCGCGTCTGGGCGTCCATCATCGACACGCTTTTGCTGGGCATCGTGGTGTATCCGCTGCTGACGGCGATCTATGGCGACGCCTACTGGAGCGGCACGGACTTCATCCATGGCCCCATGGATTTCCTGATCTCCTGGGTGCTGCCCGCTGTCGTGGTGGTGCTGTTCTGGATGAGCCGGCAGGCCACGCCCGGAAAGATGGCGATTGCCGCGCGCATTGTGGATGCCGGAACCGGCAACAACCCCAGCACCGGCCAGTTGCTGATCCGCTACCTCGGCTACTTTGCCTCCTGCATCCCGATGGGCCTGGGCATTTTCTGGGTGGCGTTTGATTCGCGCAAGCAGGGCTGGCATGACAAGATGGCCGGCACGGTGGTGGTGCGCAAAAAATCCGGTACTACCCGGCCAGTGGAATTCAATGGCTGAGAGCTGAGTGAACCGCCCATGACATCCTCATCTCCAGTGACCGTCCGCTCCGTCGCGAAATCGGACTTCGCCGCCTGGCTTCCGCTCTGGGCGGGCTACAACCGTTTCTATGGCCGTTTCGGCCCGACCGCGCTGGCCGATGAGATCACCGCCATGACCTGGTCGCGCTTTTTCGATGCCTATGAGCCGGTGCATGCGCTGGTCGCCGAATCGGCGGATGGCGAGCTTGTCGGGCTCACGCATTACTTGTATCACCGCAGCAGCACCCGCATCGTGCCGGTCTGCTACCTGCAAGACTTGTTCACCGCCGAATCGGTGCGCGGCCGTGGTGTCGGCAAGGCCTTGATCGAAGCTGTTTACGGACAAGCTAAAACGGCGGGCTGCGACCGGGTTTATTGGCAAACCCACGAAACCAACACCACCGCCATGCGGCTGTACGACCAGGTGGCCGAGAAATCCGGCTTTGTGGTTTACGCCAAGGCGCTGTAGCGCCCCCTGTTCATTCACTTCGCGTTGGCCCACACGCCGTATCGGCTTTGGCGGACGCGGCCCGGGCCCGGCATTCGCTAGCTTTCAATCAGGGCCGGCTGGATCCGTGCCGGCCCGCTGCGGCGCCATGCCGGTGAAGCTTCGCAGCCGTCCCTTGATGCCGGCGCCAAGGAGTGCCCATGGGCCAGTCTGATACCGGCAAAGAGCAGGGCCTGCAGTCCATGCTCGAAGCCTTCGCCAAGGCCTTTACCCAAGGTGACGGCAAAGCAGCTGCGGTTTGTTGGGAAGTTCCCGCGCTGATCGTCACGGACCAGGGCTCCAAGGCCGTCGCGACGCTGGGGGAAGTTGAAGATTTCTACGGCGGCGCCGCCAAACAGTACAACGACATGGGCATCACCGGCACGCGGCCCGAGATACAGTCGGTCACCTGGCTGACGGAAAGGCTGGCTGCGGTGCAGGTGCGTTGGCCTTACCTGGATGCCCAAGGCCAGGCGCGGCCGGACTCGGAAGCCTCAAGCTATGTCATGCGCATCGGCGATGACGGCCGGCCGCGGATCACTGTCGTCGTGATGATGGGTGCCAGCAAGGGCGGTTGAGGCCGCCCCGCCGCTTACTGCGGCGCGACTTTTGTGCCCGTCAGTTTTTCCTGCGCCTTTACCAGCGCCGGGACAAACTCCTTGCCGTAGCCCAGCGCACTGGCCGTCACCAGGCTTTGGTGCACGGCCTCGCCGACGAGAGACGGCACTTTCACGAGTTCGGCCAGGTGGGTGTAGTAGCGCAGGTCCTTGCGCGCGTTGTCGAGTTCAAACTTGAGGCCGGCAAAATCGCCGCCCAGAGTCTTGCCCATGGCCTGGAAGAGGCCCGAATTCACCGCACCGGCCGACACCACATCGACCAGCTTTTGCGGCTCAATGCCGGCCAGCGCGCCCACAGCGAAGGCTTCGGCGGTGGCCGTGCAGATGGCCTGGCCGATGAAGTTGTTGAGCAGTTTGACGACATGGCCGGCGCTGGGGCCGCCCACGTGGAAGATGTTTTCGCAATAGGCCGCCAGCACCGGGCGGATCTTGTCGAACACCGCCTGCTCGGCGCCCACCATGGTGTTGAGCTTGCCGAGCTCGGCTTCCACCGGCGTGCGCGCCAGCGGCGCGTCGACCAGGGTGGCGCCATGCTGTGTGCACAAAGCGGCCAGCCGTCGGGTGGATTCGGGCTCGCTGGTCGAGGTGTCGATCACGATCAGGCCGGCCCTGGCCTTGGACAGCACGCCGTTGGGGCCCAGCAGGGCTTCTTCCACCTGCGGCGAGCCGGTCACGCAAATCACGACGGCGTCGCAGGTGCCGAGTTCGGCGTGGCCGAACGCCTGTTTGGCACCCGCGGCCAGCAGGTCGGCCACGCGCTCCCGGTTGCGGTGAACGGTCAGGCTGAGGGTGAACCCCTTGGCCAGCAGGTTGCGCGCGATGCCGTGGCCCATCATGCCCGATGCGCCTATGACGCCAATGTGTTTCATGCTGTCTCCTGAAAAAAGCGTTGCTGAAAGGGATGAAGAAGAGAGGTCAGTACAGGCCCTTGACCCGCGCCTGCAAGCGCGCCAGGCCCAGCAGGGCGTCGGTAGAGGGCGTGGGCACGGCCGTCAACTGGCCCAGTTCGCGCACGGCCGTCACCAGCGTGTCGAGCTCGACGGGTTTGCCGGCTTCCACGTCCTGCAGCATGGAGGTCTTGAAGGCGCCCAGCTTGCGGGTGATGACGTGCCGCTCTTCGGGCGTCTGGTGGATGGGGATGCCTATGCGCGCGCCGATTTCCTTGGCCTCCAGCATGATGCTGTGGGTGAAGGCGGTCACCAGCTCGTCGTCGAGGACGCGGTCCATGGTCGCGCCGGTCAGAGCGCTGATCGGGTTGGCGGTCATATTGCCCCAGAGCTTGAACCAGATGTCCTTCTGGATCTGCTCCGACACCGGGGCTTCGAAGCCGGCTTTTTCGAGAAGGGCTGCGAGCTTTTGCACCCGGGCAGTTTTCTCGCCGGAAGGCTCGCCGATGATGAGCTTGTTGCCGAAGTGATGGTGCACCTGGCCGGGCTCATCGAGCGAGCAGCTCGCATGCACCACGCAGCCGACGATGTGCTGGGCGGGAATCGCTGCGGCGATCTCGCCCGTTGGGTCCACCGAGCTCAGGCGCTTGCCGGCCAATGTGCCGCCGAAGCCCTGCAGAAACCACCAGGGCACGCCGTTCATGGCGGTCAGCACGATGGTGTCTGGGCCCAGCAGCGGCGCGGTATGGCGAGCGACCTCGGGCAGCGAAGGCGCCTTGACGGCCAGCACCACCATGTCCTGCACGCCGAGCTCGGCCGGCACGGCACTCGACGCCACGGCCTGCGAGCTGACCTTGCCACCCTGGTTCAACCTGAGGCCGTGCAATTGCAATGCCTCCAGCGTGCCGCCGCGCGCCACCACGCTGACGTTGCACCCCGCATGCGCCAGCCCCATGCCTATCCAGCCGCCTATGGCGCCCGCGCCGTAAATACACACCTTCATTTGTTGCCGTTCTGTTTTGAGTAACTACCCAACCCTACAAACCGTTCGCCCTGAGCCTGTCGAAGGGCTTGCCCGTAACAGGCAAGGCTTCGACAGGGCCAGCCCGAACGGTGGGAGGACTGAATAACTACGGTTTCTAAACAAAATTGGGCTGTCGCCATGCAAGTGCATGAAGAAACACCCCTTGATTTGGTGGCAAGTGGTTTTTAACCCTCTGGCGTGAAACCCACCGCTTTCACCAAGGGGCCCCAAAGTTCCGTGTCCGCTTTGAGCATCGCGGCCAGTTGCGCCGGTGAAGTCGGCGCCGGTTCCAGGAAAGACACAGCCAGCCCATCAATCACATCCTGCGAGGCCAGCGCGCTGCGGATGCCGGCGTTCAGGCGCTGCACCACGTCCTGCGGCGCCTTGGCGGGAAGGAAGAATCCGAACCATTCGGTGAACGCCATGTCCTTGAAGCCCTGCTCCACCAGCGTGGGTGTGTTGGGCGTGAACTTGCTGCGCTTGGGGCCGCTGGTGGATAGCAAACGGCATTTGCCGGCGGCCACATGCTGGGTGAATTCGCCGGTGGGGCCGGACACGGCGGCGATCTGCCCGCCCACCATGTCCAGCACCGCGGGCTGGGTGCCGCGGAAGGCGACGTGGCGCAGGTCCACATTGGCGGCGCGGCCCAGCAGCGCGCCGATGAAGTGCGGCGAGGAGCCGGCCGCCGGCGAGCCGAAGTTGGCCTGGCCGGGATTGGCCTTGCACCAGGCGAGGAAGTCGGGCACGGTTTTGACGCTGGCCGGCACCAGCGGGCCAACCGCAAAGCCGTAGTCAAAAATCGCCGCGGCCGAGACCGGGGTCAGGTCGGCCACCGGGTCATAAGGCAGCTTTTTATAAGTGTGGGGATAGATGCCCAGCATGGACATGGGGGTGAGCAGTACCGTCGCGCCGTCGGGCGCGGCCGTCTTGACGAACTGCACGGCGATCTGCCCGCCCGCGCCGGTCTTGTTCTCGACCACCGCGCTTTTGGCATAACCGGGATGCAGCTTGTCAGCCACGCGGCGCGAAACGATGTCGGCGGTGCCGCCGGGCGCGAAGCCGGCGATGACCTTGGTGCTTTCAAGGGCCTGGGCCCAGGCTTGCCGGCCTATGCCGGCGAGCAGGGCGGCGGCACTGGAAGACTGGATGAGCTGGCGGCGGGAAATGTTCATGTACTGTGTCCTCAAGAAAGGGATGGGGCCTGGAGGGCCGCAAATGCGAAAAGCTATTGTCTGTTCAAGCGCATATTCCTGCATAACGGGCGAATCCGGCCGCGCCATGGCAAGCTGCGGGATGCCGGGTTGAAGCAGCCCGCATCATGACCAGAATCCAAACCCTGGTTATTTGTACAGTAACATCACGCATGGCCAAAGACAAAACGATTTACACCTGCACCGAATGCGGCGGCAGCAGCCCCAAGTGGCTGGGCAAGTGCCCGCATTGCAATGCCTGGAACACGCTGGTCGAGTCGGCCGCCGACAGCGGCGCGCCGGCAAAGAACCGCTACAGCAGCCAGTTCCAGTCCCTGGCCAAGCCTTCCGAGCTGACAACCTTGTCCGACATCGAGGCCACCGACATGGCGCGCACGCCCACCGGCCATGAAGAGCTGGACCGTGTGCTGGGCGGCGGCATCGTTGAAGGCGGCGTGGTGCTGATAGGCGGCGACCCGGGCATCGGCAAGTCCACGCTGCTGCTGCAGGCGCTCGATTCCCTGCAGCGAGCCGGCCAGAGCACGCTCTACGTGACCGGCGAAGAAAGCGGCGCGCAGGTCGCGCTGCGCTCGCGCAGGCTGGGCCTGGATGGTTCGCAGGTGAAGGTGCTGGCAGAAACCCAGCTGGAAAAAATCCTCGGAACGCTCGAAGCCACCCAGCCGGCGATCGCGGTGATCGACTCCATCCAGACCGTGTATTCCGACCAGCTGACCTCCGCGCCCGGCTCGGTCGCCCAGGTGCGCGAGTGCGCCGCGCACCTCACGCGCGCGGCCAAGGCCAGCGGCGTGTGCATCGTGCTCGTGGGCCATGTGACCAAAGAGGGCGCGCTGGCCGGCCCGCGCGTGCTGGAGCACATGGTGGACACCGTGCTCTACTTTGAGGGCGACACGCACTCGAGTTTTCGCCTGGTGCGTGCCATCAAAAACCGCTTTGGTGCCGTCAACGAGATCGGCGTGTTCGCGATGACGGAAAAAGGCCTCAAGGGCGTGGCCAACCCGAGCGCGATTTTTCTGAGCCAGCACAGCGAACCCGTGCCCGGCAGCTGCGTGCTGGTGACGCTGGAGGGCACGCGCCCAATGCTGGTGGAAATCCAGGCGCTGGTCGACAACGGCGGGCCCAGCCCGCGGCGCCTCTCCGTGGGCCTGGACCGGGACCGCCTGGCCATGCTGCTGGCCGTGCTGCACCGCCATGCAGGCGTGGCCTGCATGGACCAGGACGTGTTCGTCAACGCCGTCGGCGGCGTGCGCATCAGCGAGCCGGCCGCCGATTTGTCCGTGATGCTGGCCATCACCTCGTCGCTGCGCGGCAGGCCGCTGCCCAAGGGTTTTATCGCCTTCGGCGAAGTCGGCCTGGCCGGCGAGGTGCGCCCGGCGCCGCGCGGCCAGGAGCGCCTGAAGGAAGCGGCCAAGCTTGGCTTCAGCGTGGCCGTGGTGCCCAAGGCCAATGCGCCCAAAAAAGCCATCGAGGGATTGACCATCCATGCCGTCGAGCGGGTCGAAGAGGCGATGAACGTGGTGCGCAGCCTGGGCTGAGGCGTTGCACAATCCGTTTCATGAAGCTCGCCGCCATCTCCGACATCCACGGCAACCTGCCGGCGCTGCAGGCCGTGCTGGCCGATATTGAACGGCAGGGCGTGGACCTGGTCGTGAACCTCGGCGACATCCTCAGCAGCCCGCTACAGCCGGCCGAAACGGCCGAGCTGCTGATGGCGCGCAACTTCACCACGATTCGCGGCAACCACGAGCGGCAAGTGCTGGCGCTGATCGACCAGGGCCAGTACCTCGACCCGCTCAGCACCGACGGCTACACGGCGGGCCAGCTGGACTCGGCGCACCTGGCGTGGATTCGTTCGCTGCCCGAAAGCCTGGTGCTGGACGGCGGCGACATCCTGCTATGCCACGGCACGCCCGCCAGCGACCTCATCTACTGGCTGGAAACCACGGTGCCCGGTTTTACCGGTGAAGGCACGGGCCACGCCACCGGCATACGGCCGGCCACGGCCGATGAGGTGCGCGAGCGCCTGGGCGCCGCGGCGCAGGCCGGGCACTCGCTGACCCTGTGCGGCCACACGCATGTGCCGCGCATGGCGCGGTGCGGCGATGTGCTGATCGTCAACCCCGGCAGCGTCGGCCTGCAGGCCTATGACGACGAACACCCGCATCCGCACGTGGTGGAAAACGGCGCGCCGCATGCACGCTACGCCATTGCCGAAAAAACCGGCGCGGGCTGGCGGGTCGAGCTGCGTGCCGTGCCATACGACCATCTGGCGCAATCGCGCGTGGCAGCCGGCCGCAGGCGCGCCGACTGGGCGCATGCGCTGGCCACCGGCTGGGCGCGGCGTACAGCCGCCACCTGAGCGTCGTGGCGGCAAGGGCCGCGGCGCCCGCCTCAGCCCTGCTGAGGCCTTTTCCTACACAGCGGCTGTTGGCTGCGGTTTAACTTGGGCTTGTCGTTGTAAGGTTTCGCGTTTCGCTTTACCAAGGCCACTCCCATGCTTGAAAAACTACCTGATGCCCTGGGCCACGCTTTGCGCGGCCGGCGGGCCGGGCTCGACAAGCTCGCGTTCACTATGTCCGGCCTGCGCGCCGGCATGGCCGCCATTGAAGTCAGCAGCATCGCTTTTGCAGACCACGCGACCATACCGGCGCGCTACACGGCTGATGGGGACGGCCTGTCCCCGCCTTTGCGATGGCGGAGCGTGCCCACCGCTGCGGCTTCCCTGGTGCTGATCGTGGAGGATGCCGATGCCCCCACACCGCGCCCGCTGGTGCATGCCATCGCAGTGGATATCCCCGCCTCGGAGGATGCCCTGGCCGAAGGCGCGCTGAACGGCGAGCCCGGTGAAAGCCAGGTCCACGTGGGGCGCAACTCCTATTTGATGTCCGGCTGGCTGCCGCCCGATCCGCCTCCCGGGCATGGCGCGCACCGGTACGCCTTCCAGGTTTTTGCGCTGCTGCCCGGCGAGGCTTTCAGCGGCAAGCCGGGCCGGGATGCGGTCATGGAAGCGATACGCGATCGCGCATTGGCCAGCGGATGCCTGATAGGCACTTATGAGCGCCCGGACGCATCGATTCCGCTGGCGCAGGGGCGCGCGGCGGCTGGATAGGACGGGGCAGCGGCGCTACGCGTTGTCCGCAGGGGCCGGGGCGGCCGGCCTGCGAAAATGGCGCCATGAACTTCCAGAAAATCATTGTTCCCGTGGCCGGCGTCTTGGCCGTTGTGCTTGGCTACCGCTTCTACGGCTGGGGCGGCGTGGCCGCGGTCGCCGGCGGCCTGATCATGTGGGTGCTGCTGCATTTCACCCGCATGATGCAGGTCCTCAAGCGCGCGGCCAACCGGCCCATCGGCTATGTCGACAGCGCGGTCATGCTCAATGCCAAGCTCAAGCCCGGCATGACGCTGCTGCACGTGGTGGCCATGACACGGGCGCTGGGAGAGCGGGTGTCCGCCAAGGACGAGCAGCCCGAAATCTTCCGCTGGGCCGACGCCGGCGAATCCAGGGTCACCTGCACCTTCGTGGGCGGCAAACTGGCCCACCATGAGCTTTTCAGGCCGGCGCCGGACGCGGCGGCGCCCGCCCCGTAAAATCCGTCATTCAGGTTTTCCGGGCGGCATCCCATGCGCGCCCGCCGGCCTGGCAACCCGCATCACCCATATAGAACAGGATTCCCACCATGTCCCCAGTAGTACCCTCCATGGCAGACCGCGACGGCAAAATCTGGATGGACGGCCAGATGGTCGACTGGCGCGACGCCAAGATCCACGTGCTCAGCCACACCCTGCATTACGGCTGCGGTGCTTTTGAGGGCGTTCGTGCCTACAAGCAGGACGGCGGCGGCACGGCGATTTTCCGGCTCGAAGAGCACACCGAGCGCCTTTTCAACAGCGCCAAGATCCTGCGCATGAAGATTCCTTTCAGCAAGGAAGAAGTCAACGAAGCGCAAAAAGCCGTGGTGCGCGAAAACAAGCTCGAAGGCGGCTACTTGCGCCCGCTGACCTGGATAGGCTCGCAAAAACTCGGCGTCAGCCCCAAGGGCAACCAGATCCACCTGATGGTCGCGGCCTGGGCCTGGGGCGCCTACCTCGGTGAAGAGGGCATGAAGCGCGGCATCCGCGTCAAGACTTCGAGCTACACGCGCCACCACGTCAACATCACCATGACGCAGGCCAAGGCGGTCAGCAACTACACCAACTCCATCCTGGCCAACATGGAAGCGCTGGACGACGGCTACGACGAGGCGCTGCTGCTCGACGCCTCGGGCTTCGTGAGCGAAGGCGCGGGCGAGAACATCTTTGTGGTCAAGGGCGGCGTGGTCTACACGCCCGACCTGTCGGCCGGCGCGCTCAACGGCATCACGCGCAACACCATCCTGCACATCTGCAAGGACCTGGGCCTGGAGCTGGTGCAAAAACGCATCACGCGCGACGAGGTCTATATCTGCGACGAAGCTTTCTTCACCGGCACGGCCGCCGAAGTCACGCCGATCCGCGAACTCGACCGCATTGAAATCGGCGCCGGCTCGCGCGGCCCCATCACCGAAAAAATCCAGAGCGCCTTCTTTGACATCGTCAACGGCCGCAACCCCAAGTACGCCCACTGGTTGGCGAAGGTATAACGCCCCCGAAGCGGCCTGCGGCCGCCTCCCCCTCAAGGAGGCGCCACCTGCGGCCCGGCAAAGCCGGTTCCGCGATGGCCCTCGCAAAGTCCTGTAGAACGTCGTTACCCGGAGATATCCAGTGATCCAAAATACAACCCAAGGGGCCGTTGAACTGCTGGCTTCCGACCTGAACGCCCAGGGCGGCGTCTACTGCCCCAGCCCCAAAGCTGACATGAAAATCTGGAACAGCCACCCCAAGGTCTACCTGGACGTGGCGCGCACCGGCCAGGCCAAGTGCCCGTATTGCGGCACTACCTACCAACTCAAAGCCGGCGAGCGTTTCGGCGCCGGCCACTAGCGTGTCTCGTCCCCTTCAAGCGGCCGCCGCGGAACCGGCTTTGCCGGGCCGCCAGCGGCGCCCCCCTGGGGGGGAGGCGGCTGAAGGCCGCGTCGGGGGGGAATCGTTAATAGTTGCGCCGCAGTGGATAGGTGATGCGGTGATGACGGAGCCTTTGTTGCGTCGGCTACAGGCGCGGGGCGAGCGCCTCACGGTGGGCGCCTTGCCCTGGGTGGCACCGGTCTACCGCGCCATGCCGCAGGTAGCCGAAGTCATTGAATTTCCTTTTGCGCACGGCGGCCTGCAGTTTCGCGAACGCCGGGCGATCGCCAAACGGATTCAAGGCCGTTTCGACAAGGCCTATGTGCTGCCCAATTCGCTGAAGAGTGCGTTGCTGCCTTTCCTGGCCAGCATTCCGGAGCGTATCGGTTACTTCGGCGAAGCGCGTGTGGGCCTGCTCACGCATCGGCTCAAAAATCCCAAAAACAAGCCGCCCATGGTGGCGTTTTATTCAGCCTTGAGCGGTGGCGCTGACCTCGACAAGGACAAGCCGCAGTTGCGGATGCCCCCAGCTGACATCGACCAGGCTTTGGCCGAACTGGGCTTGCAACGGGGCGGCTTTCATGTGTTCGCGCCCGGCGCCGAATACGGTCCCGCCAAGCGCTGGCCGGCCCGCCATTTTTCGGAGCTGGCCGCAGCGCTGGATCTGCCGGTGGTGCTGCTCGGCTCGGGCAAGGAGGCGGCGCTGTGCGAGGAGATCGCCGCGCCCGTGAATGCGGCCCAGCCCGGCAAATGCCTGAACTTCGCGGGCAAGACTTCGCTGGTGCAGGCGCTGTGCCTGATTGCGGCCTGCAAATCCACCATCAGCAACGACTCTGGCCTGATGCATGTGGCCGCGGCTTTCGGCGTGCCGCAGGTGGCGATTTTCGGTTCTTCCAGCCCGCTGCACACACCGCCGCTGAGCGACAAGGCAACCGTGCTCTGGCTCAAGGCCGACGCCAGCTACCAGCCGCCGCTCGACTGTGCGCCCTGTTTTGAGCGTGAATGCCCGCTGGGCCATACGCGCTGCCTCAACGACATAGCGCCTGATCGCGTGCTGGCCGCGCTGGCTTCCGCTCCCTAGGCGGGAAAGGCCGACAGGGGCGTGAAGCCCGGTTTGTCCTGCGTCGGCGTGCGCGCCACATTCATGACCCAGCACACCATCACGAAGTAGCCGACCAGGCTCACCAGCTCGACCACGCCCTGTTCGCCGAAGGTCTTGACGGCCGCGGCATAGGTGGCGTCGCTGCAGCCATGATTGCGCAGCACTTCAAAGCTCAGGTCCAGCGCGACGGCTTCGTCGTCGGCCATGCCCCGGGGCTGCCGGCCTTCGGCGATCGCATCCACGGTGGTCTGGGCCACGCCTGCAGCCACCGCCAGGGGGGCATGCATCAGCCACTCGAACTGGTTGGCGGTGTGGCGTGCCGCGACGCAGGTCGCCAGCTCGCGGATGCGCGCATCCAGCGTGCTCTCAAAGCGCAGGTAAGCCCCCACGTCGCCGATGCGGCCCATGAGCTGCGGGCTGCGCAACAGCGGAATGAAGGGGCCGAACACGGCCTTGCGCGGCCCGGCGATGAGGGTATCGGCGGCCTCGCGCTGCGCCGGTGACATGGCATCTCGCGGCATCAGCGGCATGCGGTCCGTGGCGGAGGGGAAAAAGCCTTGGGGAATGTTGGCGGGTTGCGGCGGGGGGGTGGTGCTCATGGCTGGGGTCCTGTGGGTGGGTTGCGCGAACAGGCCTTAGGGTATCAAAGGTAGCAAGCCCATGCTGTCCGGTGCCGGGGCAAAAAAAGGCCACCTTGCGGTGGCCTGTTGAAAGTTCTCCTGGAGGGAGAACGTCGTTGGGAGATCAAATAGTTGTTTTCGACGTTTGGTGTCTTTCCCTTGTTTCGCCGAATTGCGGGTGTTGTGACAGCAACGCCTGCCACTGTCGACGATTGCGCGCGCTTTGACCATTCTCCAAATAGAGGAGGGCCGCGAAATTTCCCGGAGATGCTGCGCGATTTCGTGATTTATTTCACGCGGCCGCGTGGGCCATGGTGTGAGCCACGGGCAATTCCACGATGAAGGACGCGCCGCCGCCAGGCCGTGCTTCGCAGCGCACGCTGCCGCCGTGGCGCTGGCTGATGGACTTGACCAAGGCCAGGCCCAGGCCCACACCGCCTTCGCGCTCGCTGGCGCCGGGCAGTCGGTAAAAGGGTTCGAAGATGCGTTCGCGCTGGCCGGCCGGAACACCGGGGCCGCGGTCATGCACTTTGACGACTGCCAGCTGCTTGGCGCCGACGCGGGTTTGTGCGAGTTCGAGGTTGATCTCGCCGGTGCTGTAGCGCCTGGCGTTTTCCAGCAGGTTGCGGATCAGCCGGCGCAGCAGGCGTGGCGAGCCCTGCACGGTCAGGCTGTGGCTTGCGGCGTCCAGCCCCAGGCCGGCGGTGCCCGGCGGGTTGTCGAGTTCGGCGCTGAGTTCGGCGTTGACGCGCGCGCACTCTTCCGCCGCCAGGCCCGTGAGGTCAAGGGTTTCAAAGGGCTCGGCATCGGCCTGCTTGGCGTCCAGGCGGCTGGCCAGCAGAATTTCGTCAATCAGCTGGTCGAGCTCGTTGATGCTGCGCGAGATTTCTTTGCGCTGGGGCGAGTTGGTATCGGTGCCCATCAGTTCCAGCCCCATGCGGATGCGGGCCAGGGGTGAGCGCAGCTCGTGCGAGGCATTGGCCAGCAGCGACTTGTGCGATTCCATCAGGCTTTCAATGCGTTCGGCCGCGTGGTTGAAGCGGCCGGCCAGAAAGGCGACCTCGTCCTTGCCGTCGGCATTGACGCGGGCCGACAGATCGCCGGCGCCCCAGCGCTCCACGCCGCGCTGCAGGGCTTCGAGCCGCTGCGTGAGGCGGCGCATGACGGGGTAGGCACCAACGGCCACGGCCAGTCCGACCAGGCCCAGCATCCAGCCGAAGCCAAAACCAAAAGGCGGGCGCATCCAGGGGTTGCCCGGCGGGCGCTTGGGCCTGGGCAGCAACAGGTTCAGGGTCTGGCCGTCTTTGGTCGTGACGTCAAACTCCAGGTCGTCGCCGAGCTTGCGGTCGGGCCGGGTCTGCGCCGTGCCTATGACTTCGCCCTTGTCGTTGTGCACCAGCACCTCGCGTATGGGCAGCAGCGGCGGGTCGGCGCTCAGGCGCCAGGCCGCACCAACCAGAAAAGTCAACACCACCACGGTGGCGACCACGGCCAGCCAGATGCGTATGTATAGATGGGACGTAAACCTAGCCCACATAAAGCCTAGTCCTGCTGCTTGGCAAACACATAGCCCACGCCGCGCACGGTGAGTATGCGTTTGGGGTCCTTGGCATCGGCCTCAATGGCGCTGCGGATGCGGCCCATGTGCACATCGATGGATCGGTCGAAGGCTTCGAGTTCGCGGCCGCGCACGGCTTCCATGATCTGGTCGCGGCTCAGCACGCGGCCGGCGCGCTCAGCCAGCGCCACCAGCAGGTCGAACTGGTAGGAAGTGAGCTCGCAAACCTTGCCCGACACGGAGACGGTGCGCGCATCACGGTCGATCTCGAGCGAGCCGAAGCGCATGACCTTGTGGCCGCCGTTGGCCGTGGCGGCGGCGCTGTCGCTGCCGCGGCGCAGCACGGCGCGTATGCGGGCCAGCAGTTCGCGCGGCTCGAAGGGCTTGGGCAGGTAGTCGTCGGCGCCGATCTCCAGGCCGACGATGCGGTCCATGGGATCGCCCTTGGCGGTGAGCATGAGCACGGCGGTGTTGGCCGTCTCGCTGCCCTGGCCCTTGATGCGCCGGCAGACTTCCAGGCCGTCCATGTCGGGCAGCATCAGGTCCAGGATCACCAGGTCAGGCGCGCCGCCTTCCAGCGCGGCAAGTCCGCTCGCGCCGTCGGCCGCGTGGGTGAAGCCATAGCCTGACTGGCGCAGGTACTCGCCCACCATGGTGGCCAGGCGGGCATCGTCTTCGATCATCAGGAGTTGTTGGGTCATGGAAGAGTCCTCGGTTGCGGGGTGTCTCCCCAGGGTTCCCCCAGGGTGGATCACGATGCGTTCATGCTGCGCCGCACGCAACAATCGCGCTTGAAGCCATCGTAAAGTTACGGTAAACCGGGCGGCAGCCCACCAGCATACTCCGCTGCGCGCTGGTCTGCCGACTGTTTTGCAGCTACTGATTTAATAGCTGAAAGGGTTCACCGCTATTGGGATTTGGGGGGCTGCAAGCGCGAGGCCAGGGCCACCAGCAGCAGCACCGGAAGGCCCAGAAGGGCGGTCGCGGTGAAGAAGTTGGTGTAACCGAAAGCGTCCACATACTTGCCCGAATAGCCGGCCAGGAATTTCGGCAGCAGCAGCATCATGGAGCTGAACAGGGCGTACTGGGTGGCCGAGTAATTCACGTTGGTCAGGCTGGAGAGGTAGGCGATGAAGGCGGCCGACGCAATGCCGCTGGAAAGGTTGTCGGCCGAGATTACGAAGATCAGCGCCGTGACGTCATGGCCGCGCGTGCCCAGCCAGGCGAACAGCAGGTTGCTGCCGGCGCTCAGCACCGCGCCCAGCATCAGCACGCGCATCACGCCGAAGCGCATGGCCAGCGCGCCGCCCACAAAGGCGCCGACCAGCGTCATCACCACACCGTAGATCTTGGTCACCGCCGCCACCTCGTCCTTGGTGTAGCCCATGTCCACGTAAAAAGGATTGGCCATGATGCCCATGACCACATCGCTGATGCGGTAGATGGCGATGAGCGCCAGGATCAGCAGCGCCTGCCTGCCGTAGCGGCGCAGGAAGTCGGCAAAGGGGTCGACCAGGGCGCTCTTGAGCCATTCGCCGAGGTTGCGTGAGCGGGGCAGGGCGCGGGCGGCCGGCTCGGGCGAGAGCAGCACGGTCGCCATGCCCAGCAGCATGGACGCGGCCATGGCCAGGTAGGCGACCTGCCAGGCACCGTGCTGGTAGGTCGCCGCATCGCTGACTTCGGCGCGCGCGGCAATCCACAGCGCGCCGGCGCCAGCCCAGATCATTGCGATGCGGTAACCGGTCTGGTAGGCCGCCGCCAGGGCGGCCTGGCGCTGCGTGTCGGCCGACTCGATGCGAAAGGCGTCCAGCGCGATGTCCTGGGTGGCCGAGCCGAAAGCCACGGCCAGCGCGCACCACACCACGGGCAGCAGCGCCGCTTTGGGGTCGGTCAGGGCCATGCCGGTGAGCGCCGCCGCGATGACCAGCTGCGACAGCAGCAGCCAGCTGCGCCGGCGGCCGAGCAGCCGCGTCAGCAGCGGAATCGGCAGGCGGTCTACCAGCGGAGCCCAGACCCATTTGAAACCGTAGGCCAGGCCCACCCAGCTCAGGTAGCCGATCGTGGTGCGGTCTATGCCGGCTTCGCGCAGCCAGAAACTCAGCGTGCCGAACACCAGCAGCAGCGGCAGCCCTGCGGAAAAACCCAGGAACAGCATGCGCAGCGTGGCGGCCTCGGCATACACGTGCCAGACATCGCGCCAGGAGTTCTTGGGAAGGGAAGAGGAGGGCTCGGCGGAGGGGGTTTTGTCTGACATGGGCATTTCGATTTGTGACTATTATTCACCCATGTGCTTTTTATGCGACGCCAAACATTCCGCCTGGCCCGGCCGCCGGGCCTTTCTGCTGGCGGCCGCCGGCACCGCGGCCACGGCGGCGACCACGCCGCTGCGCGCCCAGGTGGATGTCGGGCCCGCATCCCAGTTGCGCAACCTGGTGCCGGCCGATGAGATCGAAAGCGCCGCCACCCAGGAATACAGCAAGCTGCTGGCCGAGGCCCGCGCCAAGGGCGCGCTGGCGCCCCAGAACCACCCGCAGCTGCTGCGGCTGCGCGCCATCGCCGCGAAGCTGGTGCCGCAGACCGCCCAGTGGAACGACCGCGCCAGGCAGTGGCGCTGGGAGGTCAACCTGCTGGGCAGCAAGCAGATCAACGCCTTCTGCATGCCGGGCGGCAAGATTGCCTTCTATACCGGCATCCTCGACCAGCTCAAGCTGACCGACGACGAGGCGGCCATGATCATGGGCCACGAGATGGCCCACGCCCTGCGCGAGCATGCCCGCGCGCGCATCGCCAAAAGCCAGGGTACGGGCACCCTGCTGTCGCTGGGTGCGCAGTTGCTGGGCTGGGGCCAGGTCGGCGACCTGGCCGCCAGCATAGGCACGCAGCTGTTAACGCTGCGCTTCAGCCGCGAAGACGAAACCGATGCCGACCTGGTGGGCCTGGAGCTGGCCGCACGCGGCGGCTACAACCCGCAAGCGGCGGTGAGCCTGTGGGAAAAAATGGGACAGGCCGGCGGCGGCTCTTCCGGTCCAAGCTTTCTTTCGACGCACCCTTCCGGCCCTGAGCGCATCCAGCAGCTCCAGGCCAACGTGCCGAAGGTGCAGGGCCTCTATCAGCGCGCCCGCGGCTGATCGGCTGCCGTCCCGGTGACCGGTGTGACGCAGCGCGCCGCATTTTTCTCGCGTGCGTGGTGGCGCGCTTTTCGCCCCGCGCGCACCCGCATCAACGCGCGCGAGCGCTTGCGCCTGGTGGCGGGCTCACTGCTGGGTATTTTTGTGACGGGGCTGCTGTGCCACCTGGCCGGCTGGGTGGTGCCCGGCCTGCCCTGGCTGGTAGCGCCGCTGGGCGCCAGCGCGGTGCTGATCTTCGCGGTGCCGGCAAGCCCCATGGCGCAGCCCTGGCCGGTGGTGGGCGGCAACACGCTGTCGGCACTGGCCGGCATCGCCGGGGTGCACGGCGTGCACCTGCTCGGTTCGCCCGAGCTGGCCGCAGCCCTGGCAGTGGCGACCGCCATCGCGTTGATGCTGGCGCTGCGCTGCCTGCACCCGCCGGGCGGCGCCACCGCGCTCATGATGGTGCTGGGCGGCATCTCCAGCCCGGTGTTCGCTTTTTATCCGGTGATGCTCAACTCGGTATTGCTGGTGCTCATGGGCATCCTCTATAACAACGCGACGCGGCGAGCCTACCCGCACACGCAACTGCCGCCGCGGGACGCGGCGCCCTCGGCCGAAGACCGGCAGCTCGACGCCGACCTGGACGCCGTGCTGGCACGCTACAACCAGGTGCTGGACGTGAGCCGCGACGACCTCAAGGCCCTGCTGGCCGAAACCCGGCTGCGCGCTTACGACCGCAAGCTGGCCGAGGTGCGCTGCGAAGACATCATGTCCCGCGACTTGGTGACGGTGGAATTCGGCACACCGCTGCAGGAGGCCTGGGCCTTGCTGCGGGAGCGCCGCATCAAGGCGCTGCCGGTGGTGGACCGCAGTTTTCGCATCGCCGGCATCATCACCATGGCGGACTTCATGCGCGCCGCCGACCTGGACTTGTATGAGGGTTTTGACGCCAAGCTCAGGCAGCTGGTGCGCAGCACGCGCAGCGTGTATTCAGACAAGCCCGAGGTCGTGGGGCAGATCATGACCCGCAATGTGCGTGTGGCGGGCCGGCAACGCCGGCTGGTGGAACTGGTGCCGCTGTTCGGCAGCACCGGCCACCACCACATCCCCATCATTGGCGAGGGCGAGCGACTGGTCGGCATTATTACCCAGTCGGATCTGGTTGCCGCGCTCGGAAGGGCCGCCGATCCGGCAACCTGATCGGCGGAGATTTGTATTTTGAATGAGGCCAAACGTATTCATTTTGAATGCGCTTTTTGCCGCAATTTGGTTTTCATAAAACCATAAGGCTTAGCGAATTTGTCCGCACCTGGCCTGGGCCGTGGCGTGCCCCTGTTGAAAGCGCGCAAGTGGCCCCGACCACTCGTACTTGTCCTACGCTGCTTTTTGATACTTGCGCCTTAAGATGGGTCGCATGAGCCTTTCCCTTCGTTCAGGACAAGCTGCTTTTTTCTTGCGGCGGCAGGGTTTCACGGACGCACGGCGGGCACCTTCTGTCCCGACGCCATGACGCGAACCGATCCGGCCCTGATCGCATTCCTGGAGCAGCAGCGCGCCGATTTCACCCGTTCCCTGCCGCGCCGCCTGGAACAGGTCGGGCTGCTCTGGCAACAAATCCTGCGGGGTGAAGACTTGGCCAATGCGCTGCCGACCCTGGAGCGCCATGCGCACAGCCTGGCGGGTTCCTCAGCCACTTTCGGCTGGGCCGAACTCGGGCTGGCCGCCCAGGTGCTGGAGCTGGCCTTGAGCCCGCATGTCGGCACGGAGCAGCCGCTGGCGCCTGAGGTCCAGGCAGAAGTGGGCCAGGCCGTTGAAGAACTGCAGCAGCGCTTTCACAGCGCGGCCTGAGACTTGCGAACGGAAAGCCCATGCCCGCCTCCGCCCTTTTCCTGAAAAAGATCAAGATCGCGCTGGCAGGCGGTGTGGTGCTGATGGCCGTGGTGGGCTCGGCGTCTTACGTGGCCATCAACCGCCTGCTGGAAACGGCGCAGTCCCGTGTGCGCACCGAAGACACGCTGGTGATGCTGGAGCGCGTGGATGCCAGCCTTCGAACGGCGGAGTCCACCTTGCGGCAGTACCTGCTGAGCGGTCAGGAGGACGACCTGGCGGCCTTCCAGGAGGCGCGGGTTGAGTTGCGAACCCTCAGGGCCCGCATACGCAGCGCCAAGGTGCTGGAGGAGGCGGCGGATTTTGACGACCTGATCAATGAGCGCGGCCTGGTCGCGAACCAGGCCATCGCGGCGCGCAAGGCCGGTGGGGCGGAGGCGGCCGCGGCCGTCATGGGCAGCGACGCCAGCCGGCAGTTGCGGCTGCGCACCAATGGCTTGCTTGAAGGCGCGCGCAACCGTGAGTCCTACAAGTGGCGCGATGCGCAGGCGGTCGCCGAGCGTAGCGCCCAATGGGCACTGGCGCTCATCGTCGCCGCCAGCGTCTTGTTTTTCCTCATGCTGGGCTGGGTGATCTATGTGGTCAAGCACTACGAGCAGGTGCGAAAAAGCGGCGAAGCCCAGCTGCGCGACAGCGAGGCCATGAGCCGCAGCATTACCGAGGGCATGGTGGAAGCCGTGATCACCACGACCGACCAGGACATCGTGCTGGAGGCCAATGGCGCCGCGCTGCAGCTCTTCGGCTACGAGCGCAGCGACCTGATAGGGCGCGACGTCTCGGATCTTGTGCCCGAGCGCCTGCGCAGCCAGTACAAGGAATTCACCTCGATGATGCATGCGCGGCCCGGGGCCTTCCGAATCTCCGGGCGCGAGGTGCTCGCCTTGCGCAAGGACGGCACCGAGTTCCCGGTCAGCGTATCCTTCAGCGACGTGCAGGTGGGCGGGCGCCGCGTGTTCACCGCCCTGATGCACGACATCACCGAAAGCAAGCGCATCACCAAGGCCTTGCGGGCCAGCGAGTCGCAGCTGCGCCAGGTCACCGACACGGTGCCGGCCCTGATCGCCTACCTGGACACCGAGCAGCGCTTTCGCTTTCACAACCGGGCCTATGAAGACAGCTTCGGCCTGAGCTACGACCAGATCGACGGAAAACCGCTGGCCGACGTGCTGGGCCCCCAGGTCTATGAAACAGTGCGGGATAAGGTCGACGAAGTCCTGAGCGGGCATACGGTGCGCTACGAGCGGACCCAGGTCACGCCCCAGGGTGAGCGCAGGCACTACGCGATGCAGTATTTCCCGCGTTACGGTGAAGGCTCGGCATCTGACAAGGTGATCGGCTTTTTCTCGCTGGGCACCGACATCACCGAGCTCAAGCGCATAGACCGCATGAAGACCGAATTCGTTTCCACCGTCAGCCATGAGCTGCGCACGCCGCTCACCTCGATACGGGGATCTCTGGGCCTGATCTCGGGCGGCGTGGCCGGCGAGCTGCCCGAGGCCGTCAAGAACCTGGTGGGCATCGCAAAAAACAACTGCGAGCGCCTGATCCGGCTGATCAACGACATCCTGGATAGCGAGAAGATCGAATCCGGCAAGCTGCGCCTGGACATGCAGGTGGTGGACCTCAGGCAACTGGTGGAGCAGACGTTGGTTGCCAATGAAGGCTTTGCCGCCCAGCACGGCGTGAAGCTGGTGATGCAGGCGCCCGAGACTGCGCTGCACGTGCGCGTGGACAGCGACCGCATGACCCAGGTGCTGACCAACCTGCTGTCCAACGCGGTGAAGTTTTCGCCCCAGGGCAGCCCGGTGGAGGTCAGGCTCTCCCGCGTAGCGGACAAGGTGCGGGCAGAGGTGGTGGATGTCGGTCCCGGCATCCCCGAAGAGTTCAGCGCCCGCATCTTCCAGAAATTCTCGCAGGCCGATTCCTCCGACACCCGCCAGAAAGGCGGAACTGGCCTGGGCCTGAATATCTCCCGCGCGCTGGTGGAAAAAATGGGCGGCACCATCGGTTTTTCCAGCAAGGCGGGCATAGGCACCACCTTCTTTTTTGAAATGCCGGAATGGACAAATCCGGTGCCCCTGCTCAAGCCCCTGCGGCCGCCCTCGGTCTCCATGCGCCCGCGCATCCTGATCTGCGAGGCGGACCCCGACGTGGCCAGGCTGATCAGCATGATGCTGAGCAAGGCGGGCTTTGATTCCGACATGACTTACAGCGCCGAGGAGGCGCTGGCCAGCCTGGCCTCCAATACCTACGATGCGGTGACGGTGGACCTCAAGCTGCCCGGCCAGAACGGCGTTTCCTTCATCGGCCAGCTGCGTGAGGATGAGAGAACGCGCAACCTGCCCGTTGTGGTCATTTCAGCCATGGCTGAGCAGGGGGAGCTGCAATTCAGCCGCAAGCCGCATACCGTGTCGGACTGGTTGAAAAAGCCTATTGACGAGCACCAGCTGGTCCACAGCCTGCGCCGCGCCGTCGCCACCCTGAACTCGGGCAAGCCGCGTATCCTGCATGTGGAAGACGACCTGGACATCCAGCGCATCACCGCGGCCATTGCCCAGGAATTCGCCACCTTTGAATTCGCCGCCACACTGGACGAAGCCCGTGACCGCCTGCGCGAGCACTCCTTTGACCTGGTGCTGCTGGACCTGGCGCTGGGCAGCCATTCGGGTTGGGACCTGTTCGAGGACATCGACGCGCTGGACCCACGGCCGCCGGTAATCGTGTTTTCGGCCGGCGATGTGGAGCCGTCGGACGGCCGACATGCCGACGCCGTTCTGGTCAAAGCCCATACTTCCAACATCGAACTGCTCAATACAATCCAGAGAGTCCTGCAGATTCCCGGCGATCCGGTCCACCCCGTCCCCAAGCCTTGAGTTGAACCATCATGACCAAACCACTGAACCGCATCCTCTATGTTGAAGACGAGCCCGATATCCGCCTGGTGGCGCAAATGGCGTTGCAAGCGGTCGGTGGTTTCACCGTGATCGCCTGCGCCTCAGGCCAGGAGGCGCTGGACGCCGCGCCCGGCGCGGGGGCTGACCTGTTGCTGCTGGACGTCATGATGCCCGGCATGGACGGCCCAACCACGCTCAAGGGCCTGCGCGAACTACCGGCCACCGCCAGCACGCCGGTGATCTTCATGACCGCCAAGGTCCAGGCCGCCGAAGTCGCGGTCTACAAGGGCCTGGGCGCGATGGAGGTGATTCCCAAACCCTTTGACCCCATGGAACTCTCCACCCAGATTCAGCGGATCTGGGCTGAAAATAATTAAGCCCCCACGCTGGATGTGGCCCCCACGGTCGCTCACTGCGTGTAGCTCCCTGCCCCCCCGAGGGGGCCGCCCGCCTGCGGTCTGGCAAAGCCAGTCCCGCGGCTCATGCTGGCGCGTTCATGGCTTAACCAGTGCTGGGGCTTCACCAGCGGGGGCCGAGGGTCCAGCTTTGCCGGCCCCAGGCGCCGCCCCCTAGAGGGGGAACGGGCTACACGAGGTGAGCCCGGACAGGGGTGGGCTAATTTCACCGCCCCCTGGAAGGGGGGACAGGCTACACGCAGTGAGCCTGGGCGGGGGTCAAAGTTCAAATTGATAGTCCACGCTCATGGGCGCGTGGTCTGAAAAGCGCTGTTCCTTGTAGATGTGCTCGCTGCGGGCCAGTGCCGCGAAGGCGGGTGTGGCCAGGTGGTAGTCCAGGCGCCAGCCTACGTTCTTGGCATAGGCTTGGCCGCGGTTGCTCCACCAGGTGTAGGCCGCGTCGGTCGCCGTGGGCTGCAGCTTGCGGTAAACGTCGACCATGCCGCCGCCGCGAACTGAAGGGCCGGTGCGCTGGGTCAGCTCCTCGGCCGCTTCATTCACCAGCTCGGCGTCACGCAGCAGTTCCGTCATCCAGGCGCGCTCTTCGGGCAGGAAGCCGCTGTTCTTGCGGTTGCCTTTGAAATTCTTCAGGTCGATTTCCTGGTGCGCGATATTGACGTCGCCGCAGAGTACGAAGTCGCGCGTCTCCTTCAGCGCCAGCAGGCGCGGGTAAAACTCGGCCAGGAAGCGGAACTTGGCGGCCTGGCGTTCCTCGCCCGAGGAGCCGCTGGGGAAATAGCAGCTGATGATGGAGAGCTTGGGGCTCTGCTTGCGCCCCGGCCTGTCAAAGCGCAGCTCCACATAGCGCCCTTCAGCGTCGAATTCGGTCGATCCGTAGCCCACGATGACGTCGCTGGGTTCGTGGCGCGTGTACACGCCCACGCCGGAGTAGCCTTTTTTCTCGGCGAAGTGGAAGTAGCCCTTGAGGCCGGCTATCTCCTCGAAGCGGCCGCTCACGTCGGCCGCCTGGGCCTTGAGCTCCTGCACGCAAATACAATCCGGCTTGTATTGCGCAACCCACTCCAGCAGGCCTTTGCTGGCCGCGGATCGGATACCGTTGAGGTTGAGGCTGGTCAATTTAAACATGGGACTTTTTCAATGAGCACGGCAGGGCAACAACAGGACAACAAGGGCGGGGCAACTTCCGCGGACGGCGCGCTGGCACAGGAATTCGTGCAGTTTGCCGTCGAAGCGGGCGTGCTGCGTTTCGGGCAATTCAAGACCAAGGCCGGGCGCATGAGCCCGTATTTTTTCAACGCCGGCCTGTTTGACGACGGGGCCAAGCTCGGACGGCTGGCGCAATTCTATGCGCGCCACCTGCTGGCCGAGGAAAAGCGCACGGGCCTGGCCTTCGACATGATTTTCGGGCCCGCCTACAAAGGCATTCCGCTGGCGGCGGCGGTGGCCATCGAGTTGGCCCGGCTGGGGCGAAACTACCCGTTCGCCTACAACCGCAAGGAAGCCAAGGACCACGGCGAAGGCGGCACGCTGGTCGGTGCGCCCGTCAAGGGTCGTGTGCTCATCATTGACGACGTGATGTCCGCCGGCACGGCCGCGCGTGAATCCATCGCCATCATCCAGGCAGCAGGCGCCGTTCCCCATGCGGTGGCGCTTGCGCTGGACCGCCAGGAGAAAGCCACCGAAAACGGCGTGGACGTGGACCACAGCGCGGTGCAATATGTTACGAAACAGCTGGGCCTTCAGGTTTGCGCGATTGCGCGACTGACCGACTTGCTGCAATATCTTTCGACACAGAGTGATGCGCCGGCGGCCGGAGGCCCCGATGCACCGTCCCTGAAGACGCACTACCAGGCCGTGCTGGCCTACCGGGAACGCTACGGCGTGGATTAAGGAGTCGATTTGCTCTTGCGAACAGCGCTTACGTTCATCGGGGTGTCGATCACCTTCGCGGCGAGTCAGGCCGCGGCCCAAAACATCTATACCTGCGTGGACGGCAAAGGCCGCAAGATCACGGCCGACCGGCCGATCGTTGAGTGCATCGACCGCACCCAGCAGGAGCTGAACAGTTCAGGCACGGTGAAACGCCAGGTAGGGCCCTCGTTGACGGCGCAGGAACGCGCGGCGCAAGAGGAAAAGGACAAGGCCGCCGCCGAGGCGCGCGCGCGTGAAGCTGAAGACAAACGCCGGGACCGGGCCCTGTTGCAGCGTTACCCCACCCGGGCCGTGCATGACCAGGAACGCGTGATCGCCCTGGGCCAGATCGACGAGGTCATCAAGGCTTCCAACAGGCGCACGGGCGAGCTGGCCGAGCAGCGCAAGGCCATCCAGGCCGAATTCGAGTTCTACGCGAAAGATCCCGGCAAGGCTCCCCCCGCGCTCAAGCGCAAGCTTGAGGAGAACGAGGCCAGTTCGGCGGTGCAGAAAAAATTTGTCCAGGACCAGGAGCAGGAGAAAAAGCGCGTCAACCAGCGCTTTGACGAAGAGCTGGTCAAACTCAAGCAGCTGTGGGCCTTGAGGGAAGGGGCCCCAACGCCGGCGCCCACCGCCAAAAACTGAGCGGCCGGGCCACTTGCCCGGCTTGCTTCAAGCGCCCAGCTTTTTCTTCAGCAGTTCGTTGACCTGCGCCGGGTTGGCCTTGCCCTTGGTGGCTTTCATGGCCTGGCCGACCAGTGCGTTCATGGCCTTGGCGTTGCCGGCTTTGACCTCTTCCACGTTCTTTGCGTTGGCGGCCAGCACCTCGTCGATGATTTTCTCGAGCTCGCCGGTATCGCTCATCTGCTTGAGGCCCTTGGCCTCGATGACGGCGTCGACTTCCGAGCCTTCGCCGGTCCACAGCGCGTCGAACACCTGCTTGGCGGCGTTATTGGAGATCGTGCCGTCGGCGATGCGGGTGATCAGGGCCGCCAGTTGCGCGGTGCTGACGGCGGAAGCCTCAATCGGCTTTTCCTCCATGTTGAGGCGCCGCGACAGCTCGCCCATGACCCAGTTGCTGGCCAGCTTGGCTTGCTGGCTGGCTTCAGCCACCGCTTCAAAAAACGCGGCCGTCGCCTTGCTCAGCGTGAGCTGGCCGGCGTCGTACTCGGGCAGCCCGTAGTCCTTCACAAAACGTGCCGCCATCACGCGCGGCAGCTCGGACATCTCCGAACGTGTTTTTTCAACCCAGTCGCGCGAGATCACCAGTGGCGGCAGGTCGGGGTCGGGGAAGTAGCGGTAGTCGGCCGCGTCTTCCTTGGTGCGCATGCTGCGCGTCTCGCCCGTGTCCGGATCGAACAGCACGGTGGCCTGCTGGATGGGCCTACCGCTTTCAATCTCCTCGATCTGCCAGCGTACCTCAAAATCGATGGCTTGCTGCATGAACTTGAAGCTGTTCAGGTTTTTGATCTCGCGGCGCGTGCCCAGCGGCTCGCCCGGTTTGCGCACCGACACATTGGCGTCGCAGCGGAAGCTGCCTTCTTGCATGTTGCCGTCGCAGATGCCAATCCAGGTGACGATCTTGTGCAGCTCTTTCGCGTAGGCCACGGCCTCGGCCGAGGAGCGCATATCGGGCTCCGTCACGATTTCGAGCAGCGGCGTGCCGGCGCGGTTCAGGTCTATGCCGCTCATGCCGATGAAGTCTTCGTGCAGCGACTTGCCGGCGTCTTCCTCGAGGTGGGCGCGCACCAGGCGCACCGAGCGTTTTTCGCCGTCCAGGAAAAACTCGACGCTTCCGCCCTGCACCACGGGGATTTCAAACTGGCTGATCTGGTAGCCCTTGGGCAGGTCGGGGTAGAAGTAATTCTTGCGCGCGAACACGCTGCGCTCGGCGACGTGCGCATTGACGGCCAGGCCGAACTCGATGGCGCGCTGCACCGCGCCCTTGTTCATCACCGGCAGCGCACCGGGCAGTGCGAAGTCCACGGCCGAGGCTTGCGTGTTCGGCTCGGCGCCGAAGGCGGTCGAGGCACGGCTGAAGATTTTCGATTGCGTGGTGAGCTGTGTGTGGGTCTCAAAGCCGATGATGACTTCATAGCCTTGCACCAGCGGGC
>Ga0102587_1000673_pt1 | contig 32652 bp, 36 predicted proteins | sample AraplaF_Col_mTSA_FD_76853 | JGI IMG/M metagenome (GOLD analysis project Ga0102587, IMG submission 76853) | Arabidopsis root microbial communities from the University of North Carolina, USA - plate scrape MF_Col_mTSA (SPADES assembly) (version 2) | ecosystem: Host-associated > Plants > Roots >... | reverse complement strand
GGATCGCTTGCAACTGTTTGTAGCGCACGCTCTGCAAGACGAGCAGCATCAGCCTCTGTCTTCGCGTAGCGCCTCGCATGCCGATGCAATGTCTGGAATGCAGAGGGTAGATGTTCAGTAAGCACGAGACACCCTTCCTGTCCGGTCAGCGGGTGCACGTATGAACACTCAGTCATCAGCGCCAACGATAAGTCTGCTGGTGATAACCACATCTTATGACCGAGCGCGGCTTATGGAAAGGTCGCTGGAGGTTTGGTATGCTGGCGTACGGTTCACGGCCAGTAGTCAGCATCTTGATCAGCGCATTTTTCGGGACCTAACTCTTGTCCCATCTCGCGCCAATAAACAGGAGCAACCATCTCCCCGTACCTTTCGGGCTCCTTCCCGAACGGGTCGCGACCGCCTCGGCAATGCAGCTTCAAGCGCTCAATGAACCGCTCGCAAAATTCCTCTTCGCTCATGGTGGATAAGCTACTACACACACGAATTCCGTCAATAAATCGTGCGATATCGTACAGAATCCGGTCGTCAAGGAAGGGCACTGGCTGTGCTAACTTTGTTCTTGTTCCTCGTCCGAACTCTATTCCCGCAGATCCTTTCGGATCTTTTACACTTGCTGAAGTTGCTCGTTAGGTCTCAGCTCCTGAACTGACTGGCCTATGATTCTCAGCACCGAACTCTCTACGCGAATTACAGAAAAATTAACTTTATACGCGTGCAGTGCCGGAACATTTGATATTGCTAATAAGTTGAATTCTCGATTGGCTTTGGCAGTACCCACCTTAGGGTAATGAAAAAATGCCAGTCCTGGAGTGCGCGCCCTCCTCATTTTTGTCATCGAGGTTTTTCGGTCAAAGGTAGGAGAATTCCATGCAGAGTTACAGAAGGGCCATGGTTGCCATGGCGCTGGGTTGCGTAGGCGTAATTGCGTCAGCGCCGGCGATGGCTTTAGATATCGGCGGACGGAATGGCGTCAGTGTCGGACGCAATGGAAGTGGTGGTCTGGGCGTTTCGGTCGGCGGAAGTAGCGGCGTAAACGCTAGCGTGGGAGGCCGTTCCACAGGCGGACTCGGTGTCGACGCTTCGGTTGGCGGGGCAAGGGGAGTCAACAGCAACACAACGGTCGGCGGGGGTAGCGGGCTCGGCGTGGGGACCAGAGCCAGCGTCGGTGGCGCCAGCGGGGTCAATGCGAATGTCGGTGCCAGGGTCGGCGGTTCGAACCTTGCTACCGCAAACGCTAATGCCACGGTGGGCGGTGTTGATGGGGTTGCCGCTGACGTGGATGTCAAGGCAGGGGGATCCAGACTTGGAACTGCACGGGCCAGCATCGGCGCCGGCGGGACCACACTGGCCGACATCCTCTTAGGAAGCGCTTCGGACACTGACGCGGACAGTGCAGGCCGTGTCGGTCAAGCCCCGAATGCCGTCGGTCGATCCATCGGCTCGGTAAATCCGAGCGCGGCACGCGCCTTCAACGACATGTCACCGGGTGAACGAGCCAAGGCGAAACTTCGTTGCAAGGATGTCCTGCGTTCGGGCGGCTACGATGCAAGCTTGACTAAGCTCTGCAAGATGGTCGTTTCTATGTGATAGCCATACATTAACAGGAGAATGCTCAGGAGCATTCTCCTCTTTAACAACAATTCATCCGCTGGAAACTGTTTCATCCCTGTTTCTTGTCCGGGTTCTCTTCCCGCAGTTCCTTTCGGATCTTTTGCATTTCTTCGTCAGCATCTTTCTTGAGCTCCTCGCGGTTCGCATCGGCGACCTTTGGGTCACTTCGCTCGGAATCACTTGAAGCGTCTCTATTCTTGTCCGTCATAGACCTATTCGCTCAATAGAGGGATGGTGGGCCGCGGGGCGCGTCATGTTGTGCAAGATTGATCCGAAAGGAATCCGCGCCCCACGATCCGACATTCGAACCAAGCTAGGCAAAGATTGTTCCCATCCGTTCTTTGTGCACCTTCTGCAAGCGCTGGCCGGTCGAAACGGCATTGGAAGGGCTGGGCAAGGCAGAGGATGTCGGACGACATGAGCAACAAAATGACGCCCATAGGGTCTATCACCGCCCAGCTTGGTGAGCGGGTCACGAAACTTGGCCGCCGGCAAAACCGATCTCGAGACAGAGGGGCGATCCGGCTTCATGCGAACCAAACGCGAGCCTCGATCGCGGCCTATCGACGAACCTTGCCGAGCGCAACAAGCCGCAATGGCGGGCGCTGCAGTGGCATTGTGTTCACTCCTAGGCTCGGCGGCCTGGCGCAACTGCCGATCCGCGAGGAGACCGCCGAGCTGAGGCTTCCCTCAATATCCTGGTGACAAGATGGTTACCCAGCAGGAATTGGAGCGGCGAACCGCTCGATCGGCGGCGAATCGGGCCCGAGCCGGTCCAAATGTGAACGGCCTTCGCGATGCAGAGGCACCGCGGAAGGAGCGCGATCGCGTGTTTGACAGGTACGATCAACGGTACATAGATCAGCAGCGCCAGATGGACGAACTGGAACGCGCCCAAGGAAGCGTCTACAGCCCTCGGGATGTGGTTTGAACGATGGCGAGCGACTGGACCGGCTTGAGCGTCTGCGCTCAAACGATGGAGGCTGAACCCCGCCCGACTAGCGACTGCTCAACCTATCTTGGGCTAGTCTGTGAACGATTACGGCCAATGACTTTCTTAAGTCGCCGCCGTCGATGCACCAAGGATCTGAAGAAATCATTTCCAGGGCTTGTTCGGCTACCTGCTTCGCGTCGGCGTTGCTTTTGAAATAGCGTCGTCCGATTTTCATCAGTTCGTCGTTGATTGGGAACGGGCGTTCCTGAAGCATGGTCGCCCTCCTTTTTTAGCAAGCGAGAGCGCGTAGGAACCCTCAGCCGTCAGCGCCTGCAGATAGATGGCTGTCGGTTTTGTGACGCTATGCTCCATAGGTAGTTGTGTCTATATCAGGCCGCTAGCGAAGCCTGTTGCGTACGGTGGCGCACCAAAGGGCGAAAAGCAGAGAGCGCAGGGAACTACGCTGCTGTGGTGAGGGTGCGACACAGACCAGAGGAGCTTGCCGCCCAAGGTGGAGACCGGCGATCGCAGCCAAAGCAGCGATGATAAGCGGCGGGCCGATGTTCGATGACAGGATCTCGCTTATAAATCGAACCATGAGATGGCTCCAACTCAAGAAATCGCCAGAGGCAAGGACGGGTCGGAATGACCTGGGCGCTGCCGTGGGGCGGCGAAAGGAAACTTCGGTTTACTGCTCACCCGCCCCTTCCTATATGGCCATTCAGGCGGAGAGGGAAGTCACTTAACTGCCTGAAAAGACTGGTATTCCCGACTCGGCTGTGACCTTTGGAATCACCAACTTCTACCGCGTGGGAAATCCGCTTTGCAGACACCCTCATTATACCGGTCTGCATGTGGGCTCCAACGGCGCGGACTCGAAGCCCGATCATCCCGCGTCGTAGTCCCCCTCCGGCGATACGAAGGCTTCTCGATCCCTCGTCCGGGACGCGTTGACCTATTTCGAGGCAATAGCCTCAACGCGCGTCAGATGCATGTGAAGGTCTGGCAAGATTTTGTTCGCTGTTTTCTTGAGCTCGCCATCCGGACCGTCTTTTGAGAAGCGATCGAAGAGTTCAACCGCTTGCTGATGGGCCGTGACCTGTGTCGACAGATAGGCCTGATCCAGGTTCTCCGGATCGGCACTTTGCAGAGCTTCGATTTTCTGACGATGTTCGCTATCGAGTTCCGACGGTAGCGCAATGCCGTCCTTTCTAGCTGCCTCGGCTAACAATGGCCCGGCTTTGCCATGATCCACCAGCATGTCCTGAGCGAACTGCCTGGCGTCGGTGGCCTTGCCTTTGGCGATCTCGATCTTGGCAGCTTCGATCTCGAACTGGTTCGAAAGCGCAGCCTTCGTGGCGAAATCGGCGGCGTGCTTGGTCGCTGCGTCGTCGGCAGCCATTACCGGGATAGCCGAGATGATGATCAGTGTGGAAGCGAATAAGATCTTCATGGTGCTCTCAATCAATGGGACCTGTCGCTAACATGGGCGCGGGCCAGAAGTTCCCGACCTGTCGCATGAAGGTCGATGCGGTTGAATGGGGAACATGCAGGAGCGACGGGGGTTGGAGGAGGTCATCAAGCAAGGAGACCACGTGATGGATTTGGGCGAACGACAGAAGGACGCAGAGCAGATTACCGAAAGTGCAACGCAGGCAAGACAGGGTCATCGAGGTCGTCCGGTTCTCGTCGTGCTCGTGAGCGCGCTTGCCCTTGCGGCTGTAGCTTGGAGCGTCTCGGAGTTCTGGGGCGAAAGCATCGATAAGGATCCACAGGCGACCGCCTCGACAAAACCTGACCCTATCAATTCCCAGCCGAGTGGCCCCAACGCCTTTGACGACAACCCAGCAGCCGGCGCAGGCAGGCCACCGCAGGCCAGCGACCGCGATCCCACCCCCACGGGAAATGGCGGCGGCCCGACAATGGTGACAACACCGAGCGGGACCGAGAAGGTCCGTTGACGCGGGCTTCCTTGATAAACTAATCGCGGGACAGCAGGTTCTCCAAGGTGGCGAATTGGCAGCTTGCCCTCCGATGTTTGGAGGTCGCCCGCCGCCGCAGCTAACCGCTATTTCGAGTGGCCGCTGAGAACGAGGTTCCGCGCGGGCGTTTGCATGGTGGTCGGGTCATAAGGGATTAGCCACCTCCGGCCACGCGCTCGGAAGACGGCGTTCGGACTGCGTAGATCGCGAAAGCCGTTCTCCGCGTGCAGCGGAGCGGGAAACATTCAGCCTGGTCTAGACGCGAGAGCGGTTCTCTGCGGGATGGCTTTCGCCGTGTTGGTGGCGCGAAGTGCAGCGAATGGCCAAGGCGGGTAGGTGAAGCAGAGCGAGCCCCTGAGCATGGCTTCATCGTTGGCTAGACCTGCTCCTCTCGCAAAAGCTTGGACAGTTCGGCGGTATCGCGAACGCCGAATTCAAACCAGTTAAAGAGTGCCCTCGCTGCTGCCTGTCCACGATCACTCGACGTATCGCAATTATGTTCAGTACACCAATCTTCGAGGATGCGGTCCAGTTGCTGCAGTATCTCGTTTGTCAGCGGCTCTTTCGGCCAGTCAGTCTTACTCATAAGGTGTTCCTCATTGATCTGCTGCTTTGTGGCCGCTCCATCGCGGCCGAGGCGCCGGTGGAGGGTTAAGCGCGGGCGCGCGCAAAAGGTTTCCACACAATGTGGTGTGGCGAACTGTGGCGGGGGCTGAATGCCTCTCGAGATCGGTTTGCAAAATTGCACAGCAGGCGGGTCCCCGCTGACAAGGGACCTTGCCACCCAGTCGAGATCTTTGAGGTTCTGGAGCCGCTAGACGGCCTCTTCAGCATTCCCTGAATCGGTCCGCACGGCGGCACAACATTCGTCACCGGTCCCGCGCAAACGGGAAAAGCCGGAACAATCCTGTCCGATCGAGGTTGGTAGACATCCAAACAGCAGACAAAAAGGGAGCAAGACCATGCCGGAAGATGTCAAATCTCCGCAGGATCATCCAACAACCCGTAGCACCACGGGAGACCCTGATGCGCCAGGCTCTACACAGCCGGCGCCGTCGCTCAACGATCTGAAACAGAGGGTATCTGAAGATCTGAACCAGGCAAGGGACGCCGTCTCGGAAAGCAAGGCGACCGTCATGGGCAAAGTCGAGGAGACGGTCGTCGATCAGAAAAACTTTGCAGCACGGCAGGTCGGGGGCATCGCAAGTGCGCTCGAGAAAGTTGGCGACGAGCTGGAGAGCGGCGATCAACGCGATGTCGGGCGCTTTGCCAAGCGTATCGGTCGCGACATTCAGGCAATCGCCACCGACATGGAAGGAAGGGATCTCGGTGAGATCGCCGGCATGGCGGAAGATTTCGGTCGAAGAGAACCGGTCGCCTTTCTAGGCGCTGCAGCCTTGGTCGGTCTCGTCGCAAGCCGGTTTCTAACCGCCTCGGCAAAACGGTCGAGGACGCCGACTGCATCCGATCAATCAGGAGGAAGCAACAATGGCTAAGGCAAATGAGAACACGCCGCTATCGGAATTGATTGGCGGTCTTCTCTCCGATGTCACGGGACTGCTGCGAAAGGAAATCGATCTGGCAAAGACCGAGGTTTCCGAAAAGGTCAAGAAGGCCCTGAGTGGCGTAGAGTTCCTGATGATCGGTCTCGTTCTGGCTATTGGTGCCGTCGGCGTGCTTCTCAGCGCGCTGGTAAGCGGGCTGGCAGTCGTGCTTTCGCGATACGGTATCAGTGAGGTGAGCGCCAACGCGCTTGCAGCCGTCATCGTCGGCTTGGTCATCGGTGCAATCGCCTGGCTTCTCATCGCCAGGGGCGTCACCGCCCTGCGAGGCACGGAGCTCACGCTCGACCGCACCACGGCATCTCTTCGTCGCGATGCCGAAATCGTTAAGGAGAAAGTGTAATGGCGCATTCTTCCGACAAATCTTCGGCCGACCTGCAACGCGAGATCGACACCGATCGCCAACGGATCGAAGCCCGTATCGACGCCATCCAGGAGCGCATGTCGCCCGGACAGCTCGTTGACGAGGTGATCGCCTATGCAAAGGGCAGTGGCGGCGCCGACTATATCACCAATCTTGGAAAAGCGGTTAAGGCCAATCCCTTGCCTGTCGCCTTGATGGGCGTCAGCCTGGCCTGGCTCGTCGCCAAGCAGGGAACGGCATCGCAACAGACCCCAGCAGCCGTCGACAGACAGAACCTGCCTCTCTATCCCGCCCGCGGAACGATCAGGCGGGTGGGGCCGCCGGAGGAGATTGGCGGGGTACGCTACAGCCATTTTACCGACGAGGCCGGAGAGCGGTTCAAGGCATTGACGGATGAAACGGGCCGGCGCGCCGGCGATTTTCTCGATTCGACCGGAAAGGCTTATCGCGGCTTCTCAGATGCCGCTGGCGAACGCGTGTCGGCCATTCGCGATGAAGCCGGGTCGATACTCGATGCCTCTCTCGGCTGGGCGTCCGATACGTGGAGCACCGTCAAGGACGCCGTTGGCGGCGCCGCGCAGTCAATTGGCGACGCCGCGGGATCGATATCGAGTACCGCAACATCCACGGGAACGGCACTGCGAGAGCAATCGGGCCGATTGAACGATGCCATCCTCTCCCACTTCCGCGATCAGCCTCTCGTCGGTGGCGCTCTGGCATTTGCGGTCGGTGCCGCAATCGGAGCGGCGCTGCCACACTCACAGCAGGAGGACGAGGTTCTCGGCGAGGCGGCAGACGCAATCAAAGCGAAAGCTGCGACCCAGACTGATCAAGCCGTAGACCGAGGCAAAGAGGTTGCTTCGGATATGGTCGATAAAGCTGTATCGCTGACGGCCGACGTTCACGATGCCGCAAAGGACCGCCTTGGCGAGGAGATCAATGCTCTGAAAAACAAGGATGCCGCTCGATAGGCTGCGGCAGAGTGCTGAAGCGCGATGTTCCGGCTCGCGTGTCAGCACGCTCATCCTTGGCACGCTCTTTTTCCGCGCGGACCTGTGCAATTGCCGCACTGACACCGGGCAGTCCACGCAGCCAATTGACGAATCAGGTGCGACAGGGTCGCCAGCTGTGGGCGCCGACAAGCGTCTGCGGCCGGGTTCGCTTCAGCTTTCAACAAGCCTGCGCGACCGAGACATCGTCGCTGGTAAAGCGATGAATGGTTGCGGATAAATTCCCCAGTCAGTTTGTATGAACCCCACCCAATAACTTCGCCGAGATGGAAGGAATGGAAGACGTCTCCGCCGTCTCTTCATGAAGAGGCAGTGCCATCAGCCGCGAATATTCAACTTCCGGGATACCATAGGCTGGACCCGCAAGAACGGCGAGCTTATTGCGATCGCGGATGACGATCTGATTTCGAGTTGATCTTATCATGCCGTCACCCTCCAGGATGTGAAGGGCGTCCGTCACAGACGATCTTCTGACGCCGAGCATCGTTGCGAGGTACTCGTGGGTCAGGTTGAAACTGAAGCCGCGAACGCGATCGTGCACCATGAGCAGCCGGCGCGCCAGACGCTGGCGAAGATCAAACTTGCCATTCGCAAGTGCAGTATAGCTGACCTGGACAGCCAACGCTCGCGCGAAGCGTGAGGCCAGAAGGCGGAGGTCTGGCATCTGTGCCGCCGCCTGACGAGAATCCTCCGCCGCCATCACCACCGAATAGCCCTCAATCTGCATGAGCAATTCATAGGGCGTCTGCGGATCACCCACGGCAAGTCCGCAACCGGTCATGCCTTCATGACCGATAAGGCCGCTCTCGATCCGCGTTCCGTCCGGCGCAATAACAATAACCGAAGCGATGCAATCCAAAGGAAAATAGACACGTGAAACCGCCTGGTTCTGGAGCTCCATCAGTGATCCGCGCGGGACAAACACCTTTTGCATCAGCGGTGCCAGCGTGTTCAGTTGGTCAGCGGACAAGGCGCTAAGAAGGCGATTTTCGCGCGCCTCCTTTTGACTGACCGATTCTCGATAAGTTGCATTCAGCAATGCGGATGCCAGGGCATCATCTTCAAGCGGTTTTCGAAGAAGAATCTTGTCTCCGTGCCTGGCCGGAACGACTTGAGGGTCGTAGCCGGTTGCGAAAATAAACGGCAGCGCGAGCCTCTCCAGCTCGTCCGCTACCGGAAAAACCATCTCTCCGCCAAGAGAGATATCGAGTATTGCCCCGGCAAGAAGCTTGGCATCCTGGATTTCCCTCAAGGCGCTCCTTACGTCGGCGACCGGCCCGATCACATCGATGCCCATCGTGCCAAGACGCGAAGCGAGATCGGACGCGATATAATAATCGTCCTCGACAATCAGAACACGTTTGCCGGAAAGGGTCTGTGGCTGTTCCATCTCGCACACGGTCCAAGTTAATGGTGGCGCCTGCAACGCTTGCCGACCGCCAGCCGGCGCAGCTGCTCCCGAAACAAACGGTCGCAAACGCAAGGAAGTTCCGTAATTCTGCATGTTGATTGGGGCTCTTGGCGGCCCTTTCGTCACTGCGAGGCCCCGGTTGCCGGTTGCAAAACGATCCGCTCTCCTCCGAGTGGATCACACCGAAGCGCTTCCCGATACAATCATCGTCCACAAAGATCACAAAGCCACCGTGCTTCTCCAGTCGGCCAGGCCGGCCGCAGCCAGGACGCTTACCGAGGATTGTGGCAGCGATGTGCGGGGGGCGCCGAACTTAGGGGCACCCGTGACGGCCAGGGGAGGTGCTTTCGACCGATAGCCGGAACGGGTCTAGAGGCGCGTTGGCATTGCGCACTGCCAGACATCAAAGAGCGAGTGTTGATCGGAGATTCTTGTTTGCCGGGGGGCCTCGCTTCAAGCCTTGTTGGAAAAATCGATCGCTGTGAGGGGAACCTTGCGGGCATGGTGCTGTTTGGGGGCGGTCTATCCGGGGGGCATGGTTGCGTGTGTGAGCCCACTGGAGGTGATTAATGCGACGAGTTTTCATTGTAGGCATTCTGACCGGCCTTTCCTGTGCGACATATGCCCATCAAGCACCGTCCGGCTTTCAATACGCCCCCTACTGCTGCAATGGCGACGGCGAGAGCGGGGATTGCCAGCCGATCCCGTCGGAGGATGTCAAGATCAACGGTGCCAACTATGAGATCGCACTCAAACCAGGAGACCATCGAATGGCGACCCGCCTGCACTTATTTTCCGTTCCCCAAGCGAAGGCGATGATGTCTGTGGATGGCTTCTATCACCTCTGCCTCTTTCCCAATGAAGATGTCGTACGTTGCTTTTACGCGCCTCAAATGAACTTCTGAAACACCCGAGGCGCGTGGTCTCATGAAGACAAAGCGAAAGAGGATCGGCCGCTCATCCGTGTCGATTGCGTTGCGCCCGGCCCCATCTTGAACCGGCGGCAAGTCAGCGGAGGCAACGATGGAGAAGCTCGTGACTTTCGGCTCCGACACGCCGATAGGCCCAGCCGGCCGGGGTGGCTAGCCTCGCCAGGCGGCGTAGGCGCGTCGGGCCAGAAACAATCACGTTAGCCGAATGACGTCCCGGAACCGGATCGTAGCGACGAGCCTACCGGCTTCGTCCGTGATCTCAAAGCGCATTCCGTCAATATGTTCTTCCTGCAGTATCATTTCGGCTACCATTTCTCTGGCCGAGCGACGCGCTTCCGATCGCGCGGCCTCGAGCGAGGGCAGGTCCATGCCATCTTGGTCAACATCCTCGACGTTTTTTGATCGAATATTGAAGAAAAACAGCATTTTCGGCTCCTTGCCTGCAAAACGGCAGACACCTCAACTGGTTCCCCTCCGCTCTGCAGGAACTCACCGCGTGTCGCAAACACCCTGCACCTTTTGTCTATTGGGCAGCCGAGCTGGCGCCAACGGTGAGGCGCTGATCACGATGCTGATCGGGGACTTTATTGGACGCGGGGCGAGGCGCGTCAACGCGCTACCTCCAACCCGAGTACACCAACGGGATCGACTGGCCTGGTTCGATTCCCCTGGTTCGAACATGAAGCATCAGGTGTCAGGCAACATGCCTTAGCGGTATTTGCGGGAAACGAACCGGCAAACGCCGTCATTGGCATGATCATATCATTGTGAATGTCTGTAGCTTGGGGGAACGCCCGTTCCATGGAACGGCTCACTCAATTTGGTCGATTGACCGGCAATCATGACGATAAGATTAGTCTTCCGCAGAACTCTCGGGTCCGTTCTGCGTTTTCAAGATCAAAGCGGGGTGTCAAGGATGCGCGTGCTGATCGTCGAGGATGAGCTGGAAATTGCCGTTGTGATCGAGGACGTTGCCCTTAAGCTCGGGTTCGACGTGATTGGACTTGCGAAAAATGCAGCCGAGGCCATTCAGATGGCGGGCGATGCGGATATCGCAGTCGTTGACGTCCGCCTCGCCGACGGCTTGTCAGGTCCACAAATTGCGCAGGAGCTAGTCAGCCGCTACGGTGTTGGTGTGGTCTTCCTGACTGGTAATCCGGAACTGGTTGCAACCGACCTTCGCATATCCGTCGTGACGAAATCGCCGGATCCAGGCGCTATCGCGAAAGCCTTGAGCGATGCCGCAGCGTCGCGGCGGTCGCGATCAAATCTTAGATCTTAAATAAAGATTTCTTGAGCATGTTGTCTGCTACCGTACAGAACATTCAAACGGCGAAATCCCGCAACACTTCATAATCTTTCGTCAATACTGCCATGGTCTATTTCCCCTAAATTCATGGGGAGCAACATGCCGGCAATCCTTCGTTTCTTGATCCTCGTTTTTTTTGTGCCTGTTGCAGCGATCGCGGCGGACGAGGATTGGCGTGTCTCCAGAACCTCGGGCCAAGTCAGGTACACGCTCGACCGCGCGACCTGGGTCGATCTGCATGCTGGCGACGCCGTTCCCAACGCGGCGTGGATATTGACGGGGCCTCGGGGCCGCGCGCAGCTCGTCCGTGGCGTTGAAAGCATAGCTTTCCAACCGGGCACGATGGCTTCGATCACCACGACCTCGGGCTTCTTCTCCAGGAAGACACAGGTCGTCCAGCAGGTTGGCGCGCTGGATCTGGAGATTGAAAAGCGCAGCCAGCCTCATACCACGGTGCAAACCCCCTTTCTTGCGGCCGTGGTGAAGGGCACAATATTCCATGTCAGCGTTGGCAAGACGAAGGCTTCGGTATCCGTGGATCGAGGGCTTGTGCAGGTCACGTCTTTTGCCAGCGGCCAGCGATCGAACGTCGGGCCTCGCCAGAGTGCCACAGTCGACGGAGCACGCGGTATGACGGTAGCAGGCAAGGCTTCCGCTCCATCGGTGACTTCGGTTGCACCGTCTGTCGCCCTGGTCCCGGCTGTCGGAGCTGCAAAGCTCTCCGGTAAGGCGGCAAAGGAGGCAAAAAGCGGCGTGTCCAGCTCGGATGCGACGTCCGAGGCACCCGCCGGCAATGGCAAAGGCAAAGGTGATAGTCGTGCCAGCGGAAATGACGGCCGCAGTTCCAGCAGCGGCAATGGAGGCGGCAACAGCAATAGCGGCGGCAATGGCAGCGGTCATGGCGGTGGCAGCGGCAATTCCGGCAATGGCAACGGACATAGCGGCGGCAGCGGCAGTTCCAGCAGCGGCAACGGAAATAACGGCGGCAGCGGCGGCAATTCCGGCAATGGCAATGGCGGCGGCCAAGCCAACGGCGGCAAGGGAGCGAGCGGCAACAACGGCAGCGGCAACAATGGACATGGCCAGGGCGGCGGCAACAGTGGGAAGGGAAACAACGGCAACGGAAATGGGCAGGGCAAGAACAAGTGAGAGCGATCGCGTGCTTGCGGTGGCTAAACGTCTTGCCTATCTCCGGTACGTCTGTCTTGCGCGCCGCCGTCGTGCTCATGATGCTGGCCCTGCCGCTGGCCGCTCCCAGCATCACGCCGCTTAAACAGATCAATGACAATCTCATTGCCGAGCGTTTTCGCTGGGCACCGCGTCACGCGAGCGGAAAGATCGTCTTCATTGCTATCGATAAGCGCAGCCTGGACGCAGTCGGCGTCTGGCCTTGGCCGCGAAGCACCTACGCAAAGCTGCTCGACAACTTGGCCGCTGCTCAGGCCAAGGACATCTTCTTGGACATCGACTTCTCGACCCCCTCGGTCGGGGAGGAGGATCAGGCCCTCGCATTGGCACTCTCCAATGCGGGCGGGGTCCTATTGCCGGTTTTCCGCCAGCAGCTCGCAGCGGGCTCAGCGCAGACGACATTCTCCAAGCCGATCCCCGATTTCCTTCAGGCCACGTGGCCCGTACTCGCCAACGTTTACCTTGATGCCGACGGCTCGGTCCGTAAGTTCGACCTTGGTGGGCAGCTGGACGGCAGTCCAACTTCATCAGGTGCTGTCGCTTTGGCGGGTCGTTCGGAAACGTCCGGAACCCTGCCGATCGATTATTCGATCGCACCTGACACCATTCCGAGCTACTCTCTTTCAGACGTGCTGAATGGCAGGGTCGCGGAAGCGCAGCTCAAAGGGCGAGCCGTCATCGTTGGCGCTTCTGCCGCCGAACTCAAGGATTTTTTCTCCGTACCGGTTTACGGGACGCTTCCCGGTCCGCTCATTCATGTTCTCGCTGCCGAAACGCTGCTGCAGAACCGGATCCTGGCCCATCCTGACGCAATGCCTTTGGAGCTTCTGCTCGCTGCGGTTTTGATCGCCGTTATCTTGGCGACGCGCTTTGTGTCCATGATCGTCATCACAGGCCTCGCCGGTATCGTGCTCATTTCAACAGAAGTCGTCGCATTCCGCCTCCAGGCCGATGCCGGCTTGCTCGTGGGGACGGCAGAGTGCTGGGTACTTGTCGGGCTGGCTTGGGTGCTGGCCCTCAACGAGCGGGTCGACCTCAGCCAGATGCTTGCCCTGCTGGCAAGCAGCGAAAGCAGGAATGCCCGATGGCTGATGCGGTCCATCATTGCCGGCAGTTCCGACGGCGTTATCGCCTTCGACAGCGCGCTTAGGGTTGTGGAAATCAACCAATCTGCGAAGTCAAGCCTCGGCATAGAAAAACACGCGTTTCTTCCCGACAGCCTCGATCCGGTCACGGCCGCCGCGCTTGGAGATTTGCTTCTGCGGCGCGACAAGGAGCCAGACAAGGTCCAATCCGCGGGCGTCGAATTTCGCCGACACACGGGCGATGGAGATGCGTTTTTCGAGGCTTCGATAACCGTTTCTCCCATCGACATGTCTCCTACGAAGCCGGCATCGTCCTTTGCCGGATGCGCAATCATTCGCGACATCACCGCCAGGAAGCGCTACGAAGATAATCTGAAGAGGCTCGCTGAGCGCGACGAGCTGACGGGTCTCCTGAACCGTCGCGAATTTCTGGCGCGCCTGACAGGTGCTGACGGAACTATTGCGGTCATCGACGTCGAACGCTTCTCGACGATCTGCGCAACCCTTGGGCGCAATGTCGGTGATTCCCTTCTGAACGCGGTTGCCTCCAGGCTTGCGTCAACTTTCCGAGAGGCTCCGCTGGCGCGGATCGATGGCGATCTCTTTGCCGTTTTTCTTGCAGGACCGGAGACACCGGCCGCGCAGGTCGAATGCGTTCTCGGTCTGTTCGAAGAAGCGATCGTACTTGACGCCCTGTCCCTGACGGTTGCGGTCAGGCTCGGGCTGGCCCGATCGATCGCCGACGATCCGGTGGCGGCATTGCATGCAGCAGAATCCGCGCTGCACGCAACAAAGCAAGCAGCCGGTCGTTGGTCCGAATTTGACCCGGCAACCGCCTTGCGACAGCTGCGTTCACGTCGGTTGGAGATCGAGATGCGCGATGCGCTGAGGAAACGAGAATTTTTCCTGCTCTTCCAGTCGCAGGTCGACCTGGCAAGCGGAGACTTCGTCGGCGCAGAAGCGCTGCTTCGGTGGCAGCATCCAGAACTTGGAGCGATCTCGCCCGCGGAATTCATTCCCATTGCCGAGTCCTCTGGTTTGATCTGCGAGATCGGCCGCTGGGTTCTGATGGAAGCTTGTGCAGAGGCGGCGAGATGGCCGGCCGGAATTATTTCGGTCAACGCCTCATCGATCCAATTCGAGCGTTCAGATATGGCCGCGGAGATCGAGGCGGCACTGACGTCGAGCGGTCTACCGCCGTCGCGCCTCTGTGTGGAACTGACGGAGTCAGCCTTTATTGGCGATGGCGGGCGCTCCAGGACGAAGATGGCCGCCATCCGGCAGACCGGTGTGCGGATCGCGCTTGACGATTTCGGAACCGGCTATTCCTCCATGCGCTATCTCGCCGACCTGCCGCTCGACAAGCTGAAGATCGATCAGTCCTTTGTCCGAAGAATGACCGGGGAGGCTGGGGTCCTGGAGATCGTCAAGGCGATCATGTCGATGGCGCATGGCTTAGGTCTGGATGTCATCGCCGAAGGAATTGAAGGGAAGAACGAGCTGGATGTGCTGCGTCAGCTCGGATGTAGAACAGGGCAAGGCTATTTCTTCGCAAAACCGCAATTTCCAAATCAAATGCTGAGGCAATATGGTCTATCTCTTGCGTCACAGGTTTCAGCCTGAGCTTCTCAGGTGGTGCCAACCACGCTTCGAAAACCGCGAACTGATGAACGTGCACGTGAACTTTGGCTGGGCGTGACCAGGTGGCAGCACCGCCTGTCACAATCTCACGCCAGCCGTCACAAACGCTGATCATAAGGCCAATTTCGTCAACTGATCTAGCCGCCTAAGAGCACGCTTTTCGCGAAGTTTCGGCTGCGAGCTTGAAGGATCAGCTCAAGGCACGCGGCTACCGTTGAGCCGGTGGCAATGACAGAAGCCGAAGGCCTGGTGGATCGATCTTGCAGAAGCCAGGCTCGAAGAGCAGCAGCATATCTTCGCTCCGAGATCTATTGCTGGGGCGAGGCCGATCCGCTGTCGAGGAGGCTTACCGCGTTCGATCCTTTCAAGGCCGCTTTCGCAGTGGACCGGGACATTGTGGCCTGACATTCCTCTATGCGCGCAAGGATCGAAAATTCCTCGGGCATCTTGTGTTGGTCTGATCCGACCAATGCAAGCGTCCAATATTCGCGATCCTCGCCAAAGACGGTCGAAACCTGAACCACAACTGGTTGCGCCTCCGGTTGTCTGGCGACAGCCCAGTAATAGGCGCCGGGTTCCAACCCAATCATTTTATCGGTCCTCATTTATTGATCGGCCAAAAGCGATCCGTTGTGTGAGAGAGGCCATGATGGTTCGACCTCTGTCGAGAGGAGACCACGATTCGGGTCGCAAGCCGGCATTTGTCCGCTGGCGTACGGTGGGCGCTCCGATTGAAGAAAAAAAGCTCTTCTCGAATAGGAGCGTGCCAATTTTCATCGGTTCGTTAAATTCCTGTGACAAGCGAGCGAGGACCGAAATGACAGGGGAACCAATGACAAGGCGCTGGACCGAAAGCTGTAGCCCGATTGCCGCCACGCAGCGTGATGTCGATAAAGCGGGGGCGATCAACGCGCTTCTCGTTCGACCGATCAACGTCTTGCCGCAGAAGGCTGGTGATCCCATCCGACCCTTTGCGCGGGGTATCTTCGAGGACATCCGGCCTCTACTGAAGCCAGAGGTCGGCGTGACGAAGCTGAGACGGGCAACTGCAGTCTATGTCCGGCTGAAGCGCTACTATTTTGCGAGCGCCCAGCCCGACGCGATGCGACATGATCTGGAAGGCGCCGTCGTTGAAGCAGTGTCCGAGGCTGATCGCCTAGAAGCGCAACGCCGCTTCCTCGAAATGAAACAGGGCGGGCTTGCGGTCGAAAAAACGCCAGACTCTGAGCCCCCACAACCAACTAAGAACGAGCTCATCAGGGCCGCCCTTCTTAAGCGCCGTTCTTCGCTCTCGAAATAGACGGCTGCCAAGACGGATCGAACCTTGAGGAACAAGCGAAAGGATGCAAATCGATCCTTCACTTCGGTGGGATGACGAGCTGATCCATCGGCAATGGCGGTGCGCCTTGATCGGTCGCCAACGGCGGCTCCTCCATTAGTACGCTGGGCCACGGCGCTGCCATCTTGTCGGCAGCCGGACGAAGGTCATTCAAAACCGATGAAGCGCACCGTGCATTCTCCATAGGAATGAATGATGCGAAAGAGGCCGCTCGCCGCATTGGTATTGATGTGCTTTTGCGGCGTGTGCACGACGATGCGAAGATGTGCTTTCCTCGGCCGGTCCGTTACATAGGACATCTGCCCTTCTTCACTGACCAGCACGTCGAAGATTTCGGGCGCATCTGCCCCTTGCCTGAAAATCTCGATCAGCATAGCGCCTCGCCATTAAGGTCTCACGGAGGGGAGGTTAGCCGACTTTCGGTCAGGTTGAATCACCCTAATCCCTACCCTTTTGGGGGGGCGGGACCTACGCCCGCGGGCTGTCGGCCGTGTTATCAGCCGACGTGGCGGCATCGTCTGGGCAAATCTCAAGACGCCCGAAGGCAAAAGCCGCCCAGCAGAACGTATGTTTGAATAAGACCCACCATCAGTCACCGCCGGTTCTCGTTCGCCGAAGTCGACATTGGCAAGATAGCTCCTTTCGCCCCTCACGGCTCCTGTTCCGGTTGGCAGCGTCACCGTTCTGCGTAGGCAAGCGCAATCAAGGTCATGACAAGTGGCCTTCGCTCCTGCACCGAAAAAAGCGCTGCCTTGGCGCCGAACTCCCTCCAATGATGTTGCACTATGCGGCAACAGCATGCGGCAACATCGTCCAGCGCTTTTCAACAACTCAGAAGCGGAGGTCTTCCGTTATCGCATGGATGGAAGGCGTGCGTTTCTTCGCCGCCATCAAAAGGTCGAGTTCGATCGACGACGGGCCGAAACGCTCAAAAATGGCCTTGGCGCTCTCTCGATCGAGAGCATATTTTTGTTCGAATTCTTCGAGGGAATAGGGCTGGCCGCGCACAGGGCGCTTGCGCTCGGATGTCGTCGCCACGGTCATTCGAAACTCCACAGTTTATTGGGGGCGTAATGGAACAGCTTCTTGATTGTTCCGCCCCCGCGACGTGATCGGTCGCACGGAGAATCCCAGGTTTGCGCGGTCAGGGAGGAAGCTGCAAGAGAAGGCCACGATGATCGACGGCGCGTCTTCCAAGTCGGCAGAATAACGAGCCTTCGGTGTTCTTAAACCAACCCTAAGCCGGCCGGCCGCGCGGGAACGTACCCCGCGCGGTTTGATCGAAGTCTAGCCGTGCGCTCCGCTGACCAGAGAACGCTGGAACTTGCTTATCGGCATTCCTCCTTCAACGTGCCATCGGCCCTCTGTGCACGCCACTCTCGCGTTCCCTGCTGCGGGCATTCTGCCTTTGGGGGGCGCACGACAGTGACGCTACCTGTTTCGACGGGGTCGATCGGAATTGACATCCCACCCTGATCATAATCCTGCCGGTACCGGTCGGTGCCTGGCGGCATGCCACCGAAGCGGCCACTGGAGTCCATGTCGCCGAACGTCTGGGCGAGTGCGGGAACGGCCCCGGAGGCGGTGAGAATGATCGAGATAGCTGCGATGAACCTGCGCATAACGGTCTTCCTTTTTTGCTTGCTCGACTAGAGAAATCGCCGTCGGCCGTGCTTGTTCCAGGCGCGTGCTCTGCTGCTGCACATATTGGACCTGATAGACATACCTGGTGCCCGCGCGGGTCTTCGTCACTGTCGCCGCTTTGTCCCACGTCCGGCATTTCAAATCGCCTTCCGCAGCGGTCTTGAACGAAAGCCTATGGGTTGCTGGGGTTAGAAAAAGAGGCCGTAAGTTTGTTCAAGGTGATTGAGGGCGGACTTTATGGCGCGGCGGCACTTTATGCCGGGGCCGACCAAGTTTCAAAGCTTCGTGTGGAAGGGCAAAGGCGTTTGCAACAAGCCGATCTCGAAGGCTTCGAGGCTCGCGAACGTGTGACGGGCATTGCTATCCCCTCATCCGTGGGGTTCTTCAAACTTCAGATCGGTTTTGCAATCCATTTCTCTGTCGCAGTTGTCGCCACTACCGGCCCGATTATATGACCGACCATTATTGGCCGTCGTGCGTCAACAGGTCTGCCATCGCCTGAAAAGCCCTTGGTATCAGGCGCTTTTAGCGTTGCCGCTGACGTCGGCGGCCGTCTCGACGAGCGCGTGAGTTTCTTGTCTGTTGCTTCCTCTTCGTCAAGTTGGCTTTGCGCAGCGGAACGGCGCCCTTCAGACCGACCTGTTTGCCCAGGCATTCAGCGTGCCGTGACAGGCGATCTCGTCATGCTTGACCGAATGGGCGGAGCAGATCAGCCCTGTGGCGGAAATCAGGGCACTAAATCACCGCCGGCAGCCAAACGTGTCGGCGACCATGACAAAGTGCCCCTCTTTTTTGTGATCTGGTTTTCCTGGGCTGCGTAACATTCGCATGAACACATATCTGCGGATTGGATCCCGTCGAGCTGACTGCCCCAAGGCAATCGTGCGGCCAAAGCTGGGCAGGGAGCGAAAGGCCAGAGTTTTGGAGGATGAGAGGCTTGCTCTCGGCGCGGACCAGATGATTGGTTTGATGTCGGCGATAGCGAACTCGCGTGATGTTGGCGCATTCGAAATCCTATACGGGCATTTCTATCCGCGAGTGCGTTCTTACATGATGCGGATGACGAAGGGTGATCGGGTTCTGGCCGAGGAATTGGCTCAGGAGACTATGATGCGCGTTTGGCACAAGGCTGCGCTCTTCGATGCCGCCAAGGCGCAGGCGTCGACGTGGATCTACACGATTGCAAGAAACCAGATGATTGACTCTGTTCGTAGAGGCACGCGACCGGCGTTCGACGAGAACGATCCAGCTCTCGTGCCGGATGAGCTTGAAACGGCAGACGCGAAGATCGAGCGAGAGCAGGACGCGGCAGCATTGAACCGCGCAATGATTGCCCTGAGCGGTAAGCACATGGAGGTTTTGCGGATGTCGTTCTTCGACGGTCTCACGCATTCGATGATAGCTGACAGACTAAACCTCCCTATTGGAACAGTGAAATCGAGGATCCGACTTGCATGCGAGAAACTACGCCTAGCGCTTCAGGAACAAGCCAAATGATCGCACATCATCTGGATGGTGACATGCTGATGCAATACTGCGCGGGCACCCTTGCCGAGGGATGGAGTGTTGCCGTCGCTACCCATCTCGCCTTATGCCCCGCATGCCGATCAGAAATGCGGACGCTCGAAAGCGTGGGGGGGTACTTTCTCGAACGCGAAAATGCGGAAAGAGACGATGTCACTGAAAGCTGGCGTCGTATTAAGGACAGGATCGAGGCAGGGCACATGGAAAAAGCCGTTCGAATGAAAAAGCGTTCCTCGTCCGATCTTACCTACCCGGAACCGCTCAGAACCTATATCGACGCTGCAGGTGGCTTAAGGTGGCGCTCACTGGGCCGGGGTGCCGCGCAAATGATAATTCCGATCGGGGACAAAACGACGTCAGTTAGATTGCTTAAGATCCCCGCCGGTCAGCCGGTCCCGGAGCATTCGCACGGCGGGCTGGAACTCACGCTTGTCCTCGATGGGAGCTTTAGCGACGAAATCTCGACTTTTGGAAGAGGGGACATAGAGATCGCTGACGGCAATCTAACGCATCAGCCGAGAGCCAACCCTGGGAGAGACTGCATTTGTCTCGCCGTCACCGATGCCCCGCTCCGATTCAAGAGCAGATTGTTGCGGCTCATACAGCCATTGCTGGGGATCTGACTTCTGACCAGGAGAGACCCTCGTCGCTCCTGCTGATACAAAACCGCTAGGTTGAAATGTCTCGGCATAAATCGCGAATACCTGACCAAGTATAAATTACATCTGATCGAGATTTATAACCGGCCCTTCCTCAGTTGAGCCGTCGACCTCGCCGCCCAAAAAAATGGCGCCCACGCCCGCGATCTGGAAAGCGTCGACGGTCGCTCCTATCTCATGCTCCATAGGAACTAAGGGACGTCATCATGCCAGAACCCATCGATCGTCTGGAAGAAAGTCCTCTTGCCGAGATCCTGCCCCCGGCGAGACTCTCGAACCGCGGAACCGTCCTCTGCGATTGCTGCCGTCAAAGAAAGAGCACGTGCGACTTCGACGAGGATGGTTTCGGCATCTGTTCAGAATGTTTCTGCTCCGACGTAGCCCCGATGGATCTCATGGCTCGGTTCCGAGACGACTAGCTGATTCTTCCGAGCGCGTACCGACGCTGAGATAAGCCGTGTTCTTCATCGCAGCTGGTCATCGCTCCTGATTGAGCAATCAAGGGCTCGGTGCGCCAGCGTACTCAAATGCGTGCGACCTTCCTAAAGGCTGCGCTATCGCGTAGAAATGTCGTCATCATCAGCATACGGAGATCGTTGGCGCTGAAGGCTAAGTGTTCGTAGGTGCACCCCTCGACCCGAAAATGAACGGGTATATCGTGCTTCACTTCCGAAATCGTTCTATGTGACAGCAGACCAGGGGACGGAGCGGCTTGCCGAACGCGCGCTCCAGGTCCTCTCCGATAATCCTTCGCTCCTCGATGGGCGCGACGTTAACGGGGCAATGATTGCGCTCGTTCACGAGCTTGCTCAGGAACAGCTCCAAATAACTGGCATCCTGTCAAGATGCGCGAACGGGGACGCCACTTAAGAACCCTGAACGAACCCTCATCTACCGTGCGGGTGCAGCGGTCCAAGTTTGCGTTTGGCACGATATGAGCAAAAAAAGAGGGACGGCATGGTTGTTGCAACGACCAATTTCGAAGACACCATGTATGGCATCGAAGCGAATCTGTTGGTTCTGCGAGCTGCCTCGGCTTTAACGGCTGCAGGTATTCCGATAACGCGCCGAAGTATTGAAGAATATATGGGCCGATATTTTTCGAGGGATCTGGTAGACAAGCACCGGGTCGAGATCAATTTCATTATTGTTGACATCCTGGCGAGTGTTAAAGACCTCGACAAAGGATTCGCCTGGAATATGGATGGCTGACGCTATGAATGGTCGCTGCCCGCGTCATTCGGCGTCTCGCCTATCTGGTCAGCACATGTGACGATAGCCTATATGAGCTCGACAATCGAAGTGTCGCCGGTCTCCTCATGATAACGAGGCATCGGAGACGAGCAGCTTTGCGCGCGATCATTCCTAAGCGTGCCGCTGATCCTGGGGCTGCATGCTATTTTGCGGCCTGAGCTGACTTGTATCCGGTGCGGGTGTCCTGGATGCTTTCAGTCTTTCTCTCAGCAACAATAGCAATATCCCGGATGCAATGAAGCCCTGTAGGGACAAGTAGGCGCAGAAGATCCACCAGAACATGTTTCACCCATTTTTCAAACTCGGCGGATGTGACATCGGACAGCGGATATCGAGGAAAACAGGGACCAAAGTCTGATGCTGTCGCCCCAAACGGTCGCCGATCGCGGCGCGTGTTCAGGATGGTGAATAAAGCAGGATGGAGCGCCCTGTTAGCGCGCAGTGATGATAGGAAGCGAACAGCACGGCTTTGTTGCCTGCGGACAATGCCGACCGAAAAAGTGTAGAACGACAATGGCAATGGCTCCTGAAGCTCACCGCAAACGGTTCGGCGGGACGCTCCCGCGAGCGCCGATCCGGCCCCCACTGCGCATGACGGCGATCTCTTCGATCAGCGTTGGCTGGATCGACAGGGTATAGTGGCGCGCCGTGTTTTGCGCCTCGTCGAACGATGGGAGTAGAGCTGGTAGCAATGGGTTGTCATGCACGCAGGATCGCCAGCTTTACGCTGCGCATCCAACGACAAGTTCGAATCGATCCGGCTGCACCGATTCACGACGATGATGGATGGCGACCAAAGCCAGATCTTTTTGTCAGCTCGGGCCGGCGCGAGCTGATTGAAGGCCAGATCGGGGATCACGTCGTTTCGTTCACTATGAGCAGCAGCAAGCGGTAGTTGATGTAATGTGGCGGCCGTTCCTTCGCGTTTTCCGTTAGGCGTAACTGAAGGGAGGGGCGCTTGAGCTTGGTCGGATCCGCAGCCGAAGGGCCTGATGAGGGGAGCGATCGGATGTTCTTTGTTCAATTCACGGGTCAATTAGCTGAAGTAGCTTTTTCTCAAGACAGATTGTCGGGAGCCACTAGCTCAACATGACTTACGCCGAGTGCCTGAGCAAGCTCGTAAAGCGTGACGACGGTCGGGTTTCGCTGTCCGCGCTCTAGCCCGCTGAGGTATTGCTGGCTGTAGCCAGACCGCGCCTCGACATCTTCCTGCGTCAGGCCTTTCTCCCGACGCAGGCGAGCAAAATTGCGACCGACCAGCTTACGCATATCCATAGCCAAGAGATCGCAGTTTACACGCCTGGAGTTTATCAACTATAATATGTAAATGAGCTTGAACGACCTTCGTTGAGAGGAACAATGGAGAATGGACTTACGACAGCTAACCTACTTCGTGGCGGTGGCCCAGGAGCTGCACTTCGGTCGTGCGGCAGCGAGGGTTAACATTACCCAGTCAGGCCTGTCGGATGCGATCCTGGCCCTGGAGAAGGAACTCGGCGTGCAGTTGTTGCTGCGAACGACGCGTCGGGTGGAGCTGACGAGGGCAGGGGCCTCCTTCTACGAGCGCTCGGTCAGGATGATCAGCGAGCTGGAACTGTCGAAGGAGATCGTCCGCTCAATCGCCGGCAAGACGTCCCGCAAGATTGCGATCGGTACCGTCTATCCGGCAACGATCGGCGTGCTGCCGTCCTTCCTGGCGCGCATCGGCAGGAAGTATCCCGATATCCGCATGCATATCGAAAGCGGCACCACCGATGACATCATCCGTCATATCGAGGCGGGCCGCATCAATCTCGGCTTCATTCGGCCGGTGGAGAATATCGGCTCGCTTCGCTTCTTCTCGATTGCGCATGAGCGCTATCTCTTGGCCGTGGCTAAGGAAAGCGCGCTGTCTGCCAGAAGCGAGATCGATCTCGAGGATCTGCGCTCTGAAAAGATCATCTCCTTTTCACGCCAGAACCGCTCCTACAGCGAGCAGTATTTTGCCGAGAAGTTCGAGGAGCATGATCTGACCGACAATGTTGCCTATACCTGTGACGACACCTTCTCGCTGGTGTCACTGGTTTCGGCCGGTCTTGGCATCGGCTTCGTGCCGGAATGGACGCAGGATCTGCCGAACCGCGGCTTTGAGTTGAAGAAGGTGAGGGGGATCGATTTCAAGATCGGACTGGGTGTCGCCTGGAACCGGGAAGACCCAACCGCCGGCCGTGACGATATCATCGATATCGCACGGTCGCTGGTGCGGCCGGGCAGGTGATTCTGTAGTGGGATCGCGAGAGTTAGGATTTAAGGCCGCTAAGCGGAACTCGAGCGCGGGGCGGTCGGTGCCGTGTCGGATCATGCCGACGCCCTCCCGGCTCCTTTTTAAGCCTTCGATCGATGGCGCCCGACAGCCTCCCATGCCTTTGTATTGCCGGTGATCTGGCGCTACCAAAACCCCAAGGTTGCCTTAAGAAACGCGCGGGACAGATTCGTCCAAACACAGTCCGGTAGGGATGTCGCGAAAACCTTAAAGGGCCCGGATGCGTCCTTGTTACGTCGATACATCAACGTGGCCGGTCATTCGCCTCCTTATAAATTCGCTGATTTAATTATTAGGAATCATCCCTTTTTCGGGCTTCGGATCGATGAGACGCACTAGCGGTTCTCGATTCACTATTACCCCCTCGGCTATCCAGAATGCGATTCATCGATAGCTAGTCAAAGAAGCCTTTAAGGAGCTATAATGACGCTGGCACTGCCCACCATCCCAAAGCCAATAGGCTTTGGAGTAATTCTTAGAACGGAAATTCGAAAGCACGGCGACACGATACGTGGATTGTCCGCGGCCTTGAAAGAAGGTGGAGCATCAATTTCGACGGCGCAACTGAGTCAATGGTGCCGCGATCGAAACTTCCCCTCGAAAACGAGAAGCATACGGGCATTGTACATGATCGAGGCGCGCTACGGCTTGCCTCATGGCCACCTCGTACAGAAATTGTATTCGCTGACGGGCTATGTCTCCTGCTACGCCATCCGAGACATACCGCATCAGCGAAGGACCTTGTTCGCCTGGCACTTGCCGCACAACTTCCTCGAGCTTCCCGCTACGAAACAGGCCGAGATCAAGTCGTGGATCGCGCAAAACGTTTTTTATGGCTTGACGGAATTTCGAAAATACCAGTCTAAGGCAGTCAAACACTCCTTCAAAATGAAATTTCTAGTCCCTGATGGTCAGGGATTACGGCAGCCTCAGAAGCGACGTTCCTCTGTTTCCCCTGATCATTTGGGTCGGCCAACGCGTCAACTCGCAGAAGAGATTGATGCTCTGATTTCATTCAAAACCGCAACGCTGCCACCGGAAGGCAAAGACCGTCTAGGTCGATGGAACGCGGCGAGCGCAGAAACGGCGAGGAGAAACCTCGGATTGTTCTTTGGCGCGCCGGCTTCGTCTCCGGATGGCCGAGTTGGGGGCTTTGGGGTCCCCGTGAAAGACCTTACGATTGCTATCCTGGTCTTTCCGGCGGTGTGGGACTGGTACGTGATGTGGCGCGAAAAGCGGCGTGGTTTCTACACCGCCTATGAGCGCAGCATGATTTCCTTTGCAAAAAGCCTGGTTCGTAATGGAACGGGATGGCTTAGGCAAAACCGATGGCTTGCTTCTCGTTTGAAGCCGATTGCGGGTCTGATATCCGCTGCCGATATTCGCAAAGCGCAGTGTGCCTGGGATCAGGTATGCGATGCGATGCAATTGCTTGCCTATCGTCGGGGCCGCGCACTGTTAGATGTCGAGCAGGTCCACCGTAGTTCCTTCGAAGCCATCGAAACCATCCTCGCTACCGACAACCCGATCAGAGAATACCGCAAAATCACGAAGGAAATCATCACGCATGTTGAGAAAGGGGGATTGAGCGCATATGAGGAGGCACAAGCAATCCGCGCTTTTCTCATGATGCAGTTTGGTCTCCATCTCGGATTGCGGCAGAAAAACCTTCGTGAACTCCTCGTCGGCACATCAGATCGTCCGACATCTGTCTTGTCACTTGTTCAAAAGCGTCGAGGTGAGTTGCGGTGGCGATCAGACACCGGAAAGTGGGAAGTTCTCGTGCCCGCAATCGCATTCAAGAACGGCCATTCACGGTTTTTCGATGGCGGAAAACCTTATCTTTGCGTGGTTCCCGATGTCGACAATCTCTATGCCTTGATCGCCGCTTATTTGGAAAAACATCGCCCATTGCTCGTCAGAGCACACAGCGACCCTGGCACTTTTTTTGTAAAGGGAAACATCAAGAGGAAGGGCCGTCTCGATTATGATCAGGCGTCATTCTACACTGATTGGCGCGAGGCGGTCGCAAAATATGGCATATACAACCCCTACACCGAGAGAGGTGCGATAAAAGGACTGCTGCCCCATGGGCCACATTGTATTCGAGATGTCCTGGCAACGTACGTGCTAAAGAGGACGGGATCCATCGAGCTCGCCGCGCTCGCGATCCACGACTCTGTTCCGATGATCCAAAAATACTATGGCCGCTTTCTCCCTTCAGAAAAGACAGCCCTCGTCATGAGGACGATAGGCGAGGCATGGTGCGATTAGGAAGCCGCGACGCCGTCCAGACAATTGGAACGGCAGGCTCGGTCATGGGTCTGGAAGGCCCCCGTCGGTCGGACGGGGCAGTTGAACTTGCCGAACCCGCAGCTTGCGCCGCCAGCAGTATCGCCTGCGTATCTGACCGCTTGGAATCAAGCACGAACAAGGGTAGGTCTGGTTTGACCGCCCCTTGATGATCTCAGGCGATTGCCGGAGCCGGACGGAGTACGACCTTTTCCAAGAACTTTCTGGCTCGAACTTCAAAGAGTGAGTAGCTCACCGAGGCACACGCTACCGAGAAGACCAAATAGATTAGCAGTGCTGAAAAATAGGCGGCCGGATAACCGATCTTTGTCGTAAGGAGCGGCACCAGCTTGACAAATACGGTGATCAGGAGCGAGTGGATAAGGTAGAGAGAATAGGAAACCTTTCCCAGAAAATGGGAAACAGGGTTTCCGAACAACATTTGAGAGGCCGAACTCGGAGTCGCTGTAAGGATCACAGCGGCTGCGATGAAAACGTAAAGCGCAATATCTGGCGCACCGATCGCCGCCGCCAGCCCCAGCCCGACCAATGCCACACAAAGATACGTGCCGGATTTGGTGTCGCTGACCAAACGGGAGTTGGCCCAAAGATAGAAGCCAGCAATGCCGATCGAAAAGCCGCACAGCGCCCTCAGGACCGGATAGAAAGTATTTCCAAAAACGACGTCCAACTCACCGCCCGCGCCCTCGCCGGACCGAGAAACCACAATGATCCCGATGAAGCCTATCAGCATCGTAAGGAGCGCGCTGGGGCGCGATCTTGCGATAATCATGATCAGGAGTGGGAACAAGAGGTAGCAGAATATTTCAACGCACACTGACCACGAGGGACCGATAATCGCCTTCGCGTCGATCGCCCACGTATTGAGCATGAGAAAATTCGAAAAATAGTCGGTTGTGGTGAACTTCGCTCCGGCTCCATCGCCACTTATGTTCACAGTTATTTTGGCGACATATATGAGCAATATGCAGAAATAAGCAGGATATATTCGCAAAAAGCGTTTGAGCAGGAAGCTGCGGTAGTTTTCGCCTGTAATGACCCCGGAAAATGATCTGGCATAGCTCAGAGCCAAAACAAAGCCGCTGAGTATAAAGAAGGCGTCAACGGCAAGGTAAGCGCCATCCAAAGAAATCAGATTATGGAGATTGCCAGTCTTAGTAGTTGAAAAGTGATAAGCGGCGATCAAAAGCGCTGCAATGCCTCTGATCCCCGTAAGCGGCTTTAATTCTTTGGTCACAACCGCCTCCAGCGCGAGAAACGTTCCGCACTTCATGAACGAAAACTATGAAGAGTCAATAACGGTTGGCTTCGCGAAGAAGTATTGCAAAGGGTGTGGCGAAGATATCGCGGCCTCCGCCTTGCCAAGCGGCGAGCTGCCTAAAAATCAAGCAAATCGGTTGATCTAACGCACGGGACGCATTGTCGCGTGAACATGGAAAAAACCTCGATTTTGGTGGCCTGATAGCCGAGCGATTGGGCTCAGATGAGGTTTGCATACGATGGCGTGGGACGTTGCGTTGCCGCCGGTACCCTTTCCAGATGTGACTGGCGTTCGTCTCGCATGCTGTCGTCACCAGCCGCAGCATGAAGCGAAGTTCACCGGGAATGTCCGGATAAGGAAAACTTCCAAGTGGTTTTGGAGCGCCTTCGTCCCGGCTCGATGATGAATGCGGTGGGCAGATCGGGTTGTCTTGAAGCCGAAACACCTGGCACCTTGGCGAACGATGGCGCGACAGATGGATGTCGAGATCGAAGCTTTGTGCAGAAGGACCCGCGCGGGCGTCACAGATGAGAGCTCTTCGTGCCGGTCGACGCATTCAGGATGCAGGCTCGCGCTTTTCCATCGCGCGAAACCTCCCGCGTGCGTGATTTCGTCGGCAGCAGGCTTAAGCGCTACGGCGACACGCTATCCAACCGCCCCGCGTTTTCCAGGCTGGAGCTCAGCTCCGCGTCGATCCTAGCTAGCCGCATCAGATGGCGCTCTGACCCCGCGTTCCGTTCTGGGGGGTCAACACGCGACGGGACAATCTCATCGTCGAATTTAGATCCATCCAATCTTGGCGGATCTGAACTTCCTGCAACTTTCGCTCTATAAGGACGGTAGGATCGTACTGCACGCAGTCCTTCCTGAATTGCAAGCCGAAGCATGAAGCGCGGATCGTTTCGGAGGATTTTGCAAACGGTCATGAGCGCGAGATATCGACTATCAGCCCATTTTAGCTCTCGAAGTGCGTATTTTAGAGTAGAGGCGGTCGCACTCCTGGCCGCGTATCGGGGAAGCTGCGGATTTGCGGCTAGCGATCGCCCGACCACTTCCAACGCGCCTTTGGCCATCTGGATGTGATTGGATGACATGTTGCCGGGGTAGTTCCTGTATCCAACCAAGCGCTCAGGGATGACTTCCATGCGATAGCGCGCGGCAAGCCTGAGTTCGAAATCGAGGTCCTCGCAGCCGCCAATTCCTGCCGCTGCATATGAACTATCAAACCCACCGATCTCAAGTGCCGCGTCCCGACGGACAAGAAGGGTGCTTCCGTTGCCTATATATTTGAACGTCAAATGCCGAGCGTAGATATATCCCCTCGCAACATTGGACCGGCCCGGGCAAATGATCTCATCGTCACTATCGATGACATGATGCAGTGCGTAAACTGCAGCCCATTGCAGAGGTAAGCGATCGAGGGCATTTACCTGCTTTTCGATCTTCGTCTGATGCCAGAGATCATCGGCGTCAAGGAATGCCACAAATCGGCCCGACGAAAGCTGGATGCCGGTATTTCTTGCCGAAGCAACACCGCGATTTGACGTCGTTAACAGGCGGATCCGGGGATCCGACAACGCCATCCGTTCGACCAGTCTTGCCGTGTCATCGGTGGACCCGTCATCGACAACAATGATCTCCAAAGCAGCATAGGTCTGGCGTGAAGCGGACCGAAGCGTGCGCTCAATATAGGGGGCGGCATTGAAGGCTGGAATGACCACTGAAACCAACGGCTTGGTCGAATTAACATCGTCGACTAAATCCTCACCTGAACATGAAAGCATCAGATCTCTCACGACGCCAAACGCATTGATGTCATCTTCAAAGAGGTGAGTTCGATTTTGCCGTGCTCTCACATGCAGCTGAAACGTTGGGTGACGTGGGTTCCATTCAATCAGTTGCCGTGACGCGAAGCTGTCTTTTAGCGTCCCCGCTGGTCATGCAAAACGGACTTTGGTCTGATGTGGCCTTCTTCTTACGACGTAGCTCGAAATCGAAGCCGACAATGTGCCAGTCGCAACAGACATGATTTCCGAATCGGTTCCCCGAGAAATCGAGCATTGACTCGACACCAGGCGCGGTCGCGTCGGCGCGGGTCGTCGGGCGTCCTCACCCATCGGCCGCGCAGCCAGTCCAGGTTTCATTTTGGCTTAGCGACAGAAGCTTGGCCGGTCATACGCTCAATGATTCGGGGCAATGACCGTGAGGCTTCCTCATCTGACCGATCGACGAACGTCACGAAATTGAAGGCGGCTGCGGTCCCTCTCGCAAGACCACGGACTTAGCCGACGCCCGCTCGTCAGGACCCGGCAAATCGACAAGACGTTTGCCTAAACTTCGATTCCATCCTGCGACCGCACTGAAGTTAGTTCCGGATCAAATCTGAACCAATCAGCGCCGCATAACATCGGATCGTCTCCAACGCAGCGTTTAGCAGTCGTATTGCGGACAATACAATATGGTTAACGCAATCATAACTTTGGCGGATTCTACTGTAAATCAGGCCCTACTTTTGAAGGGAATCACTATACCATCGAAGTAATGTTTTCTACTTCCAGGCGAGGAGGATGAAATGGCCCAAGCTACTAGAATTACTGACGTTATCGATTCATTCGGGATCGACACACATATCGACTACACCGACGGGAAATATTCCAATATCGCGGAAGTTGTTAAAGCCCTGGGCTACCTTGGTCTCGACACAGTTCGAGATCATGCCCCTACCCCTGTCTCCGACCCCTACGGTCAAGGCCATCTTGGGGATGCGGCCGATGCGGGTGTCAAATTCGTTTTTGTTTCCGGGCGAGATGACACTCCCGCCACCGTCGTCCAGCGGCTGCATGCCTTCGTCGAAGCGCATCCGGGTTCGATCGTCGGCATCGAAGGCCCGAACGAGGTCAACAACTGGCCGGTGGCTTATAAAGGTCTGTCGGGTGAGGCTGCGGCAGTTGCCTACCAGAAGGACCTGTTCAATGCAGTCAATGCCGATCCGCTGTTGAAGGACATTCCGGTTCTCGGCTTTACCGGTTACACGGTTGCCTCTTCCAACGATTACACGACGATCCACACCTATGCGAAAGAGGGCGACCAGCCCTTCTCCTGGCTCTCGCGTGAATCCGGCAACCAGATGCAGGCCGATCCCGGCAAGCCGCTTACCATCACCGAGATCGGCTATCACACGTCGCTGACCGCCGATACCAACGGCGGATGGGAAGGCGTCGACGAGACGACGCAGGCAAAACTGCTTCTCAACACTCTGATGGACGGCGCCTTTCTGGGATCCAAGGGAACCTTCATCTACCAGCTTCTCGATGCCTATTCGGATCCGCAGGGTTCCGATCAGGAAAAGCATTTCGGGCTGTTTCGCCTGGATTACACGCCGAAACCGGCAGCAACGGCGATCCACAATCTGACCGAAATTCTCGAAGACGACGGCGCGACCCAGACGAGCTTCAATCCGGGCACGCTCAATTACTCCATCAACGGACTGCCTTCCACGGCGCGCAGTTACCTGACGGAAAAATCCGACGGAAGCTATCAGATCATCATCTGGAACGAGCCGGATATATGGAACCAGACGACCGACAAGGCGATCCAGGCGGCTGCGACCAACGTCAGCGTCAACCTGGGCGGAGCTTTCGGGACCGTGCAGGTCTACGACCCGCTGGCGGGCGATACGCCGGTCAAAAGCTTCAGCAACATATCCTCGCTCAACCTGGACGTTGTCGACCATCCCATCATTATCAACATAGCCGCGGGGGGCGCCGCACGTCCGGACGCCAGCCACGCCCACGGCGGCACCGGAAATGACACGTATACGGTCACTTCCCCGACCGACATTGTCGATGAAAGCCGCGGCGGCGGAACCGATACCGTCATGTCATCGATCAGCTTCAGTCTGGCCGATGCAGCACATGCGATCGGTAAAATAGAGAACCTGACCCTGACCGGCAACGCCAATACCAACGCCACTGGCAATGCGCTTTCAAATGTTCTCACCGGAAACGCGGGCAACAATATCCTTGATGGCGGCACGGGCGCTGACAGTATGAAGGGCGGCGCCGGCAACGACACGTACAAAGTGGATTCGATGGGGGATACTGTCGACGAAACCAACGGGGGCGGTGTCGATACCGTGATTGCTTCCGTTTCGTTCAATCTGTCGAAAGCAGGCGGTACCGTCGAAAATGTCACACTCACGGGTTCTACGACCATTACAGCAACGGGCAACAACCAGGACAACGTCCTGACTGGCAATGACGGATATAACTGGCTCACTGGCGGGGCAGGAAATGACCGCCTGATCGGCGGAAACGGCAACGACGTCCTGAGAGGTGGCGCGGGCGCCGACCATTTTGTCTTCGACTTTAAACCCGGCGCGTATAACAATATCGACAAGATTGAGGACTTCTCGGAAAGCGCCGCTGACAAGATCGTACTCGATCAGGATATTTTCACTGCGATCGATCCGGCGAGTTTCTCTGCCGAAAACTTCGTGCTCGGCACAAAGGCTTTGGATTCGAACGACCGTTTGATCTACGATCAGACGACCGGAAAGCTTTTCTATGATGCAGACGGAAGCGGGCGTGGCACGCCCCTACAGATCGCAACGCTGACCAATCTGGCAGCGCTTCATCACGACGATTTCCTGTTCCTTTGAGTGGTGGCCGGTTCGACGAGATATTTGGATAGAGCGCTGGCAAGATATTTTCTGTTAGGAGATAGCGCCTTGCGCAGGCGATGATGCGCAGATGATTCCCACGTCTGAACGGTCGTCGTCGTCTGGTTCGGATCCTGTCTCGCTTGCGGGACGGGATTGCCGGCCTATCGGTGGGCCTGTGGGATACGAAAACGATCGTCTGGAGATAAAGAGCGATCACAAATAGCGGGTCTCCGTTCCGGATCTACCACGGGGCGACCCGCCCAGGCCCGTTAGCGGTTTTCCAGTCCTCCGCTTTGGGCGTGATCTCGCATAGTGCAGATGTCAGTGCTTCAAAGTCGGACAGTTGGAACACCAGATGTGTAGCTAGGAACTACTGATTGCTTAACCATACTGTGAATGCTCAACGCCTTCGCAAACTCTCGCCCTGATTTGCACATAAAGATTGATCTGCGCGCGTTTAACGGAGCTTCGATTTGAACGAACTTGGCAGCCCGCCGGCTCAGCAACGCGGGAACAACCTCGCAGCAGATGCGATTGCGCGCAGCCGTGGCGGCTTGATCGCCGCCGCTGTCGCAAGCGCACTGGTCAATCTTTTATATCTCACCAGCTCCTTTTTTATGCTGCAGGTCTACGACCGGATCATACCGAGCCGCAGCATCCC
>Ga0102587_1000671_pt1 | contig 32689 bp, 31 predicted proteins | sample AraplaF_Col_mTSA_FD_76853 | JGI IMG/M metagenome (GOLD analysis project Ga0102587, IMG submission 76853) | Arabidopsis root microbial communities from the University of North Carolina, USA - plate scrape MF_Col_mTSA (SPADES assembly) (version 2) | ecosystem: Host-associated > Plants > Roots >... | reverse complement strand
TATCGACCTTTCGGTCAGCGCCGTCGTCACTGGCTCCAGCAAGACCTTCGTCGGCATCGTGCGCGACATCAGCGAGCGCGTGCGGCAGGAAGAGCGGATGAAGACGACGCTTGCACAGCTCGAGGAATACACGGCCGATCTCGAACGCTCCAATCACGATCTCGACGAGTTTGCTTATATCGCCTCGCACGATCTCAAGGAGCCGCTGCGCGGCCTGCACAATCATTCCCGTTTCTTACTGGAAGATTATGAAGACAAGCTCGACGAAGACGGCGTGCGCCGGCTCAACCGGCTGATTCGCCTCAGCCAGCGCATGGAAAAGCTCGTCAACGATCTGCTCTATTTTTCGCGAATCGGCCGCCAACAACTCGCCGTCAAGCGAACCGATATCGGTTCGATCGTCCGCGATGTCGTGTCCACCATGGAGCTTCTTCTGGAGGAGCGGCATGCAAAAGTCGTCATCGACGGCGTGCTGCCGGACGTCATCTGTGATGCCCCGCGCCTGACCGAGGTGTTTCGCAACCTCGTCACAAATGCCGTCAAATATAACAACAAGCCCTTGCCGCTCGTCAGCATCGGCTATCTGGAACACTATGCCGGCAAGGATGGGACGACGGCACGCAACGTCTTCTATGTGAAAGACAACGGCAAAGGCATACCCCAAGAATTCCACGAGGATATTTTCCGCATTTTCAAACGGCTCGAAAAATCGCAGGATTCCGACGACGGCACCGGCGCCGGGCTCACTTTCGTGCGCAAGATCATCAGGCGTCACAATGGCGAGATATGGCTGGAATCGGAAGTCGGCACCGGCACGACATTCTATTTCACTCTGGGAAGGAAGCGCGAGGGGCAGAATGCAGCAGCGTGACACGCAACCGATCCTCATCGTCGAGGACAGCGAGGACGATTTCGAAGCGACGATGCGCGCCTTCAAGCGCACCAATCTGCGCAACCCCATCCGCTGGGCCGCTTCCGGCCAGGAAGCACTCGATATACTCGCAACCATGGCGCCGAAGCCCGGCCTCATCCTGCTCGACCTCAACATGCCGGGCCTCGACGGGCGTAAGACGCTGGAGGCGATCAAGTCCAACGCGCATTGGCGCAAAATCCCGGTCGTGATCCTCACGACATCGGACGACGAGCGCGACATCGAAGGCTGCTATGCGCTCGGCGCCAATACGTATGTACAGAAGCCGGTCGATCTCGACGGGCTGTTCGCCGCCATCCAGCGGCTCAAGGAATACTGGTTCGAAATCGCGATCCTGCCTTTAGAGGACTGACGTTTGGCGGAAGACTGCAGCGTTCTCATCATCGATGACAGTATAGACGACCGGGAAACCTATCGCCGCATGCTGGGGCGCGTTTCCGGCACGAACTATGTCGTCATCGAGGCCGAGAGCGGTGATGAGGGTCTCACCCTCATCAGCCAGAGGCGCCCTCACTGTATCTTGCTCGACTATTCGCTTCCCGGCCGCGACGGCCTTGGCGTGCTCTCCGAGATCCTCGCCCAAGATGCCGCCGCCAATGTCGTGATGCTGACCGGCCAGGGCAACGAGACTGTCGCAGTCGAGGTTATGAAGGGCGGTGCGCGCGACTATCTCACCAAGGATGCGCTGTCGCCCGAGACACTGCATCGCTGCATTCAGAATGCCATGATGCATGGTGCACTGGAAGCAAAGCTTGAGCAGAAGCGGCAGTCGCTCGAAATCTTCACCCGCGCCATGGCGCATGATCTCAAAGAGCCGCTGCGAACGATCAAATCCTTCAGCCGCATCCTGCACGGCTCGGCCGAATTGCCGGCCGAAGACCGCGAGCTTCTCGATTATATCCTGAGCGCCGCCGACCACATGGAAGACCTAATCGTCAAGGTCTCGGGCTTCACGAGGCTGGAAGTTTCGAGCGAGCTCGAGCTGAAGCCCATCCCGCTGTCGGCCGTGCTCGATCAGGTGGAGCACAATCTGCACCAGCAGATCGAAAGTCGGCAGGCGATCATCATCCGCGGGCGGCTGCCGGAGGTGATGGGTGACGCGACGCTGCTGATCCAGCTTTTACAGAACCTCATCTCCAATGCGATCCGCTATTGTCAGGATACCGTTCCGGAAGTGCGCGTTTCGGCCATGGTAGACAGGGGGATATGCCGCCTGACGGTCGGTGACAACGGGCCGGGCATCGACCCTGATCATCGTGAGCTGATCTTCCAACCCTTCAAGCGTCTCGTCGGCCGCGGCATCGAAGGCACAGGGCTCGGGCTTGCCATATGCCGCCGCATCGCGCAGCTGCATGGCGGCTCGATCTGGTGCGAGGCGAAGACCGGCAGGGGTGCGACCTTCCTGCTCGAAGTACCGCTCGCGAAGATATCAGGCGATCAGCCGGTCATTCGCGGACAGCCGCAGACGGCAAAGGCATCCGACCATATGAACGAGAGCCGCGGCAGGCTCGCCGAAGTGCTGCTGGTGGAAGACAGTCCGGCCGATGTCCAGCTTCTGAAGATCAAGTTGATGCGGCGCGAGAAGGTGAATTTCAACCTGCATGTGGCGACCAACGGCCGCGAGGCGATGCGGCTTCTGGAACAGCGCGCCGGCGTTCCGGACGAGCCGCAGATCGACCTGATGCTGCTCGATATCAACATGCCGATCATGGATGGTTTCGAGGTGCTGAATGCGCTCTCAGCCGACCAGCGGCTGAACCGCATTCCGGTCTGCGTGCTCAGCACGTCAAGCGACGAAAGCGACATGCAACGGGCAAAAGACCTCGGCGCGCTCGCCTATATGGTCAAGCCGCCGACGCTGCAACAACTCGAAGAAGCATTGGAGGAGGTCGACACGCTGGAACTCCTGCCGCGCGGTGATGCACTTGTACTTTTTGCGGAACAAAATTAGGGAAAAGGCCATTGGCAACGGCATGACGCTAGCAACGACCCTCATACTCTCGCTCCTGGCCTCTTTTCAATTCGGGCTTTCATCCATGGCTTCAGGCATACACCACATCACGCTGATTACCCGCAAGGTGCAGGCGAATGTGGATTTCTATGCCGGATTCCTCGGTATGCGGCTCGTCAAGCAGACGGCCGGCTTCGAGGACGCCACACAGCTTCATCTCTTCTATGGCGATGCCGAGGGCACTCCGGGGTCGCTCGTCACGTTCCTCGTCTGGGAGGACGGTGCGCCCGGCCGCGCTGGCTACGGCCAGATCAACGAAGTGTCGCTGGCGATCGATCCGACCAGTATCGGTTACTGGCTGACGCGTGCCATGCGCTTCGGCTTCCGCTCGGAAGGCCCCGCGGATGAATTCGGCGAGCCGGTGCTGCGGTTGAAGGACCCGGATAATGTCATCGTCAAGCTTGCCGGCGCCAAGGATCTGAAATCGCCGGCTGCCTGGGATGGCGGCGATGTGCCGATCGAGCATGCCGTGCAGCGCGTGCGCGGCGCGACCATGCTGACCGAAAAGCCGGCCGAGAGCCGCCATTTCATCGAGCGCCATTTCGGCTACAGCTTCCAGGCAAATCGCGGCACGATCGACCGCCTCGTCTCGCAGTCGGGAGACATCATCGACGTGCGCGATGCGCGTGGCTTCTGGTCCGGCGCGCCGGGTACCGGCACGGTCGACCATGTGGCTTTCCGCGCAGATGATGACGAAGCCGTGTTCGCCGTTCACAAGGCGCTCGAAAAGGAAAACGCCTCGGCGACCAATCTGCACGATCGCAAATACTTCCGCTCGCTCTATGCCCGTGAGCCCGGCGGCACGCTTATAGAGCTTGCCACCAACCAGCCGGGCATGATGGTGGATGAGCCGAAAGCCACACTCGGAACCAAGCTCTTCGTCCCGCCGAAGGATTCGATCACCAACCTCAGTGATCTGAAGGTCGTGCTGCCGCAGTTTTCCATGCCCGGCAAACCGCGCATCAATTATCGCGATCTGCCCTTCGTCCATCGTTTCTATACACCGCCCGATCCAGACGGCAGCGTCTTCGTGCTGCTGCACGGCTCCGGCGGCAACGAGACGACACTGATGCCGCTGCTGAACAAGGTTGCTCCACGCGCCACCCTTCTCGGTGTGCGCGGCCGCGCGACCGAGGAAGGCTTCCCGCGCTGGTACAAGCGCATCACGCCTTTCTCCTTCGACCAGGACGACATCAAGAACGAAGCCGAGGCTTTCGCCGCCTTCATCGAAGGTGCGGTCAAATCCTATGGCCTCGATCCGAAGAAGGTCGTCTACGTCGGCTACTCGAACGGCGCAAATCTTCTGAATTCGCTGCTCTACCTGCACCCCAACCTGGTGCACAAGGCCGTGTTGCTACGTTCCATGCCGGTGCTCACCGCTTACCCGCATGCTGACCTGAAAGGCACGGACCTGCTCGTCATCAGCGGCAAGATGGACGCTTACGGCAAATATGCGAGCGAGCTGGAAGAGCGGCTGAAGACGTCGGGGGCGACCGTCGATTCGGACGTTATCCCCGGCGGTCACGATCTGGGCGATGCCGACGTGCCGATCATTCAGAAATGGCTGCTGCAGGAAAATAAGGTGCAGAAAACCCAATAACCTACGAGTGGAAGCTGTCGGGACATGAGATCGGAACGGCATCCAGCGCCGCCGTCGCGTTGCGATCGATCCCATAAAGCCTTGCAAAACCGGCGTCTTTTAGAAGACGGGTACCCGCTGGCATGGCGTCGCCGACATTCTGATCGACGGCATCGGCGTTGACGACCAGAATGAAATCGAACTTGCTGCGCCAGTCGACCAGATAGGGCGTGAAGCTGGCGGCTTCCGCCATCAGACCTGGACAGGACAGCACGCCGGTTGAAAAGAGATTTCCTTCCGGTACCGAGCGATCTGACCAGGATGGAAGGACGGCAAGCGGCTGCTTGCCCTGCGCGCTGAAGAGCGTCGGCACAAAAGCATGCGCCAGTGGAACGGCCAATGTCGGCAGATGCCGGAACGTATCCTCGATGAACGCATAGTGCCGCTGATCGAGTTTTATCTCGGCAAAGGCCGGATCGTGCTGCAGCGGCAAGATCGCAGCGCCCGCGGGAACATCTTCAAGCACCTCCTCGACGCTCGCAATATCGGCCTGACCCCGCCACCAGTTGAAACCGATCCAGGCAGTCCGGCCAAAGACGACGATATTCAACGCGAGGAACAGGATGATAGCCTGACGCCGGCCGACCTTTTGAAAAGGGCAGATCATCACCATGCCAACAAGGGCGGCCATGATGGGAAAGCGCCAGCTTATCCAACCGGTGCCAAAAGCATGCCGTGGCGAAAGGATGGATAGGACAAGAAGACCTGCCGTAGTGATAGCAAGCCCTGCATGAATGCGCATGTTTTTTGCGGCAATCGCCCTGCTGCAAACGAATAGAATCGGCACAAGGAAAATTACATCGACGAGTGCAACATAGGTCCAGATGGCCGACAACAGATTGAAAACCAGCAGCACTGGGCCGTCATTCCAAGCCGCAAGGATGCTGCCCGCATGACTGCCTGGGAGGTCGGCAGCAGTCAGAGCCAGCGCAAGCGGTGGCAACAGGCAGGCGATCATCGCGGCCGCAAGCCTGCCGGCTAAGCGCAACACCGCCCTACGGGATGTCAGCACATCGAAGCGCCAGGAAAATTCCAGTCCGCAGACAATTGCGAGAAAGAAGCCCACAGAAAATATATGGACGACGGTGAGCAGCAGCGAGACCGCCACCCGCCACAGGAAGAGTCTGACCACAGAACCGGACTGCAGTCGGTGATCCACCGTTGCAAACAGCAATGCAAGGCCGAGGCCGATCTGGAAATTGATGAAACCGCCGATCAGCGTGGCGCACCAGGCGAGGTAGAGCATGCCGATCTGCCAATAATAGCTGCCGCCAAACAGGCGACGATGCAGCACGATGGCGCCGAGCGGTGGCAGGACAATCGCCAGAAACAGCAGGGTGCGGGCGAGCAGCGAGACGCCGATGACGGGACCGATGAAGCGGGCGATCAGGTCGATGCCAACATTGGTGAAGGTGCGGTTCCACTCGATCGTGTAGATTTCGGGGAATGGTGCTTCCTTTATGCCGCCGGCAAGCAGCCACATGCGGGCATAATGGTTCGCATAATCGAGCAGTGGCGGAAATTTGAAGAGGCCGACAAGAATGGCGACAAGGACCATGAAGACGAGCAGAGGCGCCGTCGACGCCTGCCGGACAACGACGTCCTCCGGCTTTTCCGCCTTGTGAACTTCAGTCGAAAATATCTGATCAAGGTTCGCCATGGCCGATCCTGTCCAAACTCCGCGACAGATCTACCAGCCAATGGTCAAGCTTCCTTTAAGTGGGATCACCCTCGCCTTGCGATCATGATGCCGGCAAGAACGATCAAGCCGCCCAAGGCCTGCATTGCCGTGATCTGCTCGTTGAGCAGCGCCCAAGCGAGGATGGCCGCCACGACCGGCTGGAGAAGCAGCGTCAGCGACGAGAAGGCGGCCGGCAGATAGGCGAGTGCGTAGGCGATCGCCACCTGCCCACCCGCATGGCTGACGAAGGCAAGGCCGAAGACCACCGACCAGCCGTAAAGGCTTGCCGGCAGCATGTGGCCGTCGAAGAAGAAAGCGAGCGGGAAGACGCCGACTGCGGCAGAGGCAGTGCTCCACAGCATGATACGGATCGTATCGAAACGGCTGCGCAGCGCACCGATCGCCAGGATGTAACAGGCGTAGAAGAAGGCGGCGATCATGGCGACACCATCGCCGCGCAGGTCACCGCTGCCGAATGCGGCAGGTCCGCCCTTCAGTACGACCACGCCGGCCAATGCCAGGACGAGGCCCAGCACGAAGACGCGGGTAACTTTGGCGCCGAAGAACAGGAAGCCTATGACGGTCACGAAAACGGGCGCAAGGTTTGCGAGCAGCGTTGCGTTGGCAACCGAGGTCATGGTGATCGACAGATGCCAGGCGGAGAGATCCAGTGCCAGCACGGCGCCCGGCAGGATCAGCATGCCATAATCGGAAAGGCTCTTCGGCTTCGGCCCCGTATCCTTGCGCAAAACCGAGAAGATGAAGATCGGGATCAGCGCCAGCGCCACGCGCCAGAAGGCTGTCGCCATCGGCCCGACTTCGGAAAGCCGCACGAAGATCGGCGATCCGCCGATCGCCGCACCGCCGAGAATGAGGGCGATGAGCGGAAGGCGGCTGGACGAGGGAGTTTCGGAAACGGCGGAAGCGGCCTGCGACATGAGATCTCGATGCTTTCTGCGCGACCTTTCGGTCAGGCCGCGACTGACGCTGCGACTATCAGGAGTCGCGCGTCAATGACAGTCCGAGAACGACAGGTCGATCAGAAATAGTTCGCGAATTATCCTGCGGATGCGGCTTTCAGCTTCTCTGCGATCTCGCGTGCGACGAAGACTGTATGTTCCGTTATCTGCGGCAACCCCATCAGCTCCCCGAACGTGCCGCGTGCAAGCGGGCCTGAAATGAACAGCGACGAGATCACCCCGCCTTCCGGTCCCAGAGCTTCGGAATGCTCGCTGCAAGCCAGTCCGAGACCGGTCGGATCGAGGGCGAGATAGCCCTCCTGCGCGAGCTCGCCGAGCCAGGGCTGCGTCTGCAAAATGCCACCATGCGCCGGACCGGTCGTGACGACGACGGCATCGAACGTCCTCTCCAATTTTTCGCGTGCATGCCGCGGCTGGAGCGTGATGTGGATCGCCTCACCCTCTGCCTTCGCATCGGCGACGGATGCCGCAAGGATTTCCAGCCTGCCGGCTTCGATTGCGGCATCGAGCACCGCCTCCACCTGCGGCGCGATGCGGAAGCGGTGAACATCCCAATAAGGTCGCAGATGCCGAACGATCCGCCGCCGTTCGACAACCGGCAAACTACGCCAGAGATCGTGGCCCTGGCCGCGCACCTGATCGATCACGGCATGCCAACTCTGGCCCCGTTCGGTCGCCTGACGGATCGTCTGCCGGATAAGGCGCAGCAGGGCGATGGCAGACAATGCCGGCTCGGAGATAAAATCACCGAACGCTTCCTGCGGGACGGCAGCATGACCGCGCGAACGAAGGCCGCGGCGGGAAATTGCGGTAACTGGGCCTTCGTGGCCGTTTCGCGCAAGGGAGGCGATCACGTCTGCCGCCGTCAACCCGTTGCCGATGACGAGAACCCTGTCATGCGGCCGCACGACGTCGAGCGCACCCGATTTCGTGGTGTCGGCAATGAAGCGCGGGTGTTCCCCAAGAATGGCCGCCAGCCTGCCCGGCGCCACCGGCGGCGGATGGCTGGTGGCAATGGCGACGATATCGGCCTCCGTCAGCCCGCCCTTGTCATCGAGGATCGCCCAGCCATTACCCCGGCGGCGGATGCCGGTCACGGTCGCCCGGCGATGGCTGATGGCACCCGACTTCAGGAAGGGCTTCAGAAGCGAGCCGACATAATCGCCGAATACGCGCCGGCGCGGGAAAAGCTGACCGTTCTCGCGCGCGGCTTCAGGATCGTCGCGCACGGCATTGTTCGCCTCGATCCAGCGCTGGAACTCTTCCACATCATCGGGCTGCAGGCTCATCTTGGCGGCCGGCACATTGATGCGGTGCGCCGGATCGGCGGTGTCATAGGCAAGGCCGCGGCCCAGCATGGGACGCGGCTCAAAGACCACGATATCGGGTGCATCCTCGCCAGCAAGCTTCAGCAGATGATAGGCGACACCCGCCCCGGAAACGCCACCGCCGATGATGGCGACGAGCGGCCGCCGGGATTTCTGTTCGGTCGGAGCTTGTGTTTGGGACTGCATCTCAGCCGGCGTTATTTCAATCGATGCCGGAGCATAGGTGGAGCATGAAGGCCACGCAATGCTCCGGTCCAATGGTCTATAATTTTTATGCAGAAACCTGCGGCGGCCTGATCAGCCGGAGATCGTGGTTGCGAATTCCGGCGTGCCTCTGATGGTGTTGCTGACCGTGCAGATCTCGTCTTCGGCCATATGCGCGATCTTGCGGCGCGTTTCCTCATCGATATCGCCCTTGATGGAGAAAGCGATGTTGAATTTCGCGACACGCGACAGCCCTTCCGCCGCCTTCTCGCCAGTTACATCGGCGGTGATCTCTGTGATCTTGTCGAGAATTCCGAGCTGGCTTGCCGCCATGCGGGCGCTCAGCACGAGACATGCCGAAAGCGAGGAATAGAGCAGATCGAGCGGGTTGAAGCCTGGCTGTGATGGGCTGGTGACGATATCGATCTCGCCGCCGGTGACCGACGTGACGTGCGGGAAACCGGTACGGCCGAGAACGGCATTTGCACCTGTGGGACGGGGACGAGCCTTGAGATCGGCCATTTTGAAATCCTCTATCGAATATAGCTTTCAGATAGTGTTTTCGGCTCAAAGCCGCAATGCGATGATTTGATTTTCGCTGAGCGCTGCCGAACGGAACCTTTCTACCCTTCAGCGGTTTTTTCGTGAGCAACCTCATGAAGAGGCACGTTTTTCCCATGCCCAATGTCCGCCACATCGACCGCAAGCACAAAAGTATGGATGCTCGCGACCGGCTGATCGTCGCGCTCTATGCACAGCTCAAGGCCGAGCGGGAGACGCGCGAGACGCTGGAATGGGCAATCCGCAACGGTGCGGTATCCAAGGACGTCCTGGAGGCGATCGCAGCCGATCCGGTTCCCGTCGTCACCAGCGAGGATATCGCATCGCTTGAAAAGATCATCGCGCTTGACGAGCGGCGCAGCCGCTCGCCCGGCAACGAATGACAAGAACGGCTGACAAGGAGGAAAGCACATGGCCGACATCACCTATCAGATCGTCCCACATGACAATGGCTGGGCCTACAAGCTCGGCGATACATTATCCGAACCCTACGCCACGGCAGAACAGGCAATGGATCGCGCAAGAAACGCAGCTGCGCGCCAGAAGATCGGCGGCGGCGATGCGCTGCTCGCCTATCCGGCGCCGGATGGAAGCGGCTGGAAATTCCAGCCGATCGAAACCGACAAAAGCAACAGCAGGCTCTGAACGGAGGAGACGATGGCAGCACGCGCAAGCTGGAAGGGCCATCTGAAGGTCGGCGACCTTGCTTGCGCCGTTGGCCTCTATACGGCGGTTTCCTCTTCCGACCGCGTCTCTTTCAACATCATCAACCGCAGGACCGGCCATCGCGTCGAGCGGCAGTTCGTCGACAGCGAAACCGGCAAGCCGGTGGAGCGCGACGACCAGGTCAAGGGCTACAGGATGGAGAGCGGCGACTACGTCCTTATCGAAAGTGATGAGATTGCCGAAATCATGCCCGAAAGCGACAAGGTGCTTGATGTACAAGGCTTCATTCCCTGCGATGGGATCGACAAGCTCTATTTCGACCGTCCCTACTATCTGGCACCAGTCGACGAGCATGATGCGGAAGCCCTCGCATTGATTGCCAGAGGCATGCTTGACGGCAAAGTGGCAGCGCTTGCCGAAGCCGTGCTCTTCCGCCGCAACCGCACGCTGCTCATCCGCGCGCATGACGACCACATCATCGCGACCATGCTGAACTTCGACTATGAGGTGCGCTCAGCAAGCTCCGTCTTCAAGGACATTCCCGATATCAAGTTCGACAAGGAGATGCTGGATCTCGCCGGCCATATCATCGCGACCAAAGAGGGCCGTTTCGACCCGAGCGAATATCACGACCGCTACGAGGCCGCGCTCGTCGAACTGGTGAAAGCCAAGATCGAAGGCCGCGTGCCGCCGAAACGCAAGCGCGAGCCGGAGCGCAAGGTGGTCGATCTCATGGAGGCGCTGCGCCAAAGTGCGAAGATGGGCGGCAAGGCACCCGCGAAAAAACCTGCCGCACGCAAGACCGCCGATAGAAGCAGCAGAAAGGCGAGCTGATCATGACGCTCGAGACCTATCAGACCAAACGCGATTTCAAGATCACGCCGGAGCCGCGCGGAAAAAAGAGCCGCGCGAAGGGCAACAGCTTCGTGATCCAAAAGCACGACGCCACACGCCTGCACTATGACTTCCGCCTTGAGATGGACGGCGTGCTGAAGAGCTGGGCCGTGACGAAAGGTCCAAGCCTTAATCCGGAGGACAAGCGCCTTGCGGTTCATGTCGAGGATCATCCCCTCTCCTATGGCGATTTCGAAGGCATTATTCCAAAGGGCCAGTATGGCGGCGGCACGGTTATCGTCTGGGATCGCGGCACATGGACGCCGCTCGGCGATCCGCACAAGGCCTACCGCAAGGGGCACATGGAATTCGAACTCGACGGCGAAAAGCTGAAGGGGCGCTGGCATCTGGTGCGCATGCATGGAAAGCCCGGCGAGAAGCGCGAGAACTGGTTGCTCATCAAGGGCGACGACGCAGAAGCCCGCCATGAGGGCGACGCCGATATCCTCGAAGAGCGCTCCGAATCCGCCAAAACCGGTCGGCAACTCGAAGAAGTGGCGGAGAATCCCGACGCCACCTGGCACTCCAGACCGGAAGGCGGCAAGGCTATCGCCACAAGAGCCAAGGCGCAGCCCAGAAGGGCAAAGTCTCCAGCCCCGCAAGAGCGGGATTGGCCTGACGGCGCGAAAAAAGTCGACATGCCCGACTTCATCGAGTTGGCGCTCGCCAAGCTGAAGCCCAAGCCACCGGCCGGCGAGCGCTGGATCCACGAGATCAAGTTCGACGGTTATCGGCTGCAGGTGAAGATCAAGGACGGGCGGGTGACGATGTACACACGCGGCGGCCTCGACTGGACGGAAAAATTCGGCCGGAACATTGTCGATGCCTTCGCATCCTTGCCGACTGAGACGGCCATCATCGATGGTGAACTCGTGGTGGAGCGCGATACCGGCGCGTCGGACTTCTCCGCCCTGCAGCACGATCTCAGCGAAGGCCGCTACGACCGCTTTGTCTTCTATGCTTTCGACCTGCTCTATCTCGATGGATACAGCCTGCTCAATGTAAGCCTTATCGAACGCAAACACCTGCTGGAGAAGCTGCTTCCCAAAGATAGCGACAAGCTGCGCTACAGCGCGCATTTCAATGAAAATGGCGGCCTCGTACTGAACCATGCCTGCCGGCTCAGTCTCGAAGGCGTCGTCTCCAAGCAGCGAGACAGCAAATATATCTCCGGCCGTAAGGGTGAATGGATCAAATCCAAATGTTCGCAGCGGCAGGAATTCGTGATCGGCGGCTACGTGCCCTCGACCGCCATGAAGAATGCCATCGGCTCGCTCGCCATGGGTTACTACGAGGACGGCGCGCTGAAGCATGTCGGCCGCGTCGGCACCGGGTACACGGTGGCGACGGCGCAGATGCTTTACGAGCGGCTGTCGGCGATGGGGATGAAGCAGAATTCCTTCGACGACAAGCTGACGGCCGAAGAGCGGCGTGGCCTGCATTACGTCAAGCCGCAGCTCGTTGCCGAAGTGGAGTTCCGCGCATGGTCGGCCGATGGTAATCTGCGCCACGCGGCCTTCCGCGGATTGCGGGAGGACAAGCCGGCAAAGGACGTTGTGCCCGAGATGGAAAAGACGACCGCGAAAAACCTGCCGAAATCGGCTGTGACGCTGACGCATCCCGACCGCATCTACTGGCCGGACGAAGGCGTCACCAAGGAAGGCCTCGCCAATTATTATGCGCAGGTCTGGCGCTTCATGGCCCCCTATGTGGTCAACAGGCCGCTTGCTCTGCTGCGCCTGCCCGACGGTATTTCCGGCCATCAGCGCTTTTTCCAGAAACATGCCTGGAAAGGCATGAACGACCATATCGAGGAAATCACCGATCCCAAGGACAAGGGCGGCGAGAAACTGCTGCGTGTTACCGATTTCGACGGTGTCGTTGCGCTGGTGCAGTCCGCCGTACTGGAGATCCATCCCTGGGGCACGACGACGGACAATTGGGAAAAGCCCGACATGATCACCATGGACCTCGACCCCGGCGAGGATGTGCCATGGGAAAATGTGATAGCCGCGGCTTGCGAGCTGAAGGAGCGCATCGAGGGCGAAGGCCTTGCGGCTTTCGTCAAGACCTCAGGCGGCAAGGGCCTGCATGTGGTGACGCCGCTGGAACCGAAAGCCGGCTGGGACGACGTGAAAGCCTTCTCAAAATGGCTCGCAGACAGCATGTCGAAGGATGATCCCGACCGCTACCTCGCGACCGCGACCAAGGCGAAGCGGGAGGGCAAGATTTTCATCGATTACCTCCGGAACGGCCGCGGCAATACCGCTGTCGCTGCCTATTCCACGCGCGCTCGTCCGGGTGCAGCCGTCTCCATGCCGCTGGAATGGAACGAGCTGACGACCGAGATCGGCCCCGCCTATTTTACCGTCGACAATACGCCGGCGCGGCTCGATGCGCTTAACAAGGATCCGTGGGATGGGTTCTTCGCAGCGGCCAAGCCGTTGCAGAAGCGCAAGTCGAAGTCGTGATGGTTGGTGCGCTGTTCGCCGGAGATTAACGCGGCTTGCCGCGCCCGCTTTCCGCCGCCAGGCTCTTCTTCAGCGCATCCATGATGTTTATGACATTACCTGTTGATTTGACCGGCTCGGGTTTACGGGCCGGGGCGGCTTTCTTGAGGCTCTTCTCCTTGCCGCGGATCAGCGCTTTCAACCGTTTCTGAACCGGATCCTGCACCATCGAGGGGCTCCACTCCTTCGTCTCTTCCTTGACCAGCTTCTTCATCAAGGCCAGCAACTCGCTATCGACCTTTGCCTTCATGTCGAGTTCGGCTGCAGGTTCGCGCGCCTCGTCACCATAGCGCAGCGTCCACAGAGTGATGCCCTTGCCCTGCGGCTCCAGGAGTACGGCGCGCTCGCGCCGGTAGAGCACCAGCCGGGCGATACCGACGACATTGTTGGCCCTCATGGCCTCGCGGATCACGCAGAAAGCTTCCATTCCAACCTTGTCTTCCGGCGCTAGAAAATGCGGCTTGTCGTACCAGATCCAGTCGATCGATCCGCTCGGCACGAAACTATCGATATCGATCGTGCGAGTGCTCTCCAGCCCCACCTCCTCGATCTCCTCATCCTCGAGCAGAACATAGTCATCCTCGCCACGCGGATAACCCTTCACCTGATCCTTCTCGGAAACAGGTTTATGCGTGACGCTATCGACATACCGGCTTTCGACACGGTTTTTCGTTGCGCGGTTCAGCACATGAAACCGAACCTTGCTCGACTCCGTCGTCGCCGGCGTCAGTGAAACGGACGCGGTGACAAGCGAGAGTTTGAGGTAACCTTTCCAGAATGTTTGACGGGCCATGCGCCTTAAACGGCGACCGCGGCGGGAGGTTCCGTTTGGTGATGCTTTTCTAAGCGGAATCCAAGCGTGACACCCGGATTTTCAACGGGATGTGATGGCTAGAAGCCATCGAAAGTAAGTGGATATGCATTTCGACAACTTGCTGACACGATTTCGTATCAACTGATTCGATGTCACTGTTGGTAGGCAATCCGATGCAAAAAGAAGATGTGTCCCGCGCGAAGAAACTCGCTCTTGTCCTCACGCTGTTCTTCGGCGTGATCATATCCTACGCAAAGTTCACGGGACTATTTCCACCACCGGATCTAAACGACGAGAGCAAATACGGACCACCAGGCTGGTTTTCAAGCATCGACCTCGGGCCTCCGCCATTCCCTCACCCACCGGAATTTCCGCCAGTTGGCAGATCGCACCACATTCCCGTCTAATGATGCAGACCGGAATCGGAACACGATCACCAGATGGGCGAAGACGTCAGCTTGCTGAAGAGACTAAATAAGCTTGATGTGGGTAGATTGGGAATGGTGCCCAGGACCGGAATCGAACCAGTGACACGCGGATTTTCAATCCGCTGCTCTACCAACTGAGCTACCTGGGCTAGCCATGCTTCATGGAAAACATTCCGATTGGAATGTCAGGGCCTTGGTTCGCCCCGGAAGCGAGCGGGGTTATAGCATCTTGTTCGCCCATGGCAAGCATCAAATGATAGTTTTTTGACGGTCCTGCGAATTTTGGCGATTTGCGAGGAAAAATAAAGGCTTCGCGGTGGAAAACCTAGTTTTCCTCGTCGGGGTAATCTGCCTTCGTCTCGTCGTCGGCGACAGGGATGGCGTAGGAGCCCGTCAGCCAGCGCGACAGATCCACTTCGCGGCAGCGGTTGGAGCAGAAAGGATAGTGCTCACGGTTCGACGGTTTGCCGCATTCCGGGCACGGACGCGTCTTGCGCAGCGGCTCAACCTTGCCGCCGCTCTTCATCTCATCAGACATGTTTTCCTCCTTGCAGAAGATCAGCCCTCGGGCCAACGGCTGTGGACATCGAAGCCCTCGCCGGTCAGAAGCAGGATGGTTTCATAAAGCGGCAGTCCCACGACATTGGTGTAGGACCCCACCATTTTCTGCACGAAGGTGCCTGCCAGCCCTTGGATGCCGTAAGCGCCGGCCTTGCCGCGCCACTGGCCAGAGGCAATGTAGTTTTCGATCTCGAAGCTCGACAGGCGCTTGAAGCGCACCTTCGTCTCGACGATCTTCTGGCGCACCTTGCGATCAGGCGTGATCAGGCAGATGCCCGTATAGACCACATGGTTGCGGCCGGAGAGCAGATGCAGGGAATTCGATGCCTCATCGGCGAATTCCGCCTTGCCGAGAATGCGGCGGCCAACGGCGACGACCGTATCGGCGGACAGGATATAACTGCCCTTCCAGGTGATGTCGCCCTTGATGGCGGCCAGTGCGGCTTCCGCCTTTTCGCCCGATAGGCGGCGGGCGAGCGAGCGCGGGTGCTCCGACTTCTTCGGCGCCTCGTCGATATCCATCGGCATCAGGCGCGAAGGCTCGATGCCGGCCTGATTGAGCAGATCGACGCGGCGGGGCGAGCCCGAGGCCAGAATGAGCTTGTATTTCAGCGCCATGGAACCTCGACCATCGGCAGGCGGGAGCGGAAGCTCGTAGGAGCTTCGCAGACCAAGCTTACTTGAAGCGGTAGGTGATGCGGCCCTTCGTCAGGTCGTAGGGCGTCATTTCGACCAGAACCTTGTCGCCGGCGAGAACGCGGATGCGGTTCTTGCGCATGCGGCCGGCAGTGTGGGCAATGATCTCATGTTCGTTTTCGAGCTTCACGCGGAATGTCGCATTCGGCAGAAGTTCGGTCACGATACCCGGGAATTCGAGGACTTCTTCTTTCGGCATATAAGGGTTTTCTTCCTGTGTGTTGGGTAAAGCGGCGCTGGGCGCCTCAAAATTTGCGCGGAAACTACACAATCAACGGGGATTTGTGAACCTCGTAGATCGGGCTTTCTATCTTTTGTTTCATGCCGATTGCGCGGCGACGCCATTTCTCTTGAGTAGCCGGCTTTCGATGAGGCCGGCCAAGTGATCGCGAACCTCGCGATAACTGTCCAATATCTGCTCGCGCGTTCCGGTTGCGACCGTGGGATCCATGGTCGGCCAGTAGACGACATCGACGGCGTTGGAGCGTGTCAACTCGAGCGCTGCGTGATGGGCCGGCGGCGAGAGCGTGATGATGAGGTCGAAATAGTCGTCCTCAAGTTCCTCCAGCGTCTGCGGCAGGCGACGGCCGAGCGACAGACCGATTTCTTCCAGTACGACATCGACGAAAGGATCGCGTTCGCCGGCGCGAACGCCGGCAGACCGTATATAAGTATTGGCAGGCAGAATGCTACGTGCGATCACTTCCGCCATGGGCGAGCGGATGACGTTCAGCCCGCACATGAAGAGGATGGCGCCTGGCCGCTTTCCATCCTCTGTTTTGACGCCCGGCTCCATCGCGGTCATCCGCGCCAGTAGAGCACGCAGACCAGCGTGAAGAGGCGCCGGGCCGTATCGAAATCGACGTCGATCTTGCCGGAAAGCCGGTCCTTGAGCGTCTGCGAGCCCTCGTTATGAATGCCGCGGCGCCCCATGTCGATCGCCTCGATGCGGCTTGGCGAGGCAGAGCGGATCGCCTCATAGTAGCTCTCACAGATCATGAAATAATCCTTCACGATCCGCCGGAAGGGCGTCAGTGAGAGAATGTGGGTCGCGACATCCTCGCCCTTTTCCGTGGTGATGGAAAAGACGAGCTTGGAATCGACCAGTGAGATATTCAGCCGGTAGGGACCGCCGGCATGGCCTGATGGCGTAAAAGAATTCTCCTCGATCAGATCGAAGATCGCCACCGCCCGCTCGTGTTCGACGTCAGGTGTCGAACGGCCGATCGTATCGTCAAGGACAACGTCGCAGAGCCGGAAGTCGCCCTTCGCCATTCCCTCACCTTTCGAGGTTCAGGCGGATCGCGACCGATCGCGCATGGGCGTCGAGGCCTTCGGAAACGGCAAGCGCAATCGCTGCCGGCCCGAGATCGCGAAGCTGCTGGGGGCCGAGCCGCAGGATCGAGGTGCGCTTGACGAAATCGAGAACCGAAAGGCCGGAGGAGAAGCGGGCGGAACGCGCCGTCGGCAGCACGTGATTGGAGCCACCGACATAATCGCCGATCACTTCCGGCGTATGCGCACCGATGAAGATCGCGCCGGCATTGCGGATCTTATCCACGAAGGCATCGGGATCGGCGAGGGCGAGTTCCAGATGTTCGGCAGCGATGCGGTTTGCGAGCGGAATGGCATCCTTGAGATCGGAGACAAGGATGATTGCGCCAAAATCGCGCCAGCTAGCCGCAGCAGTCTCTGCACGGTTCAGCGTCTTCAGCTGCCGTTCGACGGCCGCTTCGACCGCCTTGCCGAATTCCTCGTCGTCGGTGATCAGGATGGCCTGGGAGCTCTCGTCATGCTCGGCCTGGGCGAGCAGATCAACGGCAACCCAATCGGGATTGTTGTCCCTGTCAGCAATGACGAGCACTTCCGACGGGCCGGCGATCATGTCGATACCCACAGTGCCGAAGACCTGGCGCTTGGCGGCGGCGACATAGGCATTGCCTGGGCCAGTAATCTTGGCAACCGGGGCGATCGTCTCCGTGCCATAGGCAAGGGCAGCAATGGCCTGCGCGCCGCCGACGCGGTAGATTTCACTCACGCCGGCGAGTTTGGCAGCGGCCAGCACGGCCGGATTGACCGAACCGCCCGTCGCCGGCACGGCGATGACGATGCGGTCGACGCCTGCGACCTTTGCCGGCACGGCGTTCATCAATACCGAGCTCGGATAGCTCGCCGTGCCGCCGGGCACGTAGAGGCCTACGGCTTCGATCGCGGTCCAGCGTGAACCGAGGCCGACGCCCATGTCATCCTCGTAGATATCGTCCTTCGGAAGCTGACGGCGGTGATGGGATTCGATGCGGAGTGCGGCAACCTTCAGGGCGCCGAGCACTTCCGAGGGAACGACCTCGACGGCGTTTTCGATTTCTGCCTCGGTGACACGCATCGGTACGGTGGCGTAGTCGATGCTGTCGAACTTCTTTGAATATTCGGCGAGCGCCACATCGCCGCGGACGCGCACGTCATCGATGATGGCGCGCACGACGGCGTTGACGTCTTCGGAGACCTCGCGCTTGGTGGTCAGAAAGGCCGCGAAACGCTGCTCGAAACCGTCGGATGCCTGATTGAGCCAGATTGCCAAGGGAGTGTTCCTTCTCTACTCGAAACGATTGCGCTCAAGTGCCGGGGTGGCGCGGCTTGGAGCCCGCTTCCCAGGCGCCGCCGATATCGGCAAGCTGCACTTCGATGCATTCGACATCGAGGGCGATCGAGGCCGTGCCTGAGAGCGAGAGTTCGAGCGTGCCTTCCGGCCCCTCGCCCTTCTGCTCGAAACGCAACGCGAGCAGCGACAGCACATCGTCGCGCCGCGAACGATCAATGCCGATCGAGCGGACGGAAAGCACGCGCTTGAACACGAGGGCCGCGCGGCGGCGTTCGAAACCCTTGCGCTTGCGGGCTGCCTCTTCCCAGACGAAACGGTTGGCGGCGATCGCGAACTGTTTGTCGCGCGACGACCAGTCGATATCGGCGACCTTGAAGACGCTGTCCTGCATATGCGCGGAAATGACCGCAAGGTCCTCACTATCGAGCGCAACGAGCTTCAGGTCGGTCATCCAGCCTCTATCCCATGTCTTTCGGCCGCACCCGCGGCGATCTGTCAGACAACGGAAATAAGGCGCGGCGGCCAAATACGCAACCGGGATAAAGGGCGCATGAGCGCCCTTTTCTTACTCGCTGACGCGTTCGACGATGGCGCCGCAGCGGGTCAGCTTCTCTTCCAGCCGCTCGAAGCCGCGATCGAGGTGATAAACGCGGGAAACCGTGGTTTCGCCTTCGGCGGCAAGGCCGGCGATGACGAGGGAAACGGAAGCGCGAAGGTCGGTCGCCATGACAGGGGCGCCCTTCAGCCGCTGAACACCCTCGATCTTGGCCGTCTGGCCCGACAGAGAGATCTTCGCGCCGAGACGGGCGAGCTCCTGCACATGCATGAAGCGGTTTTCGAAGATGGTTTCCGTGACATGCGAAATACCGGAAGAGCGGGTCATCAGCGCCATGAACTGCGCCTGCAGGTCGGTCGGGAACCCCGGGAAGGGATCGGTGACGATGTCGACCGGCTGGATGCCGGCGCCATTGCGCTTGATGCGCATGCCATTGTTGGTCGACGAGATCTCCGCGCCGGCGCGGCGCAGTGTTTCCAGCGCCGTTTCCAAGAGGGCCATATCGGTATTTTCGAGCACGACGTCGCCGCCGGCCATGGCAACGGCCATGGCATAGGTGCCGGTCTCGATACGGTCAGGCAGGACGCGATGGCGCGCGCCGGACAACGACGTGACGCCCTCGATGGTGATGGTCGGCGTGCCGGCGCCGGAAATCTTGGCGCCCATGGCGTTCAGGCAGTTGGCGAGGTCGACGACTTCGGGCTCGCGTGCGGCATTGCCGATCACGGTCGTGCCGCGGGCAAGCGTTGCCGCCATCATCAGCACATGCGTCGCACCGACGGACACCTTCGGAAAGGTATAGTGTGTGCCGATGAGGCCGCCCTGCGGTGCCTTGGCATTGATGTAACCACCGTCGATTTCCATCGTTGCACCGAGCGCGGTCAGGCCCTCGATGAAGAGATCGACGGGACGCGTGCCGATAGCGCAGCCGCCCGGCAGCGAAACCCGGCAATGGCCTTCTCGGGCCAGAAGCGGCCCGATGACCCAGAAGGAGGCGCGCATCTTCGAAACCAGCTCGTAGGGAGCGGTCGTATCGACGATGGTGCGGCAGGTGAAATGGATCGTGCGGGCGTAGGAATCTTCCTGGCGCTCGCGGCGGCCGTTGACCGCAACGTCGACGCCGTGATTGCCGAGGATGCGCATCAGCAGTTCGACATCGGCAAGGTGGGGCACGTTTTCCAGCGTCAGCGTATCGCTCGTCAAAAGCGAAGCGATCATCAGCGGCAGCGCGGCATTCTTGGCGCCGGAAATCGGAATGATGCCGTTGAGCTCATTACCGCCGACAATTCTGATACGATCCATGTGCACTTACGGGCGAGGCCCGCCTTTCCTGAAAAGTTTTGCCTGTGGGGGCAAGGCAAGAAGTGGGGGTGTTTAGAGCAAATCCCCGAACGCTTCAATTCGCCGCGGACCGAACATTACGATTCGTCCATTTTTGCGGCGGGCATTTTTGCGGCGGGCAGCCCATCTGTCTCGTCCGCCTGGCCGGACCGGCGAGCGCGCACCTGCTGTTTGCGTCTGGAAAGATTTTCTCTCAGCTTTTCGGCCGCCCGTTCGCGGCGTATTGCCGCTTGTGCTTCCATGGCCGCTTTCCGGCTCTGCCGGGCCTTCTCAGTCTCTTCGTTCATGCACCAGAATTAACCGAATTCGCGCCGTTCCAAAAGTGGGCCAGCCGTTATTCCCAGAGAAGTTGGAATTTGCTGCTTGCGCTCCTGCCGAAGCTGTGGCAATAGGCGCCCCGTTCACGTGAATTGAGCGTTTCCGCTTCACGCGTCTGGTCCTGCTGCCGTAGCTCAGTGGTAGAGCACACCCTTGGTAAGGGTGAGGTCGGTGGTTCAATCCCACTCGGCAGCACCAGTTTTCTCCCTTAGCATTATCCACTGCACCAATCGGCGCCATTGCTGCCGGCAAAAATCTCGCTAGAATATTAGCATTCTGAAGTCTTTGCGGAGGGAACTCGAAGACTTCGTCAATGTTTCTATCGAGACATGCTGGAGGAGCATCGATGGCGACTGAACGATGGAATGGTCCGATCAAGGTCGGTTTCGAAGAGGCAGGAGCGCGCACGGTTAACGGACCGTTCGATGCCCTGGCATGCCTTGCCGATCACTGGCCTGCTGTGCGCGGACTGAAATATCTGAAGGCACGCAGCGCCTGCCGCGCCGCACTCGATGGCCGAAAGACCGTCGAAGAGGCCCGCGCGGAGTTCATGGCGGCGGCCGAAGAAGCAAAGCTTAAAGTGCATTAAGCTTTCGGCGGCGATATCGGACAATAAAGGCCCGATCCGTTTCGAAACGGAGCAATGCTTAATTTTCACTTAACCCTGCGCGGAGCTCACGCAGGGCTTTGTTTCGAAAGAGATTGCGCCGCTCATCTGTTCATCAATAGAACGACGCCAGCCATCATGATGATGGTTAGAGGCTCGTCATTCTCTACGGGAGACTGCAGACGAGCCTCGTCCGAAAGAAACTTCGAATATTCCATCAGCAATTCGAAGTATTCTCACCCTTCACCTGAATATATCCGACACCGATGATTGTGCCACCTGCGGCACGGATGAAGAACGGCAGGTAATGCGGTTCGGCGGGTTTGCAGACGGTAGCGCTGGTATATTCGTTCAGCGCGATTTCGTCCTTCGGCAGAGCCGAATAATTCATATCGGTTTCGAGCGAGGCGTAGGCGGATCCGGCAAAGGCGCCGCACTCAAGAAGGATGGCTGCGGCCCACAGGCTTCTAAGCGTTTGCATTATTGTCTCCAGTATTGAAATCAGCTTTTCAACACGCGAGACGGGGAGTTGGTTCCTTTGCAAATTCCTGGAGCGGTCTGAGATTTATCTCACCAGCATACGGCAATGCACGTAACCGCTTCCGACAATGTCCTCGGCGATTGCCAAGGCCTGTTCGCTGTCGCCCCACTGCCGAACGAAACCTTCGAGAATGACGTAAGGGCCGACGGTGGAGACGATGATTTCGGTCGCATCGAGATCGGCTGCGGCATGCAGGGCGCTTTCCACGGACGCGCGCATGGCGGCCGCGTTGTGACCCTTCATCCAGGTTTCCCCGTGGGTGGCGAGCCGTGAAACCGCAGCACCATGACCGTTCCTGACATTGGCTAATAGGGATTTAACGCAGGAACACGACGTTTGTTGCGACACCCTGGCGGCCGGATACATAGTCGTGGGGATGGTCTTGCTTCGATATCACCGATCTTGCTGGAGGTACGAGCCGTCGCCATATTCGATGAAAGCCGAAGGAGACGATGATGAAAGCGCTGGTGCCTGCCCTGCTTGCTACGACCCTTTTGGCTGTACCCTTGCTGGCCGGCTGCTCCGCCGCGGACGCGCCTGCGCTGGAACCCATTCCCGGCAGCATCACCTATGGCGGGCAGCCGCGCACGAAGCTGACGAAATCGCCGATCGGCAGCGCCGTTCACAACGACTTCTACGATCAGCAGGGCCAGCGCGTCTACGAAACCTATATTCTCCAGCCCGACCGCAGCCTGAAACTGGTGCGGCGGCAGATCGTGCCGGACTTTCCGTAATAGTGCACGGCAGTCCGCACCTGCTTGACAGCGGCGCCAATCGAGAACATCCAAGGAACATCTGATTTTATTCGCGGGCGCTGATTCTCCCGCGAAGCCCAACCGGACGGCTGGATGTATCTCGAAAGACTCAATCCCCAGCAGCGCATGGCCGTGGAGCACGGCACACTCACAGACGGCAGCCATGTGGCCGGGCCGCTGCTGGTCATCGCCGGCGCCGGATCCGGCAAGACGAATACGCTCGCGCATCGTGTTGCGCACCTCATTCTCAAGGGCGCCGATTCGCGCCGTATCCTGCTGATGACTTTTTCGCGCCGGGCGGCTGCCGAAATGGGTCGGCGCGTCGAACGCATCTGCGGCGAGGTTCTCGGCAAGAATTCCGGCATCATGGCGGATGCACTCGCCTGGAGCGGCACTTTCCATGGCATCGGCGCGCGACTGCTGCGTGACTATGCCGAACAGATCGGCATCGACCCGACCTTCTCCATCCATGACCGGGAAGACAGTGCCGACCTGATGAACCTCGTGCGCCACGATCTCGGCTTCTCCAAGACCGAAAGCCGGTTTCCGACGAAGGGTACCTGCCTGGCGATCTATTCGCGTGCGGTGAACTCAGAAACGGAACTGCCGCTGGTCCTGCGGGACGCCTTTCCCTGGTGCGCCACCTGGGAAAAGCAGCTTCGCGAGCTTTTTGCCTGCTATGTCGAGTCGAAACAGAGCCAGAATGTGCTGGATTACGACGACCTGCTGCTCTACTGGGCGCAGATGGTGGCCGAGCCAATGATCGCCGAGGATATCGGCAGCCGCTTCGACCATGTTCTCGTCGACGAATATCAGGACACCAACAGGCTTCAGTCTTCGATCCTGCTTGCCCTCAAGCCCACCGGGCACGGACTGACCGTCGTTGGTGACGATGCACAGTCGATCTATTCCTTCCGGGCCGCGACGGTGCGCAACATTCTCGATTTTCCGGCGTCCTTCAGCCCGGCCGCCAACATCGTCACGCTCGACCGCAACTATCGATCGACGCAGCCGATCCTTGCCGCCGCCAACGCGGTGATCGACCTTGCCTCGGAGCGTTTCACCAAAAACCTCTGGACCGAGCGGGAGTCGCCGGAGCGGCCAAGGTTGGTCACGGTGCGCGACGAGAATGATCAGGCCCGCTATGTGGCCGACAAGATTCTCGACAATCGCGAAGAGGGCGTGAAGCTGAAAAGCCAGGCCGTGCTCTTCCGCGCCTCGCATCACAGCGGTCCGCTGGAAGTGGAGCTCACCCGTCGCAACATTCCCTTCGTGAAATTCGGCGGACTGAAATTTCTCGACAGTGCGCATGTGAAAGACATGCTGGCGGTATTGCGCTTTGCCCAGAATCCGCGCGACCGCGTGGCAGGCTTCCGGCTGATGCAGATCCTTCCGGGTGTCGGCCCGTCCACGGCACAGAAGGTGCTGGACCATATGGCTGAAGACGCGAGCCCGGTGATGGCGCTTGCCGCCATGCCTGCACCGCCACGCTCGGGCGACGACTGGACTTCGTTCGTATCCACCATGCAGGAACTGAAAACCGGCAAGGCCGGCTGGCCTGCCGAGATCGAACTGGTGCGGAAATGGTATGAGCCGCATCTGGAAAGGCTGCATGAGGATGCGAGCGCCCGGCTTGCCGATCTCGTACAACTCGAGCAGATCGCCGGCGGCTACGCCTCCCGCGAACGCTTCCTGACCGAGCTTACGCTCGATCCTCCCGATGCCACCTCGGATCAGGCCGGCGTGCCGCTGCTCGATGAAGATTATCTCATTCTTTCGACCATCCATTCGGCCAAGGGACAGGAATGGACCAAGGTCTTCATGCTGAACGTCATCGACGGCTGCATTCCCTCGGATCTTGCGGTCGGCACGACGGCGGAAATCGAGGAGGAGCGGCGACTGCTCTATGTGGCGATGACACGCGCCAAGGACAGTCTCGATCTCGTCGTGCCGCAGCGTTTCTTCACCTATGGGCAGAATTCGCAGGGCGACCGGCATGTCTATGCGTCGCGCAGCCGCTTCATTCCCGCTACGCTGCTGCAATTCTTCGAGGTCTGCGGCTGGCCACAGGTGAAGACCGACACGGCGGCAGCCCAGCAGGCGCGGCAGGTGCGCATCGATGTCGGCGCGCGCATGCGCGGCATGTGGCGTTGAAGCAATTCCGGGAAAGTGCGAGGCGGTTTTCCGGCCGGAATTGTGTTAAAACACGAAGCTAGAGTGAAAGCGGCGGCTTGGCCGGTTCAAAGAAGCGGCCGATCATTTCATCGTTGACCAGGGCGATCGTCGGCGGTGACCATTTCGGATTACGATCCTTGTCGATGACCGCTGCACGGACGCCCTCGTAGAAATCCGGACCAAGCAGGACGTGCATGCAGGCGCCGAGTTCGCGGGCCAGGCATTCGGCAAGTGTCCGGCTCTGGCGCCCGGCTCTCAGCAGCCGCAAGGCGAGCTTGAGGCTGGTTGGCGAACGTGTGAGCATCACGCGGCGGGTTTCGGCGGCGAACTCGCCCTCCTCCCGGGTAAGAGCCGATATGATGTCCTCGACGCTGTTGAAGTGGAAGGCACGGTCGATCATCGCCGCATTGGTCTGCAACCTGCCTTCACCCGGTTGATCCGATAGAGCGCGCAGAGCCGCGTCCACATCATCCGACGAACTTCCCGCGGGCAGATCAGCGATGTGTTGGACAGCCTCTTCGAGACGCGAGAAGGGCATATAGAAATCGGCAAGTCCGGCATGGATTGCATCGGCGGCATTGATATCGAGCCCCGTCAGGGCCATCCATGTACCGCTTTCGCCTGGCATGTGAGGCAGCAGCCACGTGGCGCCGACATCAGGGAAATAACCGATGCCGGTCTCCGGCATGGCAAGGCGGGTGCGTTCGGTGACGATACGGTGGCGACCGTGGCTGGAAAGCCCGACACCGCCGCCCATGGTGATGCCGTCCATCAACGCCACATAAGGCTTCGGATAGTTGGCGATACGGTGATTGAGGCGAAATTCCTCGCGCCAGAAGGTTTCAGCCAAGCCGTCGCCGGCACGCCCGCTCAGGTGAATGGCACGGATATCGCCGCCGGCGCAGAAGCCGCGCTCGCCCTCGCCCATCACGACGACGCTCACTACAGATTGGTCGCCGGCGAAATCATCGAGTGCACCGGCAATCGCGCGCACCATCGGGATGGTCAGGCTGTTCAGCGCCTTTGGGCGGTTCAGCCGGACAAGACCTGCCGTACCACGTCGTTCAACGATGACTTCGCTCTGATTGCTGTTGTCCATGGTCCACCTCACTCCTGCCCTAGGAATAAACGGGGTTAGGCCGAGGTTCCAGTGGCTGGCTGATCAATCAGGCCGAGAGAGACTGCGAAACGTTGACATCGCGCCTGACCGCGTAGTCCATTGCCAGTTCCAGCGGCAGCGGCCGGGAGAAATAATAGCCTTGCGCCAGGCGCACGCCGAGACCCTTCAGAGACTCTGCCACATCCTCGCTTTCGACCCCCTCCGCCACTGATGCAATTCCAAGGTTCTGACAGAGATTGGCGACGGAGCGGGTGATGTTCATGCAGCGCGCGTCGCGATCGAAATTCATCACGAAGGCCTTGTCGATCTTCAGCTTGTCGAAGGCCAGGCGGTGGATGTGGCTCAAGCTGGAATAACCTGTGCCGAAATCGTCAAGCGCGATCGAGATGCCGGCAGCGCGCAATACGCCGATCACCTGATCGGCGGTGTCGAAGTCCGACAGCAGCGCCGTCTCGGTGATCTCGAATTCGATACGTTTGGGATCGACGCCAGAGCGCGTGATCATGGCGAGCAGGGCCATCGAGGTTTCGTGGTCGCAGATATCGCGGGCCGAGAGGTTGAAGGAAACGCGCAGGTGCGCCGGCATGATCTTCAGCGCGTCGAGCGCCTGGCCGAAGAGGATGCGGCTCATGCGGCCGATCACGGCGGTGCGTTCGGCAGCCGGAATGAAGGCATCCGGGCTGATACGGCCGAAGCGCGCGCTGTCCCAACGCGCAAGCGCCTCAAAACCCACGACACGGCCGCTGCGGAGTTCGACGATCGGCTGATATTCGAGCTTCAACTCCTTGGCAAAATTCTCCGCCTGCAGCTCCAGTTCGATCAGATAGCGCTGCGTCAGGATTTTTTCGTGCTCCGGCGAGAAGAGTTCGACACCGCCGGTGCGCTTGCTCTTGACCTGATAGAGCGCAAAGTCCGCCTTTTCGTAGAGATCTTCGGCGCTGTATTCGCCTGCCTCCGGATAAACGATGCCGCAGGAGCCGGAGACGCGCACTGAACCGTCAGGAATTTCATAGGGATCACGCACGGCGGCACACAGCGCCAGACCAAGGTCGGAGACGCCCCTCAACGTCATATCCGACGGGAAAATGATGCCGAATTCATCGCCGCCGAGGCGTGAGACGATACCCTGATCGCCGACCAGCGAGACGAAGCGGCGCGCCGTCTCCTTCAACACGAGATCGCCGGCCGCGTGGCCGAAGACATCGTTGACCGGCTTGAAGCCGTCGAGATCGAGGATGCCGATGACGGGCGGCGAGGCCGGATTCTTCTGCAGCATCTTCTCAAGCGAGAGGAAGAAGCTGCGGCGGTTGGCAAGACCGGTCAGCTGGTCCTGCAGCGCATTGCGGCTATTGACGAGGTTCAGTTCCTCGGCTTCCGCCTGCTTCTGCTTGAGTTCCTCGGCAAGCCAGACCAGATGGGCGAAATTCTGGAAGTAGCTGTTGATGACACGTAGGAAGGGCAGCACGAGGAAAAGCCCGCTGATCGCCGTCGCGACGAAAACCGGATTGCCGGAAAAGAGAAAGGTCACGACCATGGCCGTGAAGGTGATGACCGTGGTGATCGCCGCTGCGAGCGGCAGGTGCATCAGGCAGAAGACGCAGGAAATGCCGGTTACGACGAGGAAATAGGCGATCTGTCCCTGTTGCGAGGCATCGCCGTACTGATAGAGCGCGACGGCCCAGCCGCCGAAGCCGATCGTCAGGATCGTCGCGCCTGCCAGCGTCACCTTCATCAGCCGCAGCGCACGCTCCGGCGTGACATTTTCCTTGCCTGATATCTCCCACCAGCAGAGGCGGAAGACGCAGACGATGCTGAGGCCGACGGGAATGTAGAGCGAAAGCCAAAGAGGCGCCGACTTGATGTGCGTAATGGCCACGGCCAGCGCATTGATGACAAGAAGAACGTACAAAATCGGAATCTGTGATGACAAAGCCTTGAACTGTGCCACCAGAAACTTCGGATTGTCTTTTTGCAGCCGCAATGAGGCTATGAAGTTCTTCATGATCCCTTTTCCCTTAGCTGAAGCGAGCCAGAGAAAGCTTGATTATTCCTTATTCACGTAACGTCAGGCCCTCGCATCTGCGCGAGGATGGTAAATGCTTGGTTGCAAGTTCAGAAGGAGGCGGCAGCCAGAGCACGATGAATGCTGTGCAGATCGTCGACGCTCTTGTTCATCAGGAAGAGTTCCCAATCGAGCGAGTTGCGGACGATGGTTTCCAGCGAATCGTGTTTCGGCGTCCAGTCCAGCACGCGGCGGGCGAGCGTCGCATCGGCGACGACGCTTGCCGCGTCGCCCGGCCGGCGCGGCGCCATGTTGATCTTGAAGGAGTGGCCGTTCAGGCGGGTGACCATGTTCAAGACATCGAGCACGGAATAGCCGTTGCCATAACCGCAATTGGCGACCAGTGACCCCCTACCCTGGCGCAGATGCTGGAGCGCCTTCAAATGCGCCGCCGTCAAATCGCTCACATGGATGTAATCACGCACGCCGGTGCCGTCATGGGTCGGGTAATCGAAGCCGTAGACGGCGATGCTGTCGCGTTTTCCGAGGGCGGCCTCGCAGGCGACCTTGATGAGATGGGTTGCGCCGGAGGTCGACTGGCCGGTGCGCAGATGCGGATCGGCGCCGGCAACGTTGAAATAGCGCAGCGCCACATAATCGAAATCGTAGGCGGCGGCGGCATCGCGCAGCATCATTTCGGTCATCAGCTTCGACTGGCCATAGGGATTTTCCGGATTGAGCGGCGCCGTTTCCTTCACCGGAGCGGAGCTCTTCTGCTGGCCATAGACGGCGGCCGTCGAGGAGAAGACGAAGTTGCGGATGCCGGCCTTGATGGCGGCGCTCAGCAGCACGCGCGTTTTGCCCGAGTTATTGTCGTAATAGGAGAGCGGATCGGTAACCGACACAGGAACGACGGCGGAGCCGGCGAAATGGATGATCGCCTCGATATCGTTCTCGATGAAGATCTTCTTCAGAACATCGGGATCGGCGACATCGCCGAGATAGAAGCGCGCCGCCGGCGCCACGGCCCAGCGAAAACCGGTGGAGAGCCGGTCGAGCACGACCACATCTTCCCCGGTATCGAGCAGCGTCCAAACCATGTGGCTGCCGATATATCCAGCCCCACCCGTCACCAGAACCGCCATGTCTGCATTCCCTGTTTTATGTTTTTTCGGGAGCATCAGAACGGCTTTTTCCTTTCCGATTTTATTATCAAACGACCTCGGAAAGCCTTTGAGGCCGGTATGTTTGGGGACGTGGTTAGAGGCGGATTTCAGGTATTTCTACAATTTTATCGAACAGCCGGTTTCGGGACAAAAACGCCTTTTGCCACCCCTTTTCCGGGCGCGTTGACAAGGCGTCCACGGCAAGTCAAAGTAGGTGCATGAACAACTACGCGTTTCAGGCTATGACGATGGGCATGACGACCACCCTTTGCGGTGGGGGCGTCGGCTTGTGACCTGAAACTGTTCACTTTACCCGATCCAACCCCGCCGGACACGCGCGGGGTTTTTTGTTTCTGCCCCGATGTCCGCCCCATACAAAGGACTTCTCGTGGCACAAGATCTTCTCTCAATGCCGGTTCGTGACCTGCCCCTTCAAAACCGGGAGCAGCAACAATGAGACTCTATCTGTCGTCCTACCGGCTCGGCGCCAGCGCTTTCCGGCTCAAGAAACTTCTCAACGGCGGACGACGCGCCGCCGTCATCCAGAATGCGCTGGACTTCATTCCGGCCGAGGCCCGGCGTGCCTACGAGGTCAATATTTACGATCCCAAGGAAGAACTTGCCGATTGGGGGATCGGGGCGGAAGAACTGGATCTGCGAGACTATTTCGGACGGCCGCACGCGCTGAAAGAAGCACTCACCGGTATCGACTTCGTCTGGGCCGTCGGCGGCAATGCATTTCTTCTGCGGCGAGCCATGCGCCAGAGCGGCTTTGATCGCATCATAGGGGAATTGCTGCGCAAGGATGCACTCGTCTATGGCGGCTTCAGCGCCGGGGCGGTCGTGGCGACGCCCTCACTTGACGGCATCGACATCATGGATGACCCACGACAACTCGTGCCGGGCTATGACGAGGGCATTCTTTGGGATGGGCTTGGCCTCGTCGATTTCTCCATCGTTCCGCATTATCGCTCTGACCATGATGAGGCCGAAGCAGCCGAAAAGACCGTCGGCTTCCTTGAGGAAGCGGGTATGCCCTTCCAGCCGCTTCGAGACGGCGAAGTCATCATTGTCGAGGGGCGGAATGTGACGCTGCTTCCTGTGCTGCCGGAAGCGATGCGCCGCTCCGCCTAGCGCTTCAGGATTTCAGGATGTAATCGCAAAGCCGCTCGGCCGCGACTGTCACTTGCGCTGGATCGCGCAGGAAGCAGGCGCGCAGGAAAAGCTCGCCGCCGGGTCCGAAGGCCGTGCCGGGAGCAAGGCCGACACCGGTCTTGTCGACGATGTCGATCGCGGCCTTGCGGCTGTCGGTGACGCCGTCGATCTTCAGGAAGGCGTAGAGCGCACCATCCGGCTTCAGCGTCTGGACGCGGTTGGTGGCGATCAGCGCATCGCAGAGGATATCGCGGGCACGGGTTGCCTTATCTATGTTCGACTGCACGAAGGCATCACCTTCGTTGAGCGCCGCGACCGCGCCCTTCTGCATGAACTGAGCAACGCCCGAAGTGGAATATTGGATCAGGTTTTCCAGCACCTGCCCGGTTTCCGGCGGAGCAACAATCCAGCCGACGCGCCAGCCGGTCATCGACCAGTTCTTGGAGAAGGAGTTGACGAACATCACCTTGTCGCCCGGTTCCATCACATCGAGGAAAGAGGGCGCCCGGCCACCAGCGTAGAAATAACGGGCATAGATCTCGTCGGCCATGATCCAGAGATCATGCTTGCGGGCCAGCGCCAGGATATCGGCCAGATCCTTCTTCGTCGCGGTCCAGCCAGTCGGGTTCGACGGCGTGTTGATGAAGAGGCCGCGGGTCTTCGGCGTGATGGCCATCTCGATGCGGTTGAGGTCAACCGCCCAGGTGCCACCTTCGAACTGGAGCTCTACGCCGACCGATCGGGCGCCGGCGATTTCAAGTGCAGCGGCAATGTTCGGCCAAGCTGGGGTCAGATAGACAAATTCATCGCCGGGCGAGGTGATTGCCTGAACGGCAATCTGGATCGCCTGCATGCCGGAGCCGGTCACATAAAAATGCTCGACCGGAAGGCGGATGCCGAAATGCCTGGCGTAATAATCCGAAAGCGCCTGGCGAAGCTCGGGAATGCCGCGCTGCCATGTGTAGAAGGTTTCTCCGGCGGCGAGCGCCTGCATGGCGGCCTGATTGATGAAATCGGGGGTAGGAAGATCACCCTCGCCGACCCAGAGTGGCAAGAGGCCGTCACGGCCACGAGCATAGTTGACGACTTCGACGATCCCGCTTTCTGGCGCTGCAATGGCGCGCGGGCTGAGGCTGCTTATGATCGACATGCATATCTCCAGTTCACGCCTTCATAGCGGATTTGCGGGCGCAAATCCCATGACAATGCGTGATGGCATATCGATTTTCGTGATGACTGAGCCCGGCCGGAGCGGACGGGCTCGATACCGGATCAGACGGCCGGGCGCTTGGCGAGGAGATCGCGGATTTCGGTCAGCAGCGCGACATCTGCCGGCGGCGGCGGAACCTCTGCCGGTGCTTCCTTTTCCTTGCGCTCGACCTGCTCGCGCAGCGTATTCACACCCTTGACCATCAGGAAGATGATCCAGGCAAGGATCAGGAAGTTGATGAGGACGGTGATGAAGCTGCCATAGGCGAAAACGGCGCCCTGAGCGCGGGCGCCGGCAAGGCTCGTCTCAGTGACCTTGGATGACAGCGGAATGAAGTAGTTGGAGAAGTCGAAACCGCCGAAGATCGCGCCGACGATCGGCATGATGATATCGTCGACCAGAGATTTGACGATGCCCCCGAAGGCGCCGCCGATGATGACGCCGACTGCGAGGTCCATGACATTGCCGCGGGCGATGAATGCTTTGAACTCGTTGAGCATCAGATCTGTCTCCCCTTGATGCATTTTCAAAGACATGCCGTTGTTTTCATTAGCTACACCTTCATCTCAATTTATCAATCGGCAATTGGAAATATTCGGAGACTGTCCCCTTCGACGTAGAACTTAAGACGAAGACCCTGGGAATTTTCAAACTTGCTGAATTACCCTAATCTCGAATGTGTTCCGGGAGGACGGCGGATTGTCCGCCGGCGGAGGGTCAATGCTTCCAGGCTGGGTCATATTTGCGTTTGCCTTGGGCTATCTTCTGCTGCTTTTCGCAGTAGCAAGCTACGGCGACCGCCGGAGCCGGAAATTCGGCGTGCCGGAAGGCGGCCGGCCGGTGGTCTATGCGCTCAGCCTGGCGATCTACTGCACGTCCTGGACCTATTTCGGCGGCGTCGGCTTAGCTGCCCATCACGGGCTGGAATTTGCCGGCATCTATATCGGGCCGATCCTCGTCTTTACGCTCGGCATGCCGCTTTTGAAGCGCATCATCGAACTCGCCAAGGCCGAAAAGCTGACCTCCGTCGCCGATTTCATTGCCGCGCGCTACGGCAAGAATTCCACTGTTGCCACCATCGTGGCGCTGATCTGCCTGATCGGCACCATCCCCTATATCGCGCTGCAGCTGAAATCCATTTCAGCGACGGTCACGGCCATGGTCAATCCATCCGACTATGGCATCGGCAGCGGCAACCTCTATTTCCTCGACCTTCCGCTGATCGTCACGCTGGTGCTTG
>Ga0102587_1000670_pt1 | contig 32715 bp, 28 predicted proteins | sample AraplaF_Col_mTSA_FD_76853 | JGI IMG/M metagenome (GOLD analysis project Ga0102587, IMG submission 76853) | Arabidopsis root microbial communities from the University of North Carolina, USA - plate scrape MF_Col_mTSA (SPADES assembly) (version 2) | ecosystem: Host-associated > Plants > Roots >... | reverse complement strand
CGATCAGTGCCGCATGGACGTGTGCGCCGCGCCGCTCGGCACCCGGCAGGCTCTTGAGCCCCGATGCCGCGCACGCATCGATCAGCGCAGCGCAGACCCGCTCGACATCGGCCTCGGTCATCCCGTCGGTCACCGGCAGCGACAGCACCCGCGCGCCGACATCGTCGCACACCGGCAGCGGCTCGCTGACGCCATGCGCACGGAACCAGGGCTGCTCGCCCAGATGCGGACTGAAATAGCTGGCCGCGCCGATCCCCTGTTCGGCCAGCGTCTCGATGATCGCGCGGCGGGGCCCGGCAAAGGCGCGCGGCAGCAGCAGCGACTGGAACTGGAGCGCCGGCCGCGATCCGCGCAGTTCCTGGAACTCGAACCCCTTCTCGGCGGCGAACCCGCCCAGCGCCGCGCGATACACGGCGTCGAGCTTCATCCGGTGCGCCGCCACGCCCTCGATCTCGTCGAGCCTGGCGCGCGCCACCAGCCCGAGCACTTCGGGCAATTTGGCGTTGAACCCCGGCCCCTCGGCCGAGCGCCCGCCGGCAAAACCGAAATTGCTCATCCGCCGCAGCGCCTCGATCAGCGCGGCATCGCCCGAATGGACCAGCCCGCCCTCGGCCGTCGCGAACACCTTGGTCGCGTGCATCGAATAGACCATTGCGAAGGGCGCCCCCGCCCCGAACTGCCTGCCCTCGGCATCCAGCGCGCCCAGCGATGCGGCGGCGTCGATCACTACGCCCACGCCGCGTTCGGCATAGCCGCGGTAGCGCGCCAGATCGATTCCCGCGCCGAAGGTGGCATAGGGCACCACCGCCGCGATGCGATCGCCATATTTCTCGAACGCCCGCGCCTCCGCCTCGGCGCTCGCCGCCCAATCCTCGGGGTCGACGTCGCACAGCAAAGGCGTCAGTCCCGCCCATTCCGCCGCATGCGCGGTCGCCGCGAAGGTGAAGGCGGGAATCAGCGCGAAATTGCCCTTGCCCGCGCGCGGACCCGCGGCGTGTCGAATCGCCAGCATCAGTCCCACAGTCGCATTGCTCACTGCGAGGCAGTCCCCCGCGCCGTCGAACAATCGCGCAGTCGCCGCGGCCTCGAACCCGCGCACCACCGGCCCGCCGTTCGAATAGATTCCGCGCGCCTCGATCTCCGCGAGCGCATCGGCCATCCCGCTCAATTTCGGCGGTCGCGGCGCGATCAGCGGCAGCCGATCCATAATCTTCCCCCAGCTCCAGTCCCGCCGGACGTGCCGGCACTTGTCGGGCGGAGCCTAGCCGCGTCGAACCTTCGATTTCGTAAAGCCGTCCGCATGGACGCCGCCGCGCACCCGGGCTAGCGCTGGACCATGATCCTCGGTCCCCCGGAACAGATCGATTCGGCCACCCGCGCTTTCTGCGCCACGATCTCGCCCGAGCCGCCGCTCTACGTCCGCGTCGAGCCGGTCCGCGGCGCCAAACCCGCTTACTGCTTCGACAATTCGGTCGCGCAGGCGCTGCGCCACGGCGGATCGGCGGTCTATGGCTGGGCGATCTGGCACTGGCCGGGCCGCTGGTTCGAAGCCGAGCATCACGCCGTCTGGCACACGCCCGACGGCGACCTGCTCGACGTCACGCCGCAGGCCGGCGATCCTTCTCGCATCCTGTTCCTGCCCGATCCCTCGGCGCCCTACGATCCCGCCACCTTTCGCCGCAACATCATGGCCCCCGACGGGGACAGCGCGGCGGTGCGCGAATATATCGCACTGGTCGCCGCCCGCGGCGACATCACCGATCGTTATTGGGAGCCGGGAATGGACGTCCTCCCCTTGTTCAGCCCTGAGGACCAACGCCGCCTCGACCCCATCGACGCGCGCATGGCGGAGCTCCGCGCCGCCTTCGCCTGAGCCGCGCTATTTCGCTGCCGTCCGCATCGCCCAGGCGGAGCCCGCGATCAGCAGCGCCGCGCAGCCCATCGTCCATTCGAGATGGCTCCCCGGCGCCGCCGCGATCCGCGGCACGTGCACCAGCAGCACGAAGCTCCCCGCCATCGCCGCGAGCAGGGTCGCCGCGAGCCGCAGCCGGATCCCGCTCAGGATCGCCAGCCCCGCCGCGAGATGCCCCGCGCCCGTGGCATAGGCCCAGAACAATCCGCCCGGGATCCAGCCCGGCACCATCGCCGCGGTGATATCGGCATAGACGAAGTGGCTGATCGCGAAGACGATCGCACACAGCCCGAACCCCGTTCGCGGCAGTATCCGCACCCAGCCCGGCACGCCACCGCCGCGCGCGGCCAGCGCCAGCTGCGCGCCGCCCGCACTCATCGCAGCGATCTCGCACAGCCCGAGCAGTTCGCCGACCAGACCGCCCGCCGGCGTCCGCAGCACGATCGGCAGGTGCAGCCCGATCGCCCATAGCCCGAACCACGCCCCCAGCAGGGCCGCGCCCCAGAAAGCCGTCCGCCGCATCACCGCCAGCGCGCCGCCCGCGATCAGCACCAGCGCGCTCGCGATCGCCAGCGGCACATTACCCGCCAGCGCCGGCGGCACCGGCTGCCATTGCAGTGCGAAGTCGGCGAAGGCGAGCCCCACCGCCCCCATTCCGATCGCCCCCGCGCCATAAGCCAGCGCATCGGTGTCGATCGCGTCGCGTGCGCGCATGTTCCCCTCCCCTGGTTTGGCGCCGACTCATAGCCGCGCGCCGGCACTCCGCCCGATCCCTGCGCGCGAGCGTCATGGATTTGCGGGCGAACGTTCGCCGCCTAACTCTTGGAACATGAATGGAACATTTTTCTTTCATTTATGAACCTTTTTGGTTATATTCCCGCAAATGAAGAACCGTGTCCCCGTCCCGCGCGACGAACGCGCGCCGCTCCCGGACTTTGTTCCGGTCCCCCGCACCTGCGCTCGCCACGATGGCTGGACGCCCCAGCGCCAGCGCGCTTTCATCGAAGCGCTCGCCGAGACCGGCTCGGTCTCCACCGCATGTCGCATGGTCAACATGACGACGGTCGGCGCCTATCTGCTGCGCCGCCACCCTCAGGCGCACGAGTTCCGTCGCGCATGGGAGGCGGCGCTCGACATGGGCGTCCAGCGGCTCAAGGACGAGGCTTTCGATCGCGCGATGAATGGCCAGCTCGTCCCCGTCTTCGTCGGCGGCAAGCTGCTCGGCTATCGGCGGGTGAAAAGCGACCGGCTGCTGATGTTCTGCCTGCGCCATTACGGGCAGGACGCGCAGGGCAAGCGCGTGACGATCAACTATTTCAGCAGCAAGGCGAGCGCCGGCGCCGACGCGGCGGCGCAGCCTCTGGTGGAGGGGCAACAGCCACAGGCGGCGCTCACCCATGCCCAGGCCTCCACCACCACGCTGCGGACCACCATGACCGCCCCGGCAGGCCCCGCCGCCGCCGAGCGATGCGATATCGCTGCGGCTACACTCGCCGCCTTCGACGGCGTCGCGCTCGATCCTCAGGCCGAGGCCGATATCCTGGCCGCGCTCGAAGCCTGCGCCGAACGCCAGCGCACCCTCCCGCTCGAGGACGATCCCGACGAATCCTATGTCAGTGCGGGCGAGGTCGAGAATCCCGCAGGATATGCCGGCGAGCTGGAGAGCGGGCTTGAAAGCGAAGATTTGTGGGTGCCGGAAGAACGCGGCGATTCGACCGACGGGCTAGAGAAATGAAACCTTGTAAGCAGCGGGCCCAAGCGACACGACTTCCTCCAACGGAGGAGGCCCCGCCGAGCGGAGGACTCACTATCGGCTCAACAGCAAAGCTCCCTGCGTTCCAGCGGGTTAACCTCGATTGTTCGGAACATGGCGGCGATCCGGGAATTGTGCCCTTGCCGAGATGAAGAATCCGGGGAGGGTTGTACCATGTGTTCCGTACGTCGAATGGCGCGGCTGCTTGCGCAGCACGCTTCCGCCGATCCACGCCAAGGCGCGCCGGGGCACCCCCGCGCGGCGGAGCGTTCCGCACCGCTACCGGCACCGTCGGGCCAGCGGCGCTGAATGTGCGCTGACGACGCAGTTGCGGACGTTCATTCCCTCTCCCCTTTAGGGGAGAGGGTGGCAAGCGAAGCGAGCCGGGAGAGGGGCAAGAACCACGACTTTGCCGCACTTCCCCTCTCCCCTTTAGGGGAGAGGGAGAACTGGCGGCAATGACAGCTTTCCCACCCACATTCAGTGCGTAAGCCGGGCAGGCCTCACTCCTCGCCCATCCGCAGCGCCGCGATGAACGCCTCTTGCGGGATCTGGACGCTGCCGTACTCCCGCATGCGCTTCTTGCCCTCTTTCTGCTTCTCCAGCAGCTTGCGCTTGCGCGTGGCGTCGCCGCCATAGCATTTGGCGGTCACGTCCTTGCGCATCGCCGCGATCGTCTCGCGCGCGATCACCTTGCCGCCGATCGCCGCCTGGATCGGGATCTTGAACAGGTGCCGCGGGATCAGGTCCTTCAAGCGCTCGCACATGCCGCGGCCGCGGCTCTCGGCGGTCGAGCGGTGGACGATCATCGAGAGCGCGTCGACGGGCTCGTTGTTGACGAGGATGCCCATCTTGACGAGGTCGCCCGGGCGATGGCCGATCTGCTCGTAATCGAAGCTCGCATAGCCGCGGCTGATGCTCTTGAGCCGGTCGTAGAAATCGAACACGACTTCGTTGAGCGGCAGCTCGTAGGTGAGCTGCGCGCGGCCGCCGACATAGGTCAGGTCCTTCTGGATGCCGCGGCGGTCCTGGCAGAGCTTGAGGATGGAGCCGAGATATTCGTCGGGGACGTAGATCACTGCCTTGATCCACGGCTCCTCGATTTCCTCGATCCGGTTGGGATCGGGCATGTCGGCGGGGTTGTGGAGCTCGATCGACCTGCCCTCGGCCTCGCCCGCGGCCTTGGTCAGGCGCATCTTGTAGACCACCGAGGGGGCAGTGGTGATCAGGTCGAGATCATATTCTCTGGAGAGCCGCTCCTGGATGATCTCGAGGTGGAGCAGGCCGAGAAAGCCGCAGCGGAAGCCGAAGCCGAGCGCGGCGCTGGTTTCCATCTCGAACGAGAACGAAGCATCGTTGAGGCGCAGCTTGGAGATGCTCTCGCGGAGCTTCTCGAAGTCGGCGGCGTCGACCGGGAACAGCCCGCAGAAGACGACCGGTTGGACTTCCTTGAAGCCGGGGAGCGCCTCCGGGGTCGGGCGCTTGGCGTCGGTGAGCGTGTCGCCGACGCGCGCCTGCGCGACTTCCTTGATCTGCGCGGTGATGAAGCCGATCTCGCCGGGGCCGAGGTCGGGGAGCTGCTCGATCTTGGGGCGGAAGGCGCCGACGCGGTCGATCAGATGCGTCGTGCCCGCGGCCATGAACTTGATCTGCTGGCCCTTCCGAATCGTGCCGTCGATCACCCGGACGAGGATGACGACGCCCAGATATGGATCGTACCAACTGTCGACGAGCATCGCCTTGAGCGGCGCGTCGGCATCGCCCGTGGGCGCCGGGATGCGCTCGACGATCGCGTCGAGGATCTCGTCGATGCCGATCCCCGATTTGGCGCTGGCGAGGACGGCGTTGCTCGCGTCGAGGCCGATGATCTCCTCGATCTCGTTGCGGACCTTCTCCGGCTCGGCGCTGGGCAGGTCGATCTTGTTGATCACCGGGATGATCTCGTGATCGTGCTCGATCGACTGATAGACATTGGCGAGCGTCTGCGCCTCGACCCCCTGCGCGGCATCGACGACGAGCAGCGCGCCCTCGCACGCGGCGAGGCTGCGGCTCACTTCGTATGCGAAGTCGACATGCCCGGGCGTGTCCATCAGGTTGAGGACGTACCCCTTCCAGTCGAGGCGCACGGTCTGCGCCTTGATCGTGATCCCCCGCTCCTTCTCGATGTCCATGTTATCAAGGACTTGGGAGGACATCTCGCGTTCGGAGAGCCCGCCGGTGCGCTGGATCAGCCGGTCGGCCAGGGTCGATTTGCCGTGATCGATATGCGCAATGATCGAAAAGTTGCGGATCTTGGAAAGTTCGGTCGCCATGATCGCGCGGCCCTAGCAGGGGCGACGCGCGATGCGAAGGGGGTGCGCGCCGACCTTAGGGCCGATACGCCGCGATCGCCGCGAGCGCAGCCTCGAACCGCGCCTCGCTTTGCCCGCCGATCAGCGCCCAGCGCACGCCACGGCGCTCGAGCTCCGCTTTGGACAGCTCGAAGAAGCGGCGGCGGAGCGTCTCGGTGCCGAACATCCGCGTGCCGTCCTTGATCCACGGCAAGTCGATGTCGAACAGCAAATACAGGTCCGCAGTGTTGTCCCAGGCGTCGAACCACGGATCGCGCTTCGCGAACAACATGTCCGCCCACACCGCAGTCATCAGCGGATCGGTGTCGAGGATCAGCGGGTCCGCGCCCTGTGCCAGCAGCATGCGGGCGCCGGCATCGTGGTTCTGCGCGATCTCGATCAGGTCGCGCATCGTGAACATGATGCCGTTCGCCTCGGCATAGTCGCGACCATATTCGTCGAGCATCTCGCCGCCGAAATGCTCGGCCAATCGCCTGGCGATCGTCGTCTTTCCCACGCTTTCGGGACCGTGAAGGCAGATGGTGCGCGGGATCATGCTTTGGCTTTGTTCCACTGGATCAGGCCCCAGACCGACAGGGCGAGGAAAACGACATACAGCCCCGCGGTAGGCCAGAGCCCCTTGAGGGCGAACAGCGGCACCGCGGCCAGATCGACGAGGATCCACAGCACCCAGCTTTCCCATTTGCGGCGCGACTGGAGGATCTGCGCGGCGATGCTGAACATTGCGATGCTGCCGTCCCACCAGGGAAAGGCGGCATCGGTGTAGCGGTGCATCAGCGCGCCCCATGCGGCCGACGCGGCGACGCAGCCCGCGAACCAGACCAGCCGGGCGGCATTCCCCAGCTGCTCGATGCGCACTTCGCCGGTTCGGACACGCGAACGGGTCCAATTCCACCAGCCATAGAGGTTCACGGCGATGTAGAAGAGCTGGAGCAGCGCATCGCTGTAGAGCTTCTGATGGAAGAATATCCACGCGTAGAGCGACACCATCGCCAGCGCGAACGGGTAGTTCCACATGCTCCGCCGGACCACCAGCGTCACGTTGATCAGCCCGAACAGGGTGGCGGCGGCTTCGATCGGGCTCACCGGCGCATGCCTAGCAGCAACTTCGCGCAGGGGTCGAGTGGGTTGCCCTGCGGAATTGTCGCGCTAGGCTGTCCCAAAATGCGAGAGGGCAGTATGCGTCACATCGCGGTGATCGGCTCCGGGCCGGCCGGCTATTACACTGCCGAAGCTTGCCAGAAGGCGTTCGGGGAGAGTGTGCGGGTCGACATCATCGATCGCCTGCCGGTGCCCTTCGGGCTGATCCGCACCGGCGTCGCCCCTGATCACCAATCGATCAAGGGCGTATCGCGACGCTACGAAGCCGTCGCGCTCACCGACAATGTCCGCTTCGTCGGCAATGTCACCATCGGCCAGGACATATCGATCGACGAGCTGCGCGCACTCTACGACGCCGTGGTGCTAGCCACCGGCGCACCGCACGACCGCAAGCTCGACATCCCCGGTGCCGAGCTACCCGGCGTCGTGGGCTCAGCGGCGTTTGTCGGCTGGTATAACGGCCATCCCGATTATGCCGATCTCGCGCCGCCGCTCACCGGCCCCGCGGTGGTGATCGGCAACGGCAACGTCGCGCTAGACGTCGCGCGGATCCTCGCCAAGACCAGTGAGGAGTTCGTCGGCTCCGACATCGTCGGTCATGCGTTCACGGCGCTGCAGGGCGCCCATATCGACACCATCACGCTCCTCGGCCGCCGCGGCCCGCACCAGATCGCGATGACGCCCAAGGAACTCGGCGAGCTCGGCGAGCTCGAGCGCGCGCGGCCGATCGTCGATCCGGTCGACCTCCCTCCCCTCGACACCGATTCGCTGCTCGATCCCGGCCAGCGCAAATCGGTCACGCACCTGCGCAATTTCAGCGGCGCCAACGGCGCGGACAAGCCGATCCGCATCGTCTTCGATTTCTTCGCGATGCCCGTCGCGATCGAAGGCGACGGCAGGGCCGAGCGCGTCGTGGTCGAACGTACCGCGCTCGACGCCGAGGGCCGCGCCAACGGCACCGGCGAGCGCTATACGGTGCCCGCCAGCCTGGTGGTGAGCTGCATCGGCTATCGCACGCCGCCGATCGAAGGCGTGCCCTATGACGATCGCTCCGGCCGCTTCGCCAATGACGAGGGGCGTGTGCTGCCCGGACTCTACGCAGTCGGCTGGGCCCGTCGCGGGCCGACCGGAACGATCGGCACCAATCGTCCCGACGGCTTCGCCATCGCCGACAAGATCGCCGCCGATATCGGCGACGGTGCGGGAAAGCAGGGGCGCGTCGGCCTCGACGCATTGCTCGCCGGGCGCGGCGTCGAGGTCGTGACCTTCCGCGACTGGCAGAAGATCGAGGCAGCCGAAAATGCCGCGGCGCGCGAAGGATCCCCGCGCGAGAAATTCACCAGCATCGATGCATTGCTCGCCGCCAGAAATCCGTGATCTTGGACGCTTGCGCGACTCAAGCACCATGGTTATAGGCGCCGCTCCAGCATCGGTTCGCCCATCGAAGGCGCTGAATCGATACTCCGTCGGGGAGTAGCTCAGCCTGGTAGAGCACTGTCTTCGGGAGGCAGGGGCCGGAGGTTCGAATCCTCTCTTCCCGACCAAATTTCAGAATCGAATGATATCGCCGAGGAAATCCCGCGAGGCAAAGGCCGAACCGCGGTCTCCTGATCACTCGATCCGGATCCATATCCGCCGCAGCCGCATGTGAAGCGGGCGAGGGGTTGCCCCCTCGCCCGCCCGGACCATGCCCTGAGCTGACGCGCCTACTCGTAGCGCAGAGCATGGACCGGATTGGTGCGCGCGACGCGGAAGGCGTGCGCGCCGATCGTTCCGATGGCGATCAGCAGCGCCAGCAATCCCGCAAGGACGAACGGGGTGGGCGTCAGGCTGACGCGGATGTCGAACTGGTTGAGCCAGTCGCGCATCACCCACCAAGCCACCGGCCACGCGATCAGGTTCGCGATCAGCACCGGCCTGCTGAATTGCCACACCAGCAGCCGCACGATGTCCCGCGTGCGTGCGCCCAGCACCTTGCGGATGCCGATCTCCTTGGTGCGTCGCTCGGCGGTGAACGCGGCGAGCCCGAACAGCCCGAGGCAGCCGATCATCGCGGCGAGGATCGCGAACATCCCGAACAGCTGGGCGCGGGTCTCGTCGCGATTGTAGAGGTTGTGGACGATCTCGGTGACATATTGTGCGGTGAAGGGAAGCTCGGGGACGAGCCGCTTCCAGATCGCTTCGATCTGATCGCGGATGGGCTTCATATCGCCGCTGGCGCGCACCAGCAGGCGGTTATAGCCGCGCGTCTGATAGAAATAGACGATCGGCTGGAGGGGTTCGCGAACGGTGCGGTAGCGCACGTCGGCAACCACCCCGACGATTGTCGCTGGCACCCAATTGCCCGCCTCGGGCACAGTGAAGCCGACCTGCATCGGCTTACCGATCGCTTCCTGCGCGCTCTTGAAGCCGAGCCGCTTCGTGGCGGATTCGGAGAGAATGACGTTGGTGCCGCGCGCGACGAACGCTTTTTCCGCGGCAATGTCGACCGGGTACGGCGTCGTCGAATCGTCCATGGCATTGGCTTCGGAGAAGTTCCGCCCGGCGAGCAGCTTCATTCCCAGCGAGTCCATGACGCCGGGTTCGATTCCATAGACGCCGAGGTTGATCGTACTGGTCCGCCCGGGCAGCCGCGCATCGGTAATCGAATTGTTGCCCGGATTGACTCCGATCGACGTGCGGGCGACGGCCGTGACGCCGGGAATCTTTCGGATCTCCTCGCGCATCGTCGCCGCAACTGCTTCGGCTTGCGGCGCCGCGATGCCGTTGATCTGGATAAGGCCTTCGCGGCGATAGCCCGCATCCGTCGTCCGCGCGTAGATGGTCTGCGAATAGACCACGGCCGTGCAGATGATCAGCCCGATCGACACAGCGAATTGGCCGACCACCAGCAGGTTGCGCAGCCGTCCATTGCCCTCGGCATCGGCGGCTGACTTGTTGGCCTTGAGCACGCGCGCCGGCTGGAAGCGCGACAGATAGAGCGCCGGATAGACCCCGCCGGCGAGGCCGACGAGAATCGCAAGGACCACTATCGGGAGCAGGATGCCCTGGCTGCCGAGATAGCGGATCTGCATCTCCGCATCGAGGAAGCCGTTGAGCAGCGGCAAAGCCAGCTCGGCCAGCGCAAGCGCGACCAAAGTGGCGATGGCGGAGACCAGAATAGACTCGCCGATGAACTGGACGACGAGCTGTCGGCGAGTCGCGCCGAGTACCTTGCGCAGTGCCACTTCGCGCGCGCGCTGCGAGGCCCGCGCCGTCGCAAGATTGGTGAAGTTGATGCAGGCCATGCCGAGAATCATCAGCGCGACCACGGCGAAGGTGAGGATGGTCTGCTTGTCGCTGCCCGGTGTCGAGGCCCCGTTCTGCGCCTCGCCGAGGTGAACGTCGCGAATGTTGGTCAGGCGGTAATCCTGATACGTGCCGGGGTTCCTCAGCGGCCCCGTATCGCCGGGAGTGTCTGGAATATTGCGCTTCTCCCACGCCGGCATCTGCGACATGATCGTGTTCACGTTGGTGCCCGGCTTGAGCTTTACGTAAACCAGGCCTCCCTGCGAGTTCCACGAGGTGAGGAAAGTGGGATTCTTGGCAAAATAGGTCTGCGGATTGAACCGGGCGACGACGTTTGGCCGCAAATGGCTATTGCGCGGAAAATCCTTGAAGATTCCGGTCACGCGATAATCCTCGCGAATCTCGTCCGTCATCACTGCGATCGTCCTGCCTATCGGATTGACGTTGCCGAAGCGCGCTTTGGCCTCGCTCTCGCTGAGCACCAGCGCGTGCGGATCGTCGAGCGCGTGGGTGCGATCGCCCGCGACGAACGGCGCCTGCAGGACGTCGAAGATGTTGCCGTCGGCGAAATAGGCGTTTTCGGGGCGCACCGCCTGGCCATTCTGGAGGAAGATCATTCCTTGGCTCGTGATGTAAACGCGCTGCTCGATCTGCGGGAAGTCCTTCTCGAGGGCGGTACCCGAAACGAAGCTCGTCACCTGGAGCTTCATCTCCTCGCCGCCCCGCTCGGTCGGCTTGTAGAAATCCTGGAGCTGGTAGGCATCCTTCGCGCCCGGAAGCCAGCTGTCATAGCTGAATTCGTAGCGCACGAAGGTGAGGATCAGCAGGCACGCGGCGATGCCCAGCGACAGGCCGAAGATGTTGATGAAGGCATAGACCTTGTTCTTGGCCAGGGCCCTCAGGCCTACGGTCACATAATTGCGCCACATGGTCTGGTTCCTACTCGTAGCGAAGCGCGTGGATGGGATTGGTGCGGGCGACCCGCAGCGATTGGCCCGCGACAGTGGCGATCGCGATGGCGAGCGCGAGCAACCCGGCGAGCGCGAACGGCGTGGGAGTCAGCGCGATGCGGATATCGAAGCCGTTGAGCCAGTCGCGCATCGCCCACCACGCCGCCGGCCAGGCGATCAGATTAGCGAGCACCACCGGCCGCGAGAATTGCCAGACCAGCAGGCGCACGATGTCGCGCACCTTGGCGCCGAGCACCTTGCGGATGCCGATCTCTTTGGTCCGCCGTTCCGTCGCGAACGAGGCAAGACTGTAGAGCCCGAGACAGGCGATCAGCACCGCCAGCGCCGAGAAGCCGGCGAACAACATGCCCCGTGCGCGATCGGCGGCGTAGAGCTCGTGCGCGATATCGTCGACGAAGCGCGCCTCGAACGGGATCTCCGGCTCGAACTTGCGCCAGACCTTGTTCAGCGCCGCCATCACCTCGCCCGGACGGGCGGCGGCAAAGCGGACCAGAACCACCTCAGTCGCGTCCGGATCGACGGAATAGAAAGCCGGTTCGATGGCCTCGCGCGCGCTGCGAAAACGCATGTCCTCGACCACGCCGACGATCGTCGAGGGGACCAGAGGGCCACCGCGCATCGCCCGCACCGTTTGCCCGATAGCCGCCTGCGGGGTGCGGAAGCCGAGCTTACGCGCCGCGGCGCGGTTGATCACGATGTTGACGCCCCGCACGGCGCGCGCCTGATCATCGCCGGCCGGAACCCGATCGAGCGCGATGCGATCGTCGAACCGGCGACCGGCGAGCAGGTCGATGCCGGTCGTCTGAAGATATTCGGCATCGACGCCATAATAGCTAAGCGACTGATATTCCTCAGCGCCGGGGGGCTTCACCAGCCATACCGGCCGCATGTCGGAAGCGAGCGGGATCGAAATCCGCGTGGTACCGGTGACACCGGGAATTGCGGTCATCGCGGTATGGGCGGCGTCGTACTCGCTGCCCTTGGCGAAGCGCCACGCATTGACGATCTGGATCAGCCCGTCCCGGCGATAGCCGGGGTCGACCGTTTCGACATAGCGCGTCTGCGAGAAGATCACCCAAGTCGAGGCGATTAGGCCGATCGCGATCGCGAACTGGATTATCACCAGCCCAGTGCGGAAACGGCCATTGCCCGGCGTCTCGACCGAGGATTTGTTGGCGCGCAGTACGTCTGCGGGACGGAAGCGGCTGAGATAGAAGGCCGGGTAGAGCCCGCCGAGCAGGCCGGTCGCGAGGAACAGCCCCAGCGCGGGAAGCAGCATGCCCGCGGGCCCGAGATAGGCGATGCGGATGCCCGCGCCGATCGCCGCGCTGATCCTCGGCGTCGCCAGCTCGACAATAGTAAGCGCGAACAGCATCGCAACGCCCGCCATCACGACGCTCTCGCCGAGGAATTGCACGATCAACTGGCCGCGCGAGGCGCCGAGCACCTTCCGCAGCGCCACTTCGCGGGCGCGCTGGGTTGCGCGCGCGGTCGACAGGTTGACGAAGTTCATCACCGCCATCGCCAGCGTGAGCAAGGCGACCACGGCGAAGGTGGCGAGCGCGCGCGGATCGCCGCCTGGGGTCAGCGCCGAGTCCTGTGTGGTGCCGAGATGGACATCGGCCAGCGGCACCAGCTTGAGATCGACGGCGTCCGACATACCGGGGATATTGCGCTTCTCCCAGCCCGGAAGGCCCGCGTTGATCGAAGCGGCGTCGGCGGCGCGGCGCAGCTTGACGTAATGCTGCTGGTTGAAATTGCTCCAACCGCGCTGCTCAAGGGGGATCACGCCCAGGTCGCGACGGAAAAGTAGGCTGAGGCGCAGGCTGGTGTTGCGCGGCAGATCGCGCAGCACGCCGGTGACGCGATAATCGCGTTTGCCCGGTCCGGCACCGAGGCTCAGCTGCTTGCCCAGCGCGTCCGCGGTGCCGAAATGGCGGATCGCCTCGCTCTCGGTGAGCACGATGGAATTCGTGTCGGGAAGCGCGGTCGCCGCCCCGCCCTGCGCGAAGGGAAGGCCGAGCACGTCGAAAAAGTTGGCGTCGACCGTAGCCGCATCGATGAAGGCCGGCTGGCCGTCGCGCTCGGTGACGGTCTTGCCGGGCGCGAGCGAGGTCACCGCCTCGACCTGCGCGAAGCCGCCGGGCAGCTTCTCGTAGACGATGAACGGGCTCATCTGAACGTTCCGCGCAGGCTGGCCGGGCAGGTTGAACTTCGTCTGGACCTGATAGATGCGCCCGCTGTCGGGCAGCCAGGCGTCATAGCTGCTCTCGTAGCGCACATAATTGAGGATCAGCAGGCACGCCGCCAGCCCCAGCGCCAGCCCGCCGATATTGATCGCGGCATAGATGCGGTTGCGGGCCAGCAGCCGCAGCGCAGTCGTCAGATAGTTACGCCACATTCGGCATCCCCTTGCTGCTCCCCTCCCCCTCATTTGGGGGGAGGGAGAGGAGCGTGGCGCGAGGGTCGGCCACTGCTCCTCTCCCAGCCCTCTCCCCGGAAGCGGGGAGAGGGCGACCTCTTCACGCCGCCCGGCGGCGTTCCTGCAAAATGCGGCCGTCGAGCATCGAGACGATCCGCCCGGCATAATCGGCGTGCGCGGGCGAGTGTGTGACCATGACGATGGTCGATCCTTCGCCGTTCAAAGTCTGCAGCATCCGCATCACTTCCTCGCCGTGATGCGTATCGAGGTTGCCGGTCGGCTCGTCGGCGAGGATCAGCTTGGGGCTGGCGACGAGCGCGCGTGCCACAGCGACGCGCTGCTGCTGGCCACCCGAGAGCTGGCTAGGCCGATGCTTCGCGCGGTGCGCGATGCCGACCTTGTCCATCACTTCATCGACCCGGCGCTTGCGCTCCGAGGCCGAGACATTGTGATAGAGCAATGCCAGCTCTACATTGTCGCGCACCGACAGCTCGTCGACCAGGTTGAAGCTCTGGAAGATGAAGCCGATGCTCTCTTTCCGGACGTCGGCAAGCTTGCTCTCGGAGAGGCCGGCGACTTCCTTGCCGTTGAACACGTAGGAGCCGCTCGACGGGCTATCGAGCATCCCGATCATGTTGAGCAGAGTCGATTTGCCGCAACCCGAAGGCCCCATGATCGCGACGAACTCGCCCTCGGCGATGTCGAGATCGATCGCGTCGAGCGCGGTCGTCTGGACCGTGTCGGTTCGATAGACCTTGGAGAGTTCGCGCATCGTCAGCATGAAAATCCCTTTCATTGGAATTATTTGGTCAGGTCCAGGCGCGTCTTGTCGGTGTAGCCGGTATAGGGTGAGGTCAGCACCTTCTCGCCGGCCTCGAGCCCCTCGAGCACTTCGATGAACTCGGCATTGCGGCGACCGAGGCGGACCTGGCGCTTCACTGCGCTGCCGCCGTCGGGCGTGACGACGAAGATCCAGTTGCCGCCGGTCTCGTTGTAGAATGCGCCATTGGGAACGAGCAGCGCGGGCGTGGGGTCACCCAGCGTCAGCCGCGCCTGCATCGTCTGGCCGCGCTGGATATTGGCAGGTTCGGCCCCGACGAACTGCAGGTCGACCTGGAACTGGCCGTTCTGCACCTGCGGGTAGATTTTGGTGACCTTGGCGTCATAGCGCTTGCCGCCGAAATCGAGGCTCGCCTTCTGCTGGAGCTGGACGCGGCCGAGATAGAATTCGTCGACCCCGGCGATCAGCTTGTTGCGGCCGGGGCTGTCGATCTGTCCGACGCGCTCGCCGCGCTGGAGCGACTGGCCGACCTGCACCGAAAAGCCCGAGAGCTGGCCAGCGACCGGCGCGCGCAACTGGAGCGCATCGAGGTTCGCCCGGGCAATCGAAAGGCCCGATTGCATCGATTGCGCCGCGGCCTGCTGCTGCGAGAGCTGGCTGGTCTGCAGCCGGGCGTCGGTGGCCTGGCTGCGCTTCAACGCTGCAAGGGTGCGCTGACTGAGCTCGTAGTCGGCCTGGGTATCGGCGAACTGCTTGGCGGAGACGAAGCCCTTCGCGGCAAGCGGCTTCTCGCGCTCATATTGGCGGCGCGCCTTGTCATTGACCGTTTCGGCCGCGAGCACTGCGCGCTCGTTCGAGAGCCGGGTCTGGGCGAGCGCGAGTTCCTGGCTGCGCATATTGTTGATCTGCTGCTCGACTTCGGTCTGGCGCGCGAGAGTCGAGAGCTGGAGCTCGGCGTTCGAGAGCAACGCGATCGGCTGGCCTTGGGCGACGGTCGCGCCGTCCTCGACCAGCATCTTCTCGACACGCCCGCCCTCGACGGCATCGATATAGACGGTGAGCAGGGGCGTGACCCGGGCGCGGAGCGGAATGAAATCGTCGAATGTGCCCTTCGTCACCGTCGAGATGGTGACATGATCCGCCCCGACCGTCTGGCTGGAGCCCGAAGGCGCGAACCACCAGAACAGCAACGCCGCCACCAGCACCACCGCCCCGCCGATCGCGATCTTGACCCTCGTCGAGAGCTTCCGCGTCTCGACGACTTCGTCCATGCCGCTGCCGGTTACCGGACGGTCCCCCATATTCTTCTGCATCCGAACGACACCCATGGTCATGACTTAGCAACCCCCGTGCCAAGCCCGGTGCGGAGGCAGGTTGCGAGACTGATCACAGGATCGCGCCCGTACAAGCGTTCGAATTCGGACACTTCTGTCCGAAATCGAACGCCAGGCTGATCGATGCGAAGCCGAGCCGGAGCAGCGCGTGCCCGCTTTGCTCGCGCACTGCTATGTCGAGCGAGGCCTGCGGCTTGCCCCCAAATGCGAGCATGGCGCAGAGGAACGCGGCCAACAGCACGGTACTTCGCGCCAATTTTCCGCCCCGGTTGCCAAACACCTGCGCGTTCCCCGCTCCGTTATTCTCATGAACTGCTCAGCAGGAGCCGTGCCAACCGCGCATTTCCGCGACTTTGCGACGAACGGCGACGGCGATCGGCCCTTGGCACGCAAATTGATTGTCCGGTACCGAACAGCCGCTGTACGGGAGTGGACGGCATGGGGAGCGGGCCCGAATTCGATTATTGCGTCGTGATCGACGACGACGACGACATCCTGATGGCGTCGCGGCTGTTGCTGCGCCGGCTGTTCGGTGATGTCGCCACCGTCCGCAGTCCCGACGAGGCGTTCCCGCTCATCCAGGCACGCACGCCCGATGTGGTACTGCTTGACGCCAATTTCGCGCGCGGCGCGACCGACGCGGCCGAGGGCCTCGCCTGGCTCGAGAAGCTGCTCGGCATGGATCCCGAGATGGTGGTGGTGATGATCACTGCGCATGCCGGGGTGCAGGTGGCGGTGGCGGCGATGAAGCGCGGCGCGACCGATTTCGTCTCCAAGCCCTGGTCCAACGACAAATTGCTCGCGACGGTGCGCACCGCGGCCTCGCTACGGCGATCGCGCAAGGCGGCAGTGGCCGGTGGAGCGGTGCCGGTCCCGGCTTCCTCGGTGGTCGCCGGCTCGGCGCTGCTCGGCCAGTCGCCCGTAATGGCGCGGGTGCATTCGCTCATCTCCCGCGCGGGACCGACCGACGCCAATGTCCTCGTGCTCGGCGAGAACGGTACCGGCAAGGAGCTGGTCGCACGTGAGCTCCACCGGCAGTCGCTGCGCGCGAACGACGTGATGCTGACGGTGGATCTCGGCGCGGTGTCCGAGGACCTGATCGATTCCGAATTGTTCGGCCATGTGAAGGGCGCCTTCACCGACGCGCGTGCCGACCGCGTCGGACGTATCCAGGCGGCGGATGGCGGGACCCTGTTCCTCGACGAGATCGGCAACCTGCCGTTGCGGCTCCAGCCCAAATTGCTGACCGTGCTGGAGCAGCGCCAGGTCACCCCGGTCGGCGCCAACAAGCCGGTCCCGGTCGACATCCGCGTGATCGCCGCGACCAATTTGCCGCCCGAGAAATTGCGCGACGAGAGCCATTTCCGGCAGGATCTGCTGTTCCGGCTGAACACCGTCGAGATCGATTTGCCGCCGCTCCGCGAACGGCTGGAGGACGTGCCCGAGCTGATCGAGCATTTTCTCGATCATTATGCAAAGCGCTATGGCCGCCCCCACCCTCAGCTGAGCGCTGCGGCGCGCACCGCTTTGCTCAGCCACGATTGGCCGGGCAACGTCCGCGCGCTCCGCCATGCGCTCGAACGCGCGGTGATCCTCGCGCGCGACGTGCCGCTGGAGCCCGAGGATTTCGCGCTGGTTTCGGGGGCGCCGCGGATCGCCCCCTCGGCGGTGGTGGCACCGCGGCCGGCGGACGATCTCAACCTAGAGCGCGTCGAGCGCCGGCTGGTCGAGGAAGCACTCAAGAAGCACGGCTACAACATCTCGCTCGCCGCGCACGAGCTGGGGCTGTCGCGCGCCGCACTCTATCGGCGAATGGAGAAGCATGGGCTTTGACCAGCGCTTCACGATCGGGCTGATCGCCTGGATCGGAGCGCTGGTGGCGGTGCTGCTGGCGTGCATCGCAGCGTTCGCGACCCCCGGGCTCGGCGCGGCGCGGATCGTCGCGATCGGAATCGCCGCGGCAACCTTCGCGGGGTTGTGGCGACACGTCACACGCACCAACCGGACGGTCGCGCGCTTCCTCGAGGCGCTCAAGTTCGGAGATACCGCGCTCCAGTTCGACGCGCAGGGCGGCGCGGGGTTCGGCGAACTAGGCGAATCGCTCAACGAGGCGCTGGGCCGCTTCCGTGCCGGACAGGACCGGGTCGCAGGCGAGTTGCGTTATCTCGATGCTCTGGTCGACGATATGCCGGTCGCGGTGCTGACGGTGAGCCCGGATGGTCATATCACCCTCGCCAACAAGGCGGCGCGACGGCTATTCACCGACGAGCACGGGACGCTGCCCGGAGATTTCGCAGTCTACGGCGCAACCTTCGCCCGGCGCCTTGCGAACAGTTCGCAAGGTGAAGAGCTATTGATTCTCAATATCGCGGGACGCCCGCAGCGGATGCTGGTGCGCGCGGCGACGCTCGAACGGCTGGGCCAGCGCACCCGCGCGATCAGCGTTCAGCCGATCCAGGGGACGCTCGACGCCGTCGAAATGGCGGCGCAGACCGATCTGGTCCGCGTGCTGACCCATGAGATCCTCAATTCGCTGACGCCGGTCACTTCGCTCGCCGCGACTGCGGCCGATCTGCTGGCTGACCCGGATCTCTCCTCCGATCCGCGCGTCAACGATGCGCGCGTGGCGGTCGAGACGCTCGCCCGGCGCGCGCAAGGGCTGAGCAACTTCATCGAAGCCTATCGCGCGGTGGCACAGACTCCCGAAATCAAGCGCCAGACCTTCACGGCGCGCCCCTGGGCGGACGAGCTCGCCCGGATCTTCGCGGCAAAAGCGCCCGAGGTGCCGCTTTCGGTCGCCGTCGCTCCCGATCACCTCGCGCTCGACGCCGATCCCGATCTGCTGGCGCAGGTGGTGATCAACCTGATGCAGAACGCGGTGCAGGCGATGCACGCGACCGATCAGCCGCGACTGACGCTGCGCCTGTCGGGCCACGGGCAGGCGACGGTGATCGAAGTCGAGGACAATGGCCCGGGGGTACCCGAGAGCCTGCGGCAGGACGTGTTTCTGCCTTTCTTCACCACGCGCGCCGCGGGCACCGGCGTGGGCCTCAATCTCGCCCGCCAGATCGTCATCGCGCACGGCGGGGCGATCGAAGTCACTGACGCGCCGGACGGCGGCGCGCTGTTCCGGATCGTGCTTTAGCCCTTCGCCACCGGCAGAGGCGGTGCGCCCGGCGGCACCGCGGCATTGCGCCAGCGCTCGACGGGGACGACCTCGACCGCGCCGTCCGGCGCCCGTCGCCGCTGGATCAGGGTCGCCGCCTGCTGGCTCGTGCCTCCGATCGTCGCGCGGGTGCGCACCCAGAAGGTGTTCGAGCGGAAGGACGTGCCCCAAGGCAAGGACACATTCTGATCGGTCAGGTCCTTCCCGGTAAGGAAGCCCTGTCGATCGCGTATCGCGACGAGGCGTTCGGCGATCAGCGGATCGCGGAACAGCAAGGCCAGCATCTCCTGATTGGCGGCGTTGAGGTTGAGCGAGGTCGTCCCCGGCAGCGCAGTCACCAGTCTCTCCAGCCGGTCCGCCACCTTGGGCTCGATGCCAGTCAGCCGCAGCGGACGCAGATCGGTGATCGGCCCCCTCAGCCGCACATATTCGACTGCGGCGACGATCTGCTCGGGCTTCAGACCCACGTCGTTGCCGATCGCCTGGAACAGGACCGTCGATGCGACCTCACCCGTGCGCACCGAATTGATGTTGAAACGGCCCTCGGCATCGGCGATCGCGAGGTCGAAGCTGCCGCCCTCGATCGGGGCGCCGCTCTCCGATAGCTTGGCCCAAGGCTCGCCGACATGATCGACTTCGGGCGATTGCTCGGCATCGCGGCGCAGTGCCACCACCGCCGAGAGCTCGCCGCCACGCACGATCGCCAGCGCGCGGGCCGCCTCGCGCGTGCGCAGGCCACGATCGAGCGCCAGTTCCTCGCGGTTGATCATCAGCAGCACGAGCCCCGCCGCAATCGCGACGAACATCAGCACATTGACGAGGATCATCCCCTCTTCGTCGCGCCGCCGCGTCACTGTTTCTTCTCCTCGGGCCGTGCCGGCAGCGCGATCACGCGGCGCAGCGACCCCGGCGCGCCGCCCGGCCCGGCGACCTGCATCTCGAGCGCCACTGCGCGCGGCCAGCGGTCCTTGTCCGCTTCCTTCATGGGCCAGCGATCGACCCACGCCCCATCCCAGAAGCGCCAGCGCGCACTCGCCACCCCCGCCAGCACGAGCTGCGGCGCCGGCCCGACGATGCGCACCAGCGCGCCGCCCGTCACGCCGTAGCGCAGCGGCACCGCAGCGCCGCCCATTCCGGGCGCCGAGCGAGTGAAGGAGATAGTGGCGCCGCTCCCGGAAATCGGTCCGGCCGCGATCTGCTCGACATCGCTGGATACGACGAACATCGTGCGCTGCAGATCGGCGAGCCGATCGAACCGCTTTTCGGTGCGCCCCTGGACATTGATGATGCCCTCGACCAGCGCGAGCCCGGCCACCGCGATCAGCGCGAACAGTCCGAGCGAGATCATCAGCTCGATCAGCGTGAAGCCGGATTCTTCGTGGGAAGGTCGGCACCGGCCCGCTCCTCCACCCGGCCTCCCAACGGCAGGATCATGTGGGGGAGCGGGCCGGTGCCGCATCCCGCAAGAGGTTTTCACGACCCCGAGCTCACCGCCACCGGTTCGTAGCCGTGCGGCCGGGCCACGAGGATCGCGAAATCGCGCGCGACCGATCCATCGGTGCGGAAGCGCACAGGACCGGTCACGCAGCGGAAGCCCTTGCTGTCGAGCAGCCCCGCGGCGTTCAGCGTATTGGCGTTGCGCAATGCATTGGCGATCCCCGCCGCGTCATAAGCGAGCGCTGTGATCGTCCCGGCCTCGCCGCCATTGCGCGCGGCGAACTCGCTCGCAAAGGTGCCGAACGCCACCGGATCGGGGCTCGCGATCCACGCGCCGTTCAGCGCCTCCAGCGCTTCGGGCCGGTTGTCGATGCCCTGCAGCGTGCCGAGCAGCTGGACACCACTATCCTTGAGCCCGCGCGCGGCGGCGAGCACTGCCGGACCGCTGCCCGGGATCAGCACCGCGTCGGGCGCCTCGCCGGGAGCGGGAAGCGGTTGCCCCGCTTTCACTTCGAGCACGCGCAGCCGCAGACCGAGCTCGCCTTCGAGCTGGCCCGCCGCCAGCGATGCCGCGGCGCTCCACGGGCTGCCGTCGTCGATCACCGCGACATTCTTCACTCCGCGCGAGCGGGCGTAGCGCAGGATCGCGCTGGTCAACTGCCGCGCGGTGATCCCGAAGATGTACGTGCCCGGCGCGCGCAGCACCGCATCGTTGCTGAACGCGATGATCGGCACGCGGCCCGCAACGGTGCTGGTCACCGCCGGAACTTCCTCGGCCGATAGCGGCCCGAGGATCAGGGCGGGCTTGCTGCGCAGCGCCTGCCCCGCTGCGGCGGCCGCTCCCGCGGCAGTCCCGCCGGTGTCGAAGGTCAGGACATATTGGCTGTTTTCCGCGAGCAACGCCGCCTGCCGCATGCTAAGGCCCAGCCGCGCTCGCGGTCCCGTGAGCGGCACCAGCAGGGCGACAGGGCGCTTGTCCTTCTTCTCGGCTGTTGCGAGAGCATGCGAGGGAAGCACGACCGATGCCGCTGACGCGACCAGGCCTGATTGCAGCAACCTCAGCAGGGACCGCCGGTCCATTGCCGACTCCGGATAGGGGGGGTGTGGCACGCCGGCGTATTATCGTCTTCGCCGCGCTCGGCATAGGGGCCTATCTGCTCGCCTTGATCGTCACGCTTCCCGCCAGCGCAGTGCTCAAGAACCGGCCGTGGCGCACCGGCGTGGCGGGAACGGTGTGGAACGGCGAGGTCGGCGTCGCCGGCGGCGCGAAGTTCGAGTGGCAGATGGCGCCGCTTCGCTCGCTCACCAGCCTCGCTTATGCCGCGGACTGGAAGGCGACGGGCCCGAACACCGATCTCGGCGGACGCGTGCTGGCGCATTTCGGCGGGCGCACGGTGCTCGACAAGGTCAGCGGATCGGCCGACGGCAGCTTGCTGCAGGCGCTACAACCCAACCTGCCGTTCACTTGCGACCTGACGATGCAGGTCGAGATGGAGCGCATCGCGATCGGCGGCGGGGCGCAGATGATCAGCGGAAACGCGACGAGCGATCCCGGAAGCTGCCGCCCGAAAAACGCCGGCGCGGCCTCGGCGGTCCCCGCGCTGATTCTCACCGCCGAGCATATCGGCAATCGATCGCTGATCCGCATCGCCCCGATGGCGCAGCGTCGCAGGACATTGGTGACGTTCGAGCTTTCCGAGAGCGGCGCCGTCGATCTGTCGGTCACGCCCGATGGGGCGACGATGATGCCGTTTCTCGGAGTACCGGCGGGGGCGCGGATCCAGGGGCAGATGTAGGCCGCAGGTTCGCACCGTGGCGTGAGTGTCTGTTAAGCAGTATCGACATTCGGGCGCTGGAGAAGGCGGTCGGCCATCTCCGCAATTGTCACCCCGGCCGAAGTGCCGGGGTCCACCGAGAGGCAAGTGCCAGACAAGAGGCTCGAGCGCTGCCGGTGAGGCTTAGTGGACCCCGGCACTAGCCTGTCCTGAGCGCCTGCCTTGCAGGCAGTCGAAGGGGCCGGGGTGACGCCAGGATTTTGGGAACCGCTCCAAAAATTCTGAAAGTCGATTCCGCCTAGATGAACTCGACGAACGGTCGCGTTTCCGCGGCGCCGGGCTCGAGTTGCTGGATGAGAGGAAACACCACGCGCTCCTCCCATTTGATCCGTTCGATCGACAGCGCGAGCTGATCCCTGACCGCCGTGCGGTAACCGGCCCAATCGGCCCGAATCGCAACAGGGTTCCATCGGCCCGTATGCGACGCCAGCGTAAGCTGCAGGTCCATCAGGCCCGCTTTGTAGCGCTTGCCGATTCCCTGCGCGATCACGTCGTCGCGCATGCCCAGCGTCCGCTCGACGAATTTGGCTTCGCGAACCAGATGCGCGTCGGAACTCGCCGCCAGTTCGACGCGGACTTTGGTCAGATCCTCGATCGAAGGAGGGTTGTCAGGATCGATGATCCTGATGAGCCGATTGGCGAGCGCGACGATCTCGCGATGCTCTGTATGGAATTGCGTGATCATGGGGATTCTCCGGTCGAGCCGGCCTAACCTGCCGGCTATCCCTCTGATATTCCGCTATTAGACGGAGAGCCGCATTAACCATTTGTGAGGACCGGAGCGGTGCCGATCCTGCCATCTTCGGGCTGTCGGCGGGAGCACGGATTCAGGGGAATCGGATGCGCCATTGCCTTCCTGTCGGAGCAGAAATCGTGCATTCTGTTCGCGCGGATGAACGTCGGAGGACCAAGGCATGATAGCGGGAATCGTTCGCGGCTTTCTCGTTTCTGCAGCACTTGTCGCCGCAGGGTCCGCGGCGGCCCAGGACCAGCCCGCCGCCCCCGAGACGCAACAGATCGTCGTCACCGGCAAACGAAGCATAGACGGCGAAATTCGCGATTTCGTCGGCGCATTGGCGGAAACGCCGGTGCAACCCCAGTTGAGCCGCTTCGAGCAATCGGTCTGCCCCACCGCCATTGGGCTCGCGCCCGCCCAGCGTGGCGCCCTGATCCAGCGAATGCGGCGCGTGGCCGAGGCCGCCGGCATCCGCGTCGGCGAGGCGAAATGCAGCGGGAATGTCGTCGTGGTGGTGACACCGGACAAGCACGTTTTTCTAAGGGCGCTCCGCGAGAAGAAGCCCGAATATTTCGGCGACATGTCGCCCAGCGAAATCCGCAAGCTGCTGGCGCAACCCGGGCCGGCCGTGGCTTGGCAATTGCGCGGACAGCCGCTCAGCGCGCGCGGCACCCCGATCGATGTCGACCCGGCGACCGGTCTTCTCCTGAACAGGACGACCGAACCGGCGTCGCGCCTGACCCCCTCGGCACGGCCGCAATTCGACGCCGCCGTCGTGATAGTCGAGACCAGGGCGGTGACCGGGCTAACGACGACCGAGGTGGCGGACTATGCCGCCATGCGCGCCTATGCCGGCATGGACCCGTCGCGACTTGGGGATTCCGCGGCGCCCACCATCTTGCGAGTACTCGAGGCGCCGATGGGCAGCGCGGTGCCGCCCAGTCTCACGGATTGGGATCTCGGCTATCTGCGCGGGCTCTACCAGAGTCCCCTGAATGCCTATTCCGGTGCCCAGCGCGCCGCGATCCGCCGCGAAGTCGCGCGACAAGTCCAGGGGGCAGACGCGAAATAAGCCCCCTTTGGACGCATTCCTGATCGGCCGCTCGTCCCGGCTAGAGCGTCACGAGATTATTGAGGTTGATGATCGGCAGCAGGATCGCGAGCACCATCAGCAGCACGAGCCCGCCCATCACCAGCAAAACCAGCGGCTCGACCAGCGAAACGAGGGTCGAAACCAGTGCATCCAGCTCGCGCTCGAGCTCGTGCGCGGCGCGGCCCAGCGCCGGGGCGAGTCGTCCGCTCGATTCGCCGCTAGCGACGATCGCCACCAGCATCGTCGGGAACACGCCCGCCTCCTGCATCGCCGCGCGCAAGGATATGCCCTCACGCACCCGTTGGGCGACGCCGAGCGCCTTTTCCTGCACCCAGCGATTGGGCGTCACTGCCGCCGCCGCGTGGAGCGCCTCGACCAGAGGCACCGCGCTTCCCACCAGGGTCGCCAGACTCCCGGCGAAGCGTGCCGCGTTGATCTGGCGGCTGAAGCGGCGGAACGGCCGGCGTTCGGTGAACATCCGGTGCAGCCGCAGCCGATTGGCGGCCACGCGCATCCAGCGCGCCGCGAACAGTCCCCCCACCGCCAGGGCGAGCAGCAGATACAGCCCGAAATTCTGCAGGAACCAGCTGATCGCGATCAGCATCCGCGTGAGCAGCGGCAGATCGGCACCGCGCGAGACGAAAACGCGGACGATGTCCGGCACGACATAGATCATCAGCAACACCATCATGCCGAACGACACGGCGGCGAGCAGCGCGGGGTAGAGCAAGGCGAGCTGGAGCTTCTGCCCGTTCGCTTGACGGTTCTCGACGAACTCGGCGAGGTGGTTGAGCACGTCGGGCAGCCGGCCCGAAGCTTCGCCCGCCGCAACCGAGGCGCGGTAGAATTCGGGGAATGCCCTGGGATGCTGCGCGAGCGCCGCGGCAAAGCTGCGTCCGTCGAGGATCGCGCCACGCACATCGAGGAGCAGTGAACTGACCTGCGTCTGCTCGGATTGGGTGGCGACGAGGCGCAGCGCCTCCTCGATGGCGATGTCCGATCCGGCGAGTGTGGCGATCTGGCGCGTGACGGTGGCGAGCGCCTTGGACGAGATGCCCGAGCGGCGCAGCCGGGGCAGCTCGATGCTGCCGAACGACCTGCCCCGCTCCGCGGCGGCCTCCACCGACAACGGCAGCAAAGCCTGCTCGCGCAGCAGCGCGCGGGCCGCGGCGGGGCTGGACGCTTCGATGATCCCCTTGCGGCTGGTGCCGGTGCGGTCCGCCGCACGCCAGGCGTAAGCGGGCATCAGATCCTCTCCGTGCCGGGGGGAGTCACGCTTCCTCCCTTACCACGCGCGCGACTTCCTCGACTGTGGTCACGCCGCTTCGCACCTTGGCGATGCCGTCGTCGAGCAGGCTCGGATTGTCCTTCCGGGCACGGGCCTCGAGATCGGCCTCCGAGGCGCCGTCATGGATCATCTTCTGGAGCTGATCGTCGACCGCCACGACTTCGTACAGCCCGGCGCGGCCGCGATAGCCTTCCTGATGACATTCCGCACAGCCCTCTGCGCGCCACAATGTCTCGCCCGGCCGGATCGCACCGCCGAGCAGGATCGAATCGGCATCGCGCGCGATGTCCTCGCGGCGGCAGCTCGGGCAGAGCTTGCGCACCAGCCGTTGCGCCGCCAACCCCACCAGCATCGGCGCGAGCAGATAGCGTTCGACGCCCATGTCGATCAATCGCGTCACCGATCCGATCGCGCTGTTGGTGTGCAGGGTCGAGAGCACGAAATGCCCGGTCATCGACGATCGCACCGCGACTTGCGCCGTCTCCTGATCACGGATTTCGCCGACCATGATAACATCCGGATCCTGCCGCAGGATCGCACGTAGCCCGCGCGCGAAGGTCAGGTCGGTGCGCGGATTGACCTGGGTCTGGCCGATGCCCGGCAGTTCGTACTCGATCGGGTCCTCGACCGTCATGATGTTGCGCTTGCGGTCGTTCAACCGGTTGAGCGCGGCATAGAGCGTCGTGGTCTTGCCCGATCCGGTCGGACCGGTGACGAGCAGCATGCCGTGCGGGCGTTCGAGCAGACGATTGAACACCTGGCGGTCGCGCGCGCTCATGCCGAGCACTTCCATGTCGAGCCGCAGCGAACCCTTCTCCAGAAGACGCATGACCACGCGCTCGCCATGCTGAGTCGGGATCGTCGAGACGCGCGCGTCGACGTCATGCCCACCGATGCGCAGCGTCACGCGCCCGTCCTGCGGCACCCGCCGCTCGGCAATGTCGAGCTTGGCCATCACCTTGATGCGGCTGACCAGCAACGGTGCCAGCGCGCGCGGCGGCTCGATCATGTCGCGCAGGACGCCGTCGACGCGGAAACGAACCACGAGCCGCTTCTCCTGCGTCTCGATATGGACGTCGGAGGCGCCTTCCTTGACCGCTTCGAGCAGCAGCGCGTTGATCAGGCGGATCACCGGTGCGTCGTCACGCGTGTCGAGCAAATCGTCGACCGAGGCGGCGCTGTCGGCGAGCGCGGCCAGATCCATGTCGCCAAGATCGAAGTCGGCGGCCGCGCCCGCCCCGCCGCTATAGGTGGCGCCCAGCGCCGCGTCGAAAGCCTCGTCGCTCACGGCGACATAGCTGGCGCCGGGCGCGACGCGCTGAACCTCCAGCAGCGCATCGAGGCCGGCGCCGGCACGATGGACGCATTCCACGCCGGCCGGTCCGGGCCGAAGCAGCACGCCGTTCTTGCGCGCAAAGCTGTAAGGCAAGGTCGCCGGGAGGTCGTCGAGGACCCGTGTCGCGTTCATGCGCCGAAATCCACGCTCGCCGAGACGCGGCCCGTGGTCGGGCGGCGCTGCATCGAAAGGCGCTTCACCCGAAGATCGCTCGACCCGGCAAGATCGGCGAGCCACGCCACCAGCGTGTCATAGCTCGCATCGGCGATCACTACGCGGACTCCGCCGGGGATGACTTCCGGAGCAGCCGTCAGTCCAAAGCTGGCCGCCGAGCTGCTGACGATTTGTGCCGGTGCGCCCTGCCGCCGCGCCGGGCGTGCCGTCGTCAGGGTGCCCGCAGCCCGGATGCGGGCACTGAGCGTCTCATAGGTGCGAATGTCCGCAAGCGAATCGGCGCGTGCCGCCTGGAGCGGCTTGACCACGCCATAGACCAGCACCGCGAACGCCAGCAGGCCGCCAAGCACCGAAACCAGCACGCGCTCGCGCCGGCTGAGGCCGCTCCACCAATTGTCGAAGCGGATCAGGGCGGAGTCGAGCGCAGGCAGGCGGGCGATCACGAATCTCATAGTTTGTTCGCCGTAATGCGGATGCTGCCGTCGGGCGAGCGGGTTACGCTTCCCGGCACGCGCGAGGCGCGAAGCGCTGCGTCGATACGGCCGACAAGTCCGGGTTCGGTTCCGTCTAGGTCGAGGGTCAGGGCATTGGCTTGATAATTGATCGCCCGGACGTTGATCGCGCCGGAGAGCGGGCCCAATGCGCCCGATACGCGGGTGAGCAGCGGCAGGAACGTGTCGGGCGGTGCGCCGCTGCCGGCCGGCAACAGATCGGCGACGCTCGAGGCGAGATCGCCGCCGAGATTCGCCCCCGGCGCCGCGATGGCGGCGAGCGCACGCGTATCGGCTTCGCGACGATCGGCGATCGTCCGCAGCATCACGGTGTCGGCGGTGGCGATCACGATGTGCGCCGCCGCACCCAGCGCCACGATCCAGCCGAGGCGGCGCCAGATATCGGGCAGCGCGGGGCGACGGCGAGCATAGAGACCCTGCCGCAGATCGAGCGCGGGGGCGAGCAGTCGCTCGGAAAGTGCTTCGGGCGCGAGCGTCGATCCATCCGCCATCATCTCCGCCGGAAGCGGCGCGCCATAGGACGAGGCGGCCGGGCGCCCCGCGGCCTGCCACGCCGGCTGCAGCATCGCCGGGGGAATCGCAAAGCCTGTCCCGTCGCCGGCGCGGACCACGGCGCGCTCGGCGGCTAGATCGACTGCCCATTCACCTTCCGCCGGGCGCGGCAGCCCGAGCGCGTCGGGCACCATCGCTGCCTGACCCAGCCCCGCTTCCTCGGCGGTAGCCATCCAGCCCGCCATCACTTCGTGCCGCACCACCCCCACCAGATAGCGCTTCGGCGCGATCTCCGCGCCCAGCGCGAGATGGACGCTCTCGATCGGCTCGGCGATCTGGTCCTCGATCGCGAACGGCAACGCTTCGAGACGTTTGGCGCGATTCGCCAGCGGCAGATCGACTGCGAGCAGCCGCACCTGCTCGGTCGGCACGAGGATGGTTGCAGGGCCTCCCCGCTCGGCTATGATCAGCCGACCGCCCGCCAGCGTCCAGACACCCGCGGCGAGCGGTTCCGACGCGTCGGGCGCTCCCAAGGCACGCGCGGAGGCTGTCACATTTGCTTCATGGGAAGGACGCATGGGGCGGGGATGCGCATAGTTTTGAAACAGTTTAGTGACATCGCACTGCTTAGGCAGAACAGCAAGCGCCGCACAATCCCGAAGGACGCTCCCCGCGCGAAGGGCGAGCAGGGTTTCACGCTCCTCGAAATGATGATCGTGCTGGTGATCATCGCCGTGATCGCCGGCCTGATCACCGTCAACGTGATGGGGCGGCCCGACGAGGCCAAGGCGACGACCACCAGATCCAACATCACCAGCATCAACGCCGCGCTGAAGATGTATCGCCTCGACAATGGCAATTATCCAACCTCGGAGCAGGGGCTGAAGGCTTTGGTCGAGAAGCCGACCACGGCGCCGGTCCCGGGCAGCTGGGCGCAAGGCGGTTACTTGTCTGCGCCGCCGCTCGACGCGTGGCAGAAGCCCTATGAATATCAGTCCGACGGCATGAGCTTCACGATCCGTTCGCTCGGGCGCGACGGCAAGCCGGGCGGTGAAGGCGTCGACGCCGATATCGACGGCAAGGGCTGACGAACGTGCGGGGGGAGCAGCGGGCCGACATCGATCGTACCGACGCGGGCTTCACCCTGCTCGAAATGATGATCGTGCTCGTCATCATCGGCGTGATGGCAGGCGCCGTGACGCTCGGCATCGGCAGCGTCACGCGCGCGCCGAGCGTCGAGACCGAGGCGCGCCGACTCGCCACGCGGCTGCAGGCGGCCGCAGACGACGCGATGCTCGGCGATCGGATCATGGCGTTCACGGTCGAAAAGCATGGCTATGGCTTCGCGACGATCGGCGCCAACGGCCGGATGGTCGCGCGTACCGATGATGCGTTCGGTTTCCACCGTTTGCCCGGAGGCATGGTGATGACGCTCAGCGTGCGCCCGCCGGTGATCCTCGGAATCGACGGCGCGGGACGACCGCTTTCGGCCACGGTGGAAAGCGGATCGCAGCGGTGGTTGGTCACGTATGACGGCCTGACCGCGCACGCGGCACCGGCACCGAAAGCGTGAGCCTGCCGCATCGCCTTTATACTGTGCTCCTGCGAAAGCAGGAGCACAGAGCGGCAAGCAACACGCCTGAAACTCTGGGCTCCTGCTTTCGCAGGAGCACTGGATGCGAGGATGGCTTTTCCCTCATCGAGGCACTGGTTGCGCTCGCGGTGCTCGCAATCGCCACTGTCGGACTGATGCGCACCGTCGAATCGCACATCGATTCCACCCGCGGTGTCGAGCGGCGCACTACGGCCATGTGGGTGGCGGAGAACCGGCTTGCCGAGCTCGAGGCGAAGGCGCCCACCGCCAACGCCGATCAGGTCGAGATGCTCGGTCAGATATGGCGCGTCGCGGTCGCTCGCAGCAGCACCGACGATCCCGAAATCCAGCGCGTACGGATCGACATATTCCCGGCGCAGGGCAGCGTCCCCCTTGCATCGCTCGATGGCTTCGTGGACGGACGGAGGGGATGAGCCCCGCTTTTTCCCTCACGCCGCGCCAGGCACGCACTGCGCTCGACATTTTCACCGGGCTCGTCGTGATCTCGGTCGGATTCGCGCTGGCCGGGCTGACCTGGCGGCTGGCCGGGCATGCCGGGACCGGTGCGATCACCGTACCTTCAGGCCGCAGTGGACCGGCCGTGGCGCCGGACGTCGCGCCGGCGATCGCGCTCGCGCCGTTCGGCAAGGTCGTTGCGGCCGATGCCTCGCAGGCGACCAGCCTGCCACTCGAGCTCAAGGGCGTGATCGCGGCTATTCCTGCCGAGCTCTCCACTGCCTTCATCGCAGCTGACGGAAAGCCGGCAGTGCCTTTTCATGTCGGCGAAGTGGTGAGTGGCGCGACCATCCAGTCGATCCTGCGCGATCGCGTGATCCTCGCGATCGGCGGACGCACCGAATTCCTTGCCTTCCCCGACCCGACCTTGTCGCCTGAGCAGCGCCAGGCCGCGCAGAACCAGGCAACGCAGAATCGGGCGGCGCAGACGACGCCCCAGCCGGGCGCGCCGGCAATCTCACCCGGCGGCGGCGCACCCCCGCCCCCCGCCGCTCCTCCCGCCGCGGCCACTGCCGGTTTGCTCCAGCGCTTCGATGCGACGCCGGTCAGCGGCGGCTTTCGCATCGGCGACAATGGCCCGCCCGGAATGGTTGCGGGCGACGTGATCCAGTCGGTCAATGGCACTTCGCTCGGCGACCCCAATGCCGCCAACGCCGCATTCGCCTCCGCCCAGGCAAGCGGCACCGCCCAGATCCAGATCCTCCGCGACGGAAAGCGCCTCACGCTAACCGTGCCGCTCCGATAAAGAGACACCAGTGCACAAGATTCGCTCCACCCTCGCCGCCCTCGCGCTCGCCGGCATCGCGCTCGACAGCTTCGCCGTCGCGCAGACTGCCGCCGAGCAGGCCGAGCCCGGCGACATCGTGATCAACATGCGCGGAGTCGAGATCGCCGACGTCGCCGATCAGATCTCGCGCATCACCGGCCGCACGCTGATCCTCGATCCCGCGGTCAAGGGTGTCGTCACCGTCACGTCGGCGACGCCCCTCTCGCCGTCGGGGGTGTGGGAGCTGTTCCAGTCGGTGCTGCGCGCCAACGGCTTTTCGGCGGTGCGTTCGGGCCGGGCTTGGCGCATCGTCCCCGCGGCCAATGCCGTGCGCGACGGCGGCGTGCCCAGCCGGGCGGCCGGCGGGCAGGAACTGGTGACGCGGATGGTCCGGCTCGCCAACGTCCCTTCGGCCGATGTCGCGCGCGTCGTCCGGCCGCTCGTCGCGACCTTCGGCAGCGTCGAGCCGCTGACCAGCCCGAACGCCATCGTCATCACCGACTATGCCGACAATGTCCGCCGCGTCGAGGCGATTGCCCGCCAGCTCGACGGCGGCAGTGGCGCGACTTTTGCGACGATAACGCTGCGCAACGGCAATGCCGCGGACGTCGCTCAGTCGCTCCAGACCGTGCTCGGCGACCAGCAGGGCGGCACCGGCGCGCGGGTCGCCGCCGACCAGCGCAGCAACACCGTGATCATCCGCGGCACGCCCGCAGCGGTCGCCGAGGCGCGCCGGATCGCGGCTTCGCTCGACCAGCCGGGCGGCGCCACACCGATCACGCGCATGTTCCGCCTGAACTATGCCGATGCCGAGACCGTGACCGAAGTGCTGCGCGGCGTGCTCGGCCAGGGCGAGAGCGCCGACAATCCGGTGGCGCGCAGCCTTTCGGGATCGAACAGCAATCCCTTCGCGCGGCTGAGCGGCTCGCCCAACATCTCCGCGCTTTCCAACAGCGCGGCATCGACGGGCGGCGGGCTCGGCAATGCGATGCAGGCGGCCAACGCGGCGACGCAGCCGGTGATGGAGAACAAGCCGGCGGAGACGCCGCGGGGCTTCTCCACCCCTGACTTGACCGTGCAGCCCGCGCCCGAGCTCAATGCGGTGGTGGTGCGCGGCACGCCGACCGCGATCGCATCGATCGAACAGCTGATCACCGATCTCGACGTGCGGCGCCCGCAGGTGCTGATCGAAGCGGCGATCGCCGAGATCACCGGCGACGACGCCGAGGCTTTAGGCATCCAGCTCGGCACCACCGGCGCGGCGCTCCAGCCGACGGGCGTCGGCACGTCGTTCGACCAGGCGGGCACGTCGCTCGGCACGATCCTCAAGGCGCTCAACGTTCCCGCGGGCGCGCTGATCAGCAACGGGCTGACCGGCAATATCCGCATCGGCGACGATTTCTCGATCCTGGTGCAGGCGCTGGGTACCTCGACGCGCGCGAACCTGCTCTCGACGCCGCAGATCACGGTGCTCGACAATGTCGCCGGCGAATTCGTCTCGGGCCAGAACGTGCCGTTCGTCACCGGTTCGGTGCTGACCGATTCGACTTCGGTGAACCCCTATACGACGATCGAGCGCAAGGACGTGGGCATCACGCTGCGCGTGCTGCCGCGGATCAACGCGGGCGACACGATCCGGCTGCAGGTCAACCAGGAGGCGTCGTCCATCGCCGAGGCGCAGACCCAGGCAGCGTCCGACCTCGTCACCAATCGCCGCGCGATCAACACCACGGTGCTCGCCGATAATGGCCAGACGATCGTGCTGGGCGGGCTGATCACCGACGACCGGCAGGATTCGCGCCAGCAGGTGCCGATCCTCGGGGAAATCCCGTTCGTCGGCGAACTTTTCAAGGCCCG
>Ga0102587_1000665_pt1 | contig 32850 bp, 29 predicted proteins | sample AraplaF_Col_mTSA_FD_76853 | JGI IMG/M metagenome (GOLD analysis project Ga0102587, IMG submission 76853) | Arabidopsis root microbial communities from the University of North Carolina, USA - plate scrape MF_Col_mTSA (SPADES assembly) (version 2) | ecosystem: Host-associated > Plants > Roots >... | reverse complement strand
GACGTCGTTCACGTCAACTGGCTTCAGAATGCCCTGCCTTTGTGGGGCACGACAACGCCGGCGTTGATCACGGTACTTGGCAGCGATTTTGGCCTGCTGCGCTTGCCTGGCATGAAGGCCTTGTTACGCGCCGTGTTGCGGCAACGCCGCGCGATCCTGGCGCCCAATGCGGAGTGGATGCGGCCGGCGCTGGAGCAGGCTTTTGGCGACCTTGCCGAAATCCGTCCGATTGCCTTTGGAGTGGATGACCCCTGGTTTGAGGTGGTGCGCCGGCCTGCGGCAGGCAGCGCGCGGCAATGGCTGGCGGTGACCCGGCTGACCCGGGACAAGATCGGCGACCTGTTCGCCTGGGGCGAGGGCGTTTTTGGTAATGAACGGCAGTTGCACTTGTTCGGTCCCATGCAGGAGACGCTCGAACTTCCCTCCTGGGTGCACTACCACGGCCCGACGCATCCGGCCGATTTGCTTGAAAACTGGTTTCCCCAGGCCTGCGGATTGATCACGCTCAGCCGTCACGACGAGGGACGTCCGCAAGTGATGCTGGAAGCGATGGCCGCGGGCCTGCCGGTTCTTGCGTCCGACTTGCCGGCGCACCGCGACATGGTGCAACACCGCGTCACGGGTTGGCTTGCGGCCGGCCGTGACGAGCTGTCCCAGGGCCTGGAATGGCTGGAGGACCCTGGGCATAACCAGGCCACAGGGCAAGCGGCTCGAAGATGGATCAAGGACACGATAGGCACCTGGGACGGCTGCGCCGGCCGTTATGTGGCTGCCTACCAGAATCTTCTGGAGCGCAGCGCGTGAGGCGCGACGACGTATTGCTGCTGGGCGGTGCGGGCTTTATCGGTAGTGCCCTGGCCAGGCGTCTGCACGATGAGAAGAGGACTGTGCATATCCTCGGCCGCCAGCAGGAGGCGCAGCTTGAGCAGGTGCTGCCCCAATGCGGCACGGTGGTGCACCTTGCCTGCTCCACCACGCCGGGCGTGTCCGCCGCCAGCCCCGGCCTGGAACTGGGCAATCTCGCCTTGACCCTGCGCCTGCTGGACTCGCTGAAAAACCAGCCGCAGACACACCTGATCTTCTTTTCATCGGGAGGAACGGTGTACGGCAACCCCCAGAGCCTGCCCGTGACGGAGGACAGTGCTATCGCGCCACTTTCCAACCACGGGGCGAGCAAGGCCTCACAAGAGTTTTTTTGCGGCGCGTTACGGGCTCGCGGCCATGCCGTCACTATCCTTCGCCCTTCGAATGCCTATGGCCCCGGGCAAACGGTGAAAAGCGGCTTTGGCTTGGTGCGCACCGTGCTTGAGCATGCAAGGCTAGGCACGGAAATGGAAATCTGGGGCGACGGTGAGAGTGTGCGCGACTTCATTCACGTCGACGACGTCGCTGAAGCGTGCGCGCGTCTGGTGTCTCTGCCGGAAGACAGCGGAACTTACAACCTTGGCAGCGGCAAAGGGCATAGCGTCAATGAGGTGCTGCGTATCGTGGAGAGTGTCGGCGGGCGCGAGGTGAAGAAAACGTACCGCCCAGCTCGTACAGTGGATGTGCGCAATATCGTGCTGAACATTTCGCGGCTGGAAACCCGCCTGTCCTGGGCGCCGTGCATTCCCCTTGACGAAGGCATTCAGGGAAGCTGGAAATGGCTATTGGATCAGCCATGAATTCACACGCTGCCGGGCACGCAGTGCCGCGCGCCGGGACGGAGGCAGCTCCTCTGCAGGAAGATGCCTGCGATGCGTCCCCGGGCCTGGTATGCGCGGTCGTCGTCGCTTATTACCCCGACGAGGAATTCAAAACACGGCTTCGCAGCCTGTTGCCCCAGGTGGCCCGTGTAGTTGTGGTCGACAACACGCCGGCGGAAGGCGCTGTGCGCCGGCTGGACTTACCGGGTGACGCAGCAAACATCCACCTTGTTTCAAACCGGGCCAATCTGGGAATTTCAGCGGCGCTCAACCAGGGCCTTCAACACGCCCTGGATACAGGATGCAAATGGGCGCTGACGCTGGACCAGGATACCCAGTGCTTTCCGGATATGGTGAGCACGCTTCTCGGCGTGTCCGTGGCGTGCACGCCAACGCTGGCAGTCGTTGGGGGGAACTACCTGGACCCAAGGAGCAAGCGCCCCGAGGTTGCGGTCGGGGAGGCCGGGACCTTCCTGGTGCGAAAAACAGTCATCACCTCCGGCTGCCTGGTTGATGTGCGTCTTGCGCTGGCGATGGGAGGATTCCGGGAAGACTATTTCATCGACCAGGTGGATCACGAGTTCTGCCTGCGAGCCCGGGCGCATGGCCATCAAGTGGTCATCAGCCGCAAGCCCGTCATGACGCATAGCGTCGGCGAGTCCGGCGGGATACGCCTTCCCTTGTTGGGCGAATTGCCGAATCATCCGCCGGTGCGCAAGTACTACATCGCCCGCAATACGGTGGTTACCGTAAGGGCCTATTGGAGGCGAGAGCCCGAGTGGTGCCTGCGGCGGCTGGCGCGCCTGCTGCTGGGGCTTGGGGGCATGGCTTTTCTGGAGAAGCAAGGCTTTGCCAAAGTCCGCGCATTCGCGGGTGGCATCGCGGACGGCTTGCGCGGGCGCATGGGTCCTTGCACGAGGGAGTCAGTGCTGCGACCTCGCTCCAGGATATCCTGAACTCTTGGTAGTAACGCGATGATTCGAAGAGCCATTCATATACTGCAATCGCGGGGAATCAGCGGCCTTGTGCGTGCGGCCATAGTTCGTGGGCGCGGCTTGCTGGCGAAGCCATCCGCGCTGTTGCCGACTCACCAGGACAGATTTATAGGCAAATCCGGAATCGAGATAGGCGGGCCCAGCCAGGCTTTTTCACGAAGAGGCGTCTTTCCCGTCTACCCCATGGTTGGAAATCTCGACAACTGCAATTTCAGCGCAAGCACGGTGTGGGAGGGGATTCTCCAGCAAGGGAAAACCTTTGTGTTTGATCCGAAAAAGCCTGCCGGCCAACAGTACCTCGCGGAAACCACGGCTTTGAACGGGCTTCCATCGGAAACCTATGACTTTGTGCTGTCCTCGCACATGCTGGAACACACCGCCAACCCCATACTAGCCCTGCTGGAGTGGAAGCGCCTGTTGGCCGACGGCGGAACCCTGGTGCTTTTGCTGCCCGACAGGCGTTATACCTTTGACCACCGCCGGCCGGTGACCACGCTGGCGCACCTGATAGATGACTTTAAGGCCGGAATGGGCGAGGACGATTTGACGCATCTGCAGGAGATCCTGGCTCTGCATGATTTGGAGCGTGATCCCGATGCGGGGAACATGGAGGCGTTCAAGGCGCGTTCCCTGCGCAACATGGAAAACCGTTGTTTACACCACCATGTATTTGATACTCGTTTGGCTACGGATCTACTCAGCTATGCCGGTTTCAAAATTTGTGCCGCTGAAGAGATGGCGCCCCATCACATATTGGTGCTCGCATCCAAGGGGGAATCGCCACAGGTTTTGAATGAGTTAAGTAACTCCAATGAGCGTTAGTTACGGTAAAGCGCGATATTTTTTGATCAAAAATCTGCCTGATCTGCGTATTGCCGCGACTAATCCTTCGCGGCGAACGGCCCTGATGAACTCGTATAACAAAGCCATCAAGAATGACGAAGGTGGCATGACGCTGGCAACGCGCGCTTGAACCTTAACGAGGTGCAAGTAAATATTGATTTTGCTGCGCGATGGAGAAATATCGATGGAGGCAATGCGCTTGTGCGGTTGCGTTGTGCCTGTCAGTAGCGCATCAATTTGATCGGCAACTATCATAGGTGGTACGAAGTTTCTGCACTCGGTTCCTCCGTAGATCGGACAATGCGCGATAGCGTAGCATGGCCGGCAGCTCAGCGCTTGTTCCAGAAACATGTAGTGTGCCGAAGCCATGGCATCTGAATTAACGGGCTTGGTGTTTGCAAACAAGCAGAGCGTTGGCAGGCCGAGCACATGTGCGCAGTAATGGCTGGGGAACGAGTCCATACCGACAAGGATATGGTTTGCGTTGGCAAGCGCAATGAAGTCCGACAACTGGGTAAAGGTGGTCGCTTTGACGTTTGGGTGAGAATAACCTGGGGGGGCAAGTACCGTGATCTCATGCCCGCGTGATCGCAGTAATTCAATGAGCGTCGTCTGCAGGGAGGATGGGTAGACCTTCAGCGGCCATCCTGCATCGAAATGCAGAAGAATCTTCGCGGGCGAATGGGGCGTACGGGGAGCGCCCATGCGCATGGGCATCAATCGGGTTTGGGTAGCCAGTTCACCCTCGCTAAGGGGACTGTGACCTAGCGCGAATGCAAAGTGATCAATAAGATGGAATTCGGTGACGTTGTAGTTTCTTGAAGGACGGCAGTAGGCGTAAAAGCTTTCCTTTGGCAACGAGTCTTTGTATGAATGAAAGTATTCGCTATCGGGTACCGCTTTGCCGCCGGCAAAGGCAGGATCGCGGTTGACCTGTGGCACCCCGATGGGGGTGACTTGAAGCCGTGGCGCCGCATTCTGAATGATGTCAGCGTAGGCTTTGTTGACCGCTATGGCCTGAAAGTGCGTGATGACCTCGTTGAATGCGAGCGCAAAGAACAGAGCATCTCCGGCATGGTTGGGCATGATGGCCGTGAACGGAATCGAGTCCCGATGTTTCCTGGCGGCGGCAGGATCAACTTCCAGAGGATGCGCGTCCGGATTGACAAGCAGGCGGGATACTGCGTGCTCCGTGATCCACTTGTAAATCGGTCGGAGTCCATGATCCTCAAATCCGTTACGCCAATGCTTTGACAAGCACAGTCGCGGAGCGGATATGACCAACGGTTTTGAGAAGCACAGAAGCTCCAGCAATGAAGCGTCCAAGGCCGTGTCAACTGCGGATAGCAAGGATAGGTACCTGGAGTCATTTCGGGCAAAACTGCTTGGCAGCAGGTAGCCCACGGGTAATCCATCCCGATCAGAAACTACGACGGGGCGCGACAGGTCGTTTGTGGCGCGGAGCGCGGCAATCACGGTGAGAATACTGGCGCGCGTCGTCGCAAAAAGCGGGTTGAACACGAAGCGCATTCCTTCGTTTGGCCATGCATCAACCTGAGTGAGCCGCGAGAAAATCTCCTGTATGTATCGCGCTGGCGTGGAAAACGCGGAGTCCTGAATGCGTCTCCACGATGGCCGGTCAGGCACTATGGAAAATGTGTGAAAGCCACCCGACTTTTCCTTGGAATCTTTGAACACGACCTCACTGTCCGAGATGGCGCCAAAGGCGATGCGGGACAGGTTGCTCATGAACTTTTTTGTACACCCTTGATGCGTTGCGCTATCTGGCCACCAAGATAGGTAAAAATGGTACGGTGCCCGGCGAAAAATCCTTCGGCGGCCAGGATGCGAAAGTACTTTTGTAAGAAGGAGCGCCGGGTTCGATCAATCTGCCGCTTGCCAGCAGCCCGCATGCGCTTCGATTGCGCGAAGGGATTACCCAATTCGGCGCGTTCCTGAGCGGTCATTGCATCGTAGGCGAGCCGTTCAGTAGCTTTGATCGGGGAATGATCCGAATACCTTGCAAATGAATAGGGACGGGCGGCAAAAATGCTCCAGCTGTTTTCAGAAATCTTGGCACGGTAGCTGGTCAGCAACTCGTACAGATCAGTGCCAGGGTCGGTCGTCACGCGATTTTGATGCCGCGAGACCAAACGAAGCTCCTCAGGCAGACCGCTGAAGTGAAAGAACTTCAGGTCATCGTTGTCGGCCAACCACCGATCTCCCGATTTGGCGAGGTGACGCTGAAAAATATTCCAGTAGGCAACATTGCATCCGGGATCACGCAGACAATGAAATCGCTGAATGAAGGCGGGCAGCGCGGCCGCCCAGAACTGATCAACGAAGTATCGATGATCAGCATCAAAATAGCAGTAGTCTCGGCAGACGCCTCGCCACCAGCGCAAGGCGCGACGCGCATCATCACTGCCCGATATGCCGATGAAACCCAAATTGTAGACACCCGCCCGAATAGTCTCATCTATGCCAATGCGAAGTCCGTCCATCTCCATTGGCAAGCAGATATGCGGTGTCAACAGCAAGTCGTGGTTCTCGAACAATGCCAACACCGAATCGAGGGGGGAAAAAACCTCGATATCCGGGTCCAGATAGATCACCGCATTGCAATGCGCGTTCAGCAGAAATTCCAGCAGATATGGTTTCAGTGCTGTGTTGTATTCAGTAATCTCGTAGCGAAATGCTAGTGCTTGCCAATCGTTGCAGACCGTATCAGGCGCCAGGAAGGCATGCCCCGCTTTTTGTGCAAGTGCGGCAACTTCCTGAGGATGTTCACACAGCAGGATATGCAGCCTGGATTCCGGGTGATGTGCCTTGAGCGATTGCTCCAGCACCTTGACCCTGGGCAGGTAATTGGCGCTTGCAATGGTGCAGAAGTCGATTTTCATGGATTGTCAGAAAGGCACTGACGTGCGTTCAGTTGGCAACTTTGATAAACACCGCATGACCGTCAAGATTTTGGAGAAGCGCATTTCCTTGATCTCCCGGAATTTCTCGCGATGCATGGTGACGCCCTCGCAGCTCGCGATGCTACTGGTATCGAACAAGGCAGGTTATCCGGCAGACCGGGTACGATGGTCATTTGGCACCAATTGTTGCGGAGATTTGCAATTCACCGCGATCTTTGATTGGTGTTTCCATCGACTTTTCGAGGGCGCGATAGCGGCGCCTCGAGTTCATGGCCGCAATGAGTTTTCGGTAGGCCGGAATGGAGCGGAGCCCGCGCAGGCCCCAAGCGGCATCCCAGCGTCGGAAATGTTCCGCATGCAAGACGTCTGCGTGATGATTGGCGTCCCAGCGCTCGCGGTAGGAAACGTGGATGTTATCGAACCCGTGCCGTACGAGCAACGCGGTCAAGCCAGCGACCGTGAAATGAAAAAAGGGTGGCTGCGCCCATATCCCACGCATCCCTTGACCGCGGTAGCCCGATGACTCAAAGTTGGGTATGGCAAACAACACTTTTCCACCAGGCACCAGAAATTCCTTGATCACGGACAGCGTTCTTTCCAGATCATGGGAATGCTCAAGTACATGCAAGGCAACGACGCAATCCCAAGTCTTTTTTTGGGGTGGGGCGGCTTTGGCATAGGGGTCGTAGGTCACACTGTCCAGTCCAATCTCTCTCGCGGCACGCGAGAAATGCCCCAAACCACCGCCAAAGTCCAGCACGCGCCTGCCTAGCAATGGGGCGTACTCCTTGACCCGAGCGCGGCAGTCATTGAGTTTCGCGGCATAGTAATCCTGGTCAAAGCGATAGTCGAAGCTGGTTTGATACAACGTCGACAAACGTCCGTCACCGGGTGGCGGGTTGGAGAAGACAGATTTGCATGCGTCGCATTGAAGCAATGTATAGCTGGTGTCGCCAGCCCAATTCGGCCCGGTGTAAAGCCGACATACACCGTTCTGGCAGACATGGCAAATTACCCTTTGAGGTAGTTCGTCAAATGCTCTTTGGGACGGCCTTGGCAGATCGTGCAAGGGAAAGACAGCGCTCACCACGCCAAATAGCGGCTTCAAAAAAGCAAAATAACGGTTCCATTGATGAAGTCGATTCTGGATGGCATCAATTTCGATCTTCAAAGCTGCAATGCGTTGTTGCATTTCTTCATCGATACCTATCTGGACATTCTCTTTCAAACTGACGGTCGAGGGCAGAGATTTAGCGCTGGAGTTGTTCGACCACTCGCGCGCAATTTTCGCCCAGCTCCACTCCTCTGGAGACTCGTGCCACAGTTTCAACGCAAGGCCTGACGCCGGCATTGGCAGATTGGTGGGATGCAGATCCGTGAGTTTTGGCGGCCAAGAGAGAGTGTCCCGCGATTTAAAAAGCTGATGGAGAACAATCAGCAGGGGTATCCTCCAGTCCCGGGGATAGTCGCGATCCTTGCGCTCTCCGAAAATGGATCCATAGTCGATGAGCGTCGCGAGTCCTTCGGGACGTACAAGGATGTTCCATGCGCGCAAGTCTTCGTGAAACAGCCCCGCCCCTTCCAACGCCGCCAACTGTTGCAGCAAGGAGTCAACGATTGCTACGCTGTCCAATTCCTTACCGTTGAGCAGACAGGTGCTGAGCAGAGTTCCAGGAATTCGCTCTCGTAGTACCCAGCCTTCATGCTGTCCAAGGAAGTGAGAAGACAGTTTCGGGAGTCCTAATGCGGCGGCGTCGAGCCGGGCGAGGCATTCAATCTCTCTCTCAAGTTCCTGACGATTCAGGGCTGCTTGAGGGCCATGAAACCGAAAAAGCTTCATGAACTGATGGTCGGTATTGAAATAACGACGCTGGCGATCAATGGCAAAAGGGTCCAGCTCATGCGCGAACGGCGTCCAGTGGTGAAACCGAGTGATTAGGTCGCCGGCCAGCCAGAATTTATTGCTGGCGAAGTAAACGGGGCGCGGCGTGTCAGAGAGGTGAGTTGGAAATTCCTCGGCGCATGCGAGAAATGCAAAATCCTGGTAAAGCCAATCAGGCGTATCCGGCTGCTGTACGGCCCAGGGGAGCGGCTCCTCTTTCAGGGCGACCTCGAATACACCTGCTTCGATCTTGCCGCTCAATTCTTTCAAGATCGCTCGAGTCGGTTCGGCGCCCCTTTCCGCGCAAAGGTGGTGCATGACGCTCATGCCGATCACCAAATCGATTTCGCCGGGCATAAGCCTGCTCAATGCATCTTCAATGCTTCCTACTTCAAATTGCACTGAATAGCTTGGGTGTGTCTCGGCGAGTCCGCGGCACAACTTGATGTTCTCTTCTAGACGGTCTATGCCCTTGACAGTTGCACCTTGCTCAGCGAGGTGAAGACTGAAATAGCCTTGGGCACAGCCCAGGTCAAGAACACGCAGCGGCCGGCCGATCTCGCCAGCCAGGCGCGTATAGATGGATATGATCAGGCGCAACCGGTCATCGCATGGCCGGGACGCAAGAGCATTGAATTCCGGGTGGCCATAGATTGGCTGATAAACCTCAGGAAGAGCTTTGACCAAGGATGTGATTGCCATGCCGGGATGTAAAAGAAAATGGTGGGTGATTATCTGCCGATAGCTGCCGGCGCCTGAATTACATCAACCCGGCAACTCAAGCTTGCATTGGAGTTCTCGTCATTCGGCTGGGGCGCTCTTAAGTTCAGAATGATGGCGTCGTAGCGTCGATCGTGAGCGAGCAAGCCCGTGCCCATTTCGCTCGTCACACCGATCGAAACAAGATAGTCCCCGGGTTCAAAAAATGGCGTAAAGAAAAAACTGGTGCAGAGCTTGGTACCTGCCATCTGTTTCAAAGGCTCGCCAGGCCCCAGCAAAAATCGTGAATTCGTAGCCAGCACCATTGCACCCGTGCGGGACTTAATGGCAAGGCCGAAGACGAGTTTCTCGCTGTCGACATGACATATGCTCCAGAATTTAAGCTCAGTTCGGACACCTAAAATCAGGAATGGTGGATCTTCGATGCCGTTCTGAACAAGGCAGGCGTCAAGAATGGTGGATTTACGGTCGCCCCAGCGGGTTTCGGCCGGGTTGTAGCTGGGGCGGTTCATCAGCTTGTCGTCAGTGGAAAAATCCTGGACATTCCCGATTGCGCACTCTTGGTCTCGCGGGCCGTTGAATAGGGCCATGTAGCGATGAATTGCCTCAGTCGGTTTGCCAGCAAATGCCACCGTACCGCCTTCCAGAAGTATGGCGCGGTCGCAATGGTGCGCTATTTGCTCCATGGAATGAGATACAAGAAGGACCACGCCTCCGCGTTCTCTCACGGCATCAATTCTGTCGAAGCATTTTTTCTGGAATCCCGCATCACCCACAGCCAGGGCTTCGTCCACGACAAGGATTTCGGGGGTCAAATGCATAGCGGTGGAAAATGCCAGCCGCACAAACATGCCACTGGAGTAGGTGCGCACGGGCTGCTCCATAAACTCGCCTATTTCGGCGAAGTCCGCGATTCCATCAAAGCGCTCATCCATCTGCGCTTTCGTGAACCCCATCAGTGCGCCCTGAAAATAGACGTTTTCTCGTCCCGTGAATTCAGGGTTGAAGCCTGCGCCGAGTTCCAGCAGGGCAACGATGCGTCCGTTGGCCTGCACAGTACCGTTGGTTGCCTTGAGAATCCCACAAATCAGCTGCAGCAGCGTGCTTTTGCCGGCCCCATTGCGGCCAATGATGCCAACCGTCTCCCCCTTTTTGATCTCAAAGGAGACGTCTTTCAGCGCGGTGAATTCCTGGTGAAAGTGCACTCGGCCTAAGGTGAGCGCTTGTTTGATCCGGTCGCCGGGGTGGCTGAAGATGCGGTATGTCTTGGTCAGGTTCTTGACGGAGATGACGACGTCAGAGTGCATCGGCGAACTCCTCCCGGCTATGTTGGAAGAAGGCGTAACCCAGCACCGACACAACCAGACAAAAACCCAGCGCCATGGCCCATGCGCTCCAGTCAATGGCTTGCCCGATGACGACGGCGCGTGAGGCTTCGATGACTATGCCCAGGGGGTTGTAGTGATAAATGGGGCGCAAGGCGGCCGGGACTGCACTTATCGGATAAAACACGGGCGACAGAAACATCAGCATTTGCACAAACACCGGCAGAATCTGGGTCATGTCCTTGATAAACACGCCCCACGCTGCCACAAACCAGGAGAGCCCCAAGGCCAGCAGCAGAACGGGAAGGAGCAGAAGCGGGAAAAGCACGAGGTGGCTATGCAGACCTCCTACCCAAGCAAGCGCGGCGACCAGGATCAGGAAGTTGAATGCACCATGCACCAAAGCAACTCCGAGCGGCACAACGGGCAGGATATGCACGGGGAAGATGATTTTCTTGACGTAGCTGGGATAGCCGCGTACCGACGCTGGCGCACGCGAAACTGTCTCGGCAAAAATATTAAAAGTGATTAAGCCGCTGTAGAGCAGTAGCCAGAAAGGTGGGCCGTTGTTTTGTGCGGGCCAGCGCGTCTGGAAGACTTGGCCGAAGATGAAAGCAAAAATTGCCAGCATCAGCAAGGGGCTGAGGAAAATCCAAAATACGCCGAACATCGCGCCCCTGTAGCGCAACAGCACGTCTCTTTTAATGAGCTGGCCGATCAGATAGCGATGGCGCCAGATATCGGAAACGATCCGCGAGGGGTTTAAACCGCTTGCTCTCATGGCGTGAGGAATGTTTTGCAGGCATGCAAGCAAAAGCCGCCTCTATCGAAGCCTAGCAGCAGTTGTTCACATGAGGTTTGCATGATTTTTGAGAGACAGCTGATTTTTAAGGACGCATGCTGCCGGTTTTCAGGCGATTCCGGTTAGAACGCCACGATGCTAACGTATCGGGGACCAATGGCGAAAAACAGCGCGTGAAGCGCGAATTCTCTACGCTTCAAGCGCCCGATGCAGGTTCTTCCAATACCGATGTGTCCTTGGAATTTTGTCATTTGGTGATGAAACGCCGGGCTAGCCATCGTTTGATTTTTTTCCAGGTGACACGACGAATCAATGGCAATTTGTTGACCACGATGGGATATGGTGGATTGCCTCGAACGCCGATGTGCAGAGAGCTGCTCGGCGAAGAGTAGGAAAACCCATACCTGCCGAAAAGCAACCGGAGGCTTGTTGTCGAGTGGAGCGTAATATGGCCATTTCGGGGTCCCGCATACCACCAGTCGAGTCGACGGTTGGTCACCTGGGTGTCGCTTGCTAGAGTGCAAATGATGAGCAAGCAATCGTCGGCGGCATACCTCAGCAGGTCTTCCATGCCCGCTATGGGGAATGGAATGTGCTCGAACACCTCAATCGCTGAGATGACATTGAAGCCGGAAAAATCTTTCGACGGCTCAACCGGATTGGAAATCGGATCGCAGGCGTGGAAATTCCATCCTTTGCTTGTGAGAATGGAGGCCGTCAGGCCATTACCGCTGCCATAGTCCAATGCTTTAACGGACGATTTGACGGGAGCAAGAAACTCATCCAGAAAGTTGGCGTTCTGCTTTGGCCTTATCTCAACGTACTCTGGGTCGTATTTAACGTAGTCGTCGTTGTAGATGAATTCGGAAAAGCCTTCCTTGTCCAACTCATCAAGGCAGGTGGTGAAGATGAGGCCGCAATTTTCACATTTTCGGTAATAGATCGGGATGCCGGACAAGCCAGTGGCGTAATAGTCGCCTTGGCTGCAAAATTTCTTGAAATCCACGACGTCAAAAAGATGAGAGTCGCTGCCGCATATTTTGCAGGGAAGCGAAACCACGGCCTCCACTTCTTGCAGAATTCTACGCATACTTACCTTTTAAAGTTGTCCCGGGGCAGGCCCTATTTATGATCTTGCTTTCAAGGGTCTCGATGTAGCGCCACGATGCTAACGCATGAAGGCTACGACCGGTTGGTGTCGGGGACGGCATAGCCATATGGGGTAAATTCAGGCAATGGCTCCCGTCAGGTATTTCGTATACCTTGGCCTCCTCGTGTTCCGGCGGTCCAGGCATGATCAGGTCTTCGGTTAGTTCACGCCCATGTCGCTCATTGCCCCTCTCTTCTTACTCGCGCTCCCCTGGCTCAACCCGCTTGCGCCCGGCCCCTCGCCGGGCGTGGTGCCCTGGCTGGTGTCGCTCGCCGCGGCGGCGGCCCTGGTGTTCCTGGCCCCGCTGCGCGCCGGCCCGGGCCAGCCTTTCAGTGAAGCCTCTTTTGCCCGGCGCTGGGTGGTGCCGGCGGCTTGGGCCTGGCTGCTTGCCGGCCTGGCCAGCAGCCTGATTGGCCTGCTGCAATACTTCGGCGCCACGGCGGCGCTGGGGGCATGGGTGAGCCAGACGCCGGCGCCCGGGGAGGCGTTTGCCAATCTTCGCCAGCGCAACCAGTTTGCCAGCCTTACCAATATCGCCCTGGCCGCGTTGGTCTGGGTCGCCGGCCGGCGCGATGCCGCAGGGCCTGTCCGGTGGCTGCCATATCTGGGGGCTGGCCTGCTAGCGGCTGGTAACGCCGCTTCTTCTTCGCGTGTGGGCTTGCTGGGGCTGGCCGTGCTCTGTGCCCTGGCCGGGCTGTGGGGTGTGTGGCGCCAGCCCCGCGTTTTGCGCCTTCTGCTCACGGCGGTGCTGGCCTATGCCGTGGCGACGCTGGCGCTGCCCTGGCTGCTGGGCTTGGACCCGGCGGCGCACGGCATGCTGGCCCGGCTGCGCGGCGGCGAGCTGGCATGCGCGAGCCGCAAGATACTATGGTCCAACGTGCTGGAACTGATCTTGCAAAAACCCTGGCTGGGTTGGGGCTGGGGCGAGCTGGACTACGCGCACTACGCCACCTTGTATGCCGGGCCGCGGTTTTGCGAGATCCTGGACAACGCCCATAACCTGCCTTTGCACCTGGCGGTGGAGCTGGGTATTCCGATGGCATTGCTGGCTTGCGGCATTGGTGGGTGGTGGGTGCTGCGGCGGCGGCCATGGCGCGAGGCGGATGCCGCACGCCAGCTGGCCTGGAGCGTGCTGGCGGTGATCCTGCTGCACAGCCTGCTCGAATACCCTCTGTGGTACGGGCCGTTTCAGATCGCTTTTGGCTTGTGCGTGGGGTTGCTGTGGCGCAGCGGCGATGCGCCGGAGCCCGGCGCGCCAAGCGCGCCTGTTTGGAGGCGGCTGCTGGCCCTGGCGGCAATGGTGTGTTGCGCCTACGCCGCATGGGATTACCACCGGGTCAGCCAGATTTACCTGGCTCCGCAGGACCGCGATGCGGCCTACCGTGACGGCACCCTGGCCAAGATCCAGAACTCATGGCTGTTTCGCAACCAGGTCAGTTTCGCCGAACTGAACCTGACGCCCTTGACGCGCGACAACGCCCGGTGGACCTTCGATACGGCGACGGCCTTGCTGCACTATTCGCCCGAGCCGTCGACGATTGAAAAAGTGATTGAAAGCGCCGTCATGCTGGGGCTTGACGACGAGGCTCTGATGCATTTGGCGCGTTACCGCGCGGCTTTCCCGAAGGAGCACGCGCGCTGGGCCGCGGCCAAGGCCGGTATGCCCGAAGGCTTTGGGCGCTTGCCTTAGCTCAGGAATTGGTGAAGCTGCCGGATTTCCCGCCGTGCTTTTCTAGAAGTTTCACGTCGGTGATGGTCATGGCGCGATCCACAGCCTTGCACATGTCGTAAATCGTCAGCAGCGCCACCTGCACCGCGGTGAGGGCCTCCATTTCCACTCCCGTGGGGCCGACGGTTTCCACAGTGGCGCGGCAGGCGATGCTGGAGTCACTCTCCTGCGGCAGGAAGTCGATGGCCACGCGGGTCAGGGCCAGCGGATGGCACAGGGGGATCAGCTCACTGGTTTTTTTGGCGGCCATAATGCCGGCCACGCGCGCTATGCCCAGGACGTCCCCCTTTTTGGCGTTGCCCTGAAGAATGATGGACAAGGTCGCCGGATTCATTACGATACGGCCCTGCGCAATGGCGACACGGTGCGTGGCCGCCTTGCCCGCCACGTCAACCATATGGGCCTGGCCTTGGCCGTCAAAGTGGGTGAGTGCGGGAGGGGAGGCCATGCTTTTACGAAACCTTTACAACGAGCCCTCATCATAAGACCATGTTTGCGAGTCAAAGTCCCCTCAAGAGCCGTTTGCTGGCGGCGGGTGTTCACTTTTGTATCAGTGTGGCCATTGCCGCTCTCGCGGCGGCGCTGGTTTTCTGGATCTGGTATCCCTACCCTTACCGGGAGATTTCAGGCGGCCGCGAGCTGTTCATGATCGTGGTGGCCGTCGATGTGGTCATGGGCCCTTTGCTCACATTGGCGGTGTTTAATGTCAAAAAAGCCGCCAGGCTGCTGCGGCTGGACCTGACGGTGATAGGCCTGTTCCAGTTGGCCGCGCTGGCCTACGGTTTGTGGACGGTGGTCGTGGTGCGCCCGGTGCACCTGGTGTTCGAAATAGACCGTTTCAGAGTGGTCCATGCCATCGAGGTGCCCAAAGAAGAGCTGGGACTGGCGCCGGCCGGATTGGCCACGCTGCCATTGACCGGGCCGACGCTGCTCTCGATGCGTGACTTCAAGGATGACAAGGAGCGCTCCGATATGACTTTTGAGGCCCTGGCCGGCAAGCCCCTGAGCACGCGTCCCGGGTTCTGGCAGCGTTACGATCAGGGTAAATCCCAGGTTTTGGCGCGTGCCAAGCCGCTGGACGACCTCAAGAAGCGCTTTCCGGCCCAGGTGGACGAAATTGATGCCGCATTGAAATCAACCACCGGAGGGAGTGAAAAGGCCAGGCCCATAGGCTATATCCCCATGGTGGGGCGGAAAACATTCTGGACGGTCCTGGTGGACGCCAACACCGCAGAGGTCATCGCTTTTGTACCCATTGATTCGTTCTAGACAGACCCGACCGCCGAGGCGAGGCCCCGTTTTGGGCCAGCTGGCGCTGGCTGTGCTCGCATGGGTGGCCTCAGCCAACCTCTCGCTGGCCCAGGCCCCCGCCAGCGTGCCCGGCACCACGGCGGGTTCCTTGCCCTCACTGGGCGAAACTTCCGAACTGGCGGCCGCCGCGGAGCGCCGGATCGGTGACCGTATCGCCGCGAGCATTTACCGGGACCCTGATTACATTGACGACCCGGTGCTGACCGATTACCTGCAAAGTGTCTGGCTGCCGCTGGTGGCCGCCGCGCGCACGCGCGGGGAGCTGCATGCGGAGCTTGAAGAGCGTTTTGCCTGGCAGGTGTTCCTGATCCGGGACCGCAGCATCAACGCGTTTGCCTTGCCCGGCGGGTATTTCGGCGTGCACCTGGGCCTGATCGCCGCGGTCGGAAGTGCGGACGAAATGGCCGCCGTGCTCGGCCACGAACTCAGCCACGTCACGCAGCGGCACATTTCGCGCATGCTGACGCAGCAGTCGCGCCAGACGCCGTGGATGATTGCCGCAATGATCCTGGGTGCCCTGGCCGCCGGGAAAAACGGCGATGCCGCCAGCGCCGCCATCGTCGGCGGCCAAGCGGTCGCAGCGCAAAACCAGCTCAATTTCTCAAGGGATATGGAAAGGGAGGCGGACCGCGTCGGGTTTGGTGTGATGACCGATGCCGGTTTTGAAAGCCGCGGCATGACCACCATGTTCGAAAAGCTGCAACAAGCTTCACGCCTGAACGACAACGGCTCCTTTCCCTATCTGCGCTCCCATCCGCTGACCACCGAACGGATTGCCGCGGCGCAGGCGCGCGTGCAGCTGGCCTCGGCCGAGGCCGAAAAACCTTCGCGCGAAAAGCTGGTCGAGGCCGGCAAGGCCCGGGTGCTGCACGCCATGATGGCCTCGCGCGCGCGCATTCTGGCGGCGCCCGGGGTTGACGCGCTGCGCTCCATGGTGGCGGAAGCCCAGCGCCGTACCGCCCCCCTGGTCCTGCACTCGCCGGCCTCGGCGGACAACGTGCGCGATGCCGGCGTTTTGTACGCAGGCGCCTATGCGGCGGCGCAGCTGCGCGATTTCGCAGGCGCCCGAAGCTTGCTGGCAAAACTCAGGCCGCTGGTCGCGGAGGTGCCGCAGGCGGCCGGCGCGGCGGATTTGCTGGCCGTCGACATGGACCTGCTGGCCGGCGTGGTCCCGGCCACAGCAGCTAGCTTTGATATCTCAAAGGCGGCATCGCGCGCGGAGGTTTTGATCCAGGCGCGCGCGCTGCTGGCGGCGCAGAGGGCCCAGGATGTGTCAAGCCGGCTGCAGACCTGGGTGGCCGCGCATCCCAAGGATGCGACGGCCTGGCAACTGCTCGCTGTCGCGTATGGCAACCAGAACCAGAATGTGAGGGCGATCCGGGCCGACGCGGAAAGCCGGGCGGCGCAGCTGGACTATCCGGCGGCGCTGGACCGGTTCAAGGCGGCGCAGGCCCTGATGCGCAGCAACCCCGGCAGCGCGGATTACGTGGAAGGCTCCATCCTCGACACGCGGACGCGCCAGACGGAATCACTTATCAAGGAACAGGCGCTCCAGGACAAAGTCGATCACTAGTTGCAGCGCTGAATAAATCAGCGAGCCTATCAGCGCGGCAACGAAGCCCGTCACGTTCAGGCTGCTGGTCAGGCTGGCCGCCGCCCAGAACATGAGCGCGTTGACGACGAAGAGGAACAGCCCCAGCGTCACCAGCGTCACGGGCAGCGTCAGCAGCACGAGGATGGGCCGCACCACCATATTGAGCGCGCCCAGCACGGCCGCCGCGATCAGCGCGCCGGTGAAGCTGCTCACCACCACGCCCGAATACAGGTAGGCGACCGCCAGCAGGGCGGCCGCGCTGAAAAGCCATTTGAGGATGAGTTTCATGCCCAAAGAATACCATTGGGCCACCCAAAGAAAAATGCGCCCCTGGGGCGCATTGGCAAGGGGGTGGCGGGGGCTGCTCAGTCGGTGGCGACCAGCAGGCCGGCGCCCGCCAGCGCGGTGGCGTAACCCAGCACCCCGTGGCTTTCCTGGGCCTGAGAGGCGGTTACCGGCTGCATGTCCTGGCCGAACTTCGGCCGGCGGGCATCCAGCACGCGTGCCGCGCCGTGTTGCTTGATCAGGGACTCGGTCTGGGTGATCAGGGTGGTTTGCGCCAGCTGGGTCAGCACCGTGTCGCCCTCCTGCTCCAGCAGGGGCATCAGCTGGGCGAAGACTTTTTCCGCCCACTTGCCGCGCCAGCTTTCACGCGCGCTGTGCGTCACCCATTTGCTGACGCGGTGCGTCACGCGGGGCGCGCAGCCGACCACGATCCAGCGGGTGGGGTTGCGGGAGCCGCCTGTGGGCAGCATGGGTTGCAGCATCTGCAGGGCATATGCGGCGTCGTCAACGTACACGATGATGTTGTCCATGAAGTTCTCCTTGAGTTGTCGTCGTTTTAGAAAGCTTGCTGGTTGCGGGTTTCAGTGCGGGATCAGGTCCGCGTCGCGGGTAGGGCGGTTGCGCCGGGTGGCCCACCAGCCCGCGCCGAGCACGCCGGCCACCGCCACCGCGTAGGTGATCCACTGGGCGGCCGTGTGCAGGGTGGCGGCGGAGGGCAAGGCGCCGGGTCCGCCGTAAATCGGGTCGAGCAGCTGTTCGCTCACGATCATCTTGGCGGCGGTGAAGGCCAGCACGGCGGCGCCGATGTTGATGATGACGGGGAAGCGCTCCACCAGCTTGAGCACCATGGTGCTGCCGAACACCACGATGGGAATGCTCACCAGCAGGCCGATGACGACCAGGTCAAAAGAGCCATGCGCGGCGCCGGCGACGCCTAGCACGTTGTCGATGCCCATCAGGGCATCGGCCACCACAATGGTTTTCATCGCGCCCCAGAAGGTGCTGGCGACGGGGCCGTCGTGTTCCTTGTCACCCTGGTCAGCCAATAGCTTGTAGGCGATCCACAGCAGCCCCAGGCCGCCTACCAACATCAGGCCGGGGATCTTCAACAGCCACACCACGCCGACGGTCATGGCGGAGCGGACCACGATGGCACCCACGGTACCCCAGACGATGGCTTTTTTCTGCAGGTGGGACGGCAGGTTGCGCGCGGCGAGGGCGATCACGATGGCGTTGTCGCCGGCGAGCACCAGGTCAATGAGGATGATCGCCAGCAGGGCGGACCACCAGGGGGCGGTAAATAGTTCCAAAGCTCACACTCCATGTCAAGTTTCGACTTGGAAATCCGAACGGACGGATTTCCGGGCTCGTGAAACCGGAACAGGTTTGTGGATGGTTCGGGTCAGGGACTGGTGCCGCGAACGCCTCGATCAAACCTGTTCAGGTTTCAATCGAAGGTCTGGCTCGACATGCAGTGTCGCTGCATGCCCAGCAAGCCGGAAGTGTGAACTTCGTAATGACGACTTGCTGTTAGCGATTTTGCTGTGGTGTCTGTTATCGAATATTGCAGCAAAACGAGGGAGTTACTCCCCTTCGTCTGGATATTTGACAATAAAAATGGATTTTTTGCAAATCCCCCGGTTCATCCGGGCTTGGATGTGCCTTGCTCCTCCATCCGGAGGGTGACAGCCGCCCGCGCCGGGCTTAAGGTTGCACCCGTTCCCCCACCCACGGCGAAGGAGCGCGTCCATGAACAGGCAATTGGTCATCTGCTGCGACGGCACCAACAACAACCTGACCGGCGGCGCCAGGGACACCAATGTCACCAAGCTGTGCGGCCTGCTGGCGCCGGACACCAACGACCAATTGCTGTACTACGACCCCGGCGTGGGCAACCCCGGCGAGCTGCCCGGCGCGTCCATGACCGACAGCATCAGCCGCATCTTCGAGCGGCTGCACGGCCTGGCCTTCGGCAAGGGCGTGTATGAAAACATCGCCGAGGCCTATGTGTTCCTGATGCGGCACTACCGGCCCGGCGACCAGATTTTCCTGTTCGGCTTTTCGCGCGGCGCCTTCATGGCGCGCAGCATAGGCGGGCTGGTCACGCAGTTCGGCCTGTTACGTCCCGAGATGGAAGGCCTGGTGCCCACCCTGCTGCATGTCTATTTTTCGGATCGCGAGCGCGGCGGGCGCAAATACACCGCGATCCGCGACCAGATCAGTCGGCTCTTTGCCTCCGAGCAGACCCGTACGGCACCGGTCTGGTTCGTCGGTGTCTGGGAAACCGTGTCTTCTGTGGGCGCGCCCTTGCTGAGCCGCACCATCACCGCCTCGCCGACCATTGTCGGCAAGCGCTTTCACCATGTGCGCCAGGCGCTGGCCCTCGACGAATACCGCCGCTCCTTCGAGCCGCGTCCCTACTACGTGGATCCCGCGCACGACTATGCGGCCGGCGGGCAGAGCATCGCCCAGCTATGGTTTTCGGGCGCGCATTGCGACGTGGGCGGGGGTTACGCCCAGGTCGAGGCGCGCCTGTCGCGCGACCCGCTGTTGTGGATGCTGCAGGAAGCGGCGGCCTGCCAGCTGCGCCTGCGCGCCGGGCTGCTGGATGCCGCGGGCCAGCTCGATACGCAGGCCGTACTGGCTGCGCTGGCACCGCCCACCCCCGGCGGACCGCCTCCCCGGCCTCGCATCCACAGCGAGACATATTCCACAGCCCTGTGGGCGCTGGCAGGTCTTCAGCAGCGTAACCCGCATGTGGTGCTCGATGCGGGGAAGCCGCAGCGGGTGGTGCCAATGGAGCATCCTTCGGTGGCGGCGCTGGGCTTGTCCTTTCCTGCCGATACCGTCTGGGCGTGCCGCCGGCCCGTGGCGGGGTTGCTGGTGGCGCTGGCCTTGGCGGTGGCTTCCTGGCTGCTGGCCGGCGGGCTGTTGAACGGCAGCATCGTGCCGGCCCGTATGACGCTGTGGGAATGCCTGCTGGCGTTGGGCCGGGATGCCGGCCAGGCGGCGGCCGCCAACCTGGCACTGGCGCGCTGGCAGATTGACTGGGTGGCGTCCTGGGCCTATCCGCTGGCCACGCTGCCGCAAGCGGCTGGCCGTGTGGCCGGCGCTGTGTGGGCCGATTTCGGCCTGGTGGCCGCTTATGCCTTCGTTCTGGCCCGAGCCTTGACCTGGGCATTTGCTCGCATCGTGCGCGTGCAGCGCGCCGGCCACAGGCCACCGGCCCTGCTCAATGCGCTGGGATTGGCTGCCATGGTGGCCGTGTTGGGCGACGTCGCGGAAAACCTGCTGACGCTGGCCCTGGTGTCGGCCTTTCCCTGGCCCCTGCTGGCCGGGGTGGAGCCCTTGCTGGGGCTGGCCATGACCGCGGCGGCGCTGGCCAAATGGGTGGGTCTGCTGGGTTGTGGGGCCCTATTCCTCTGGGGGCTGGCCGCCAGATCGTCCTAGATCGTCCTGATGGTGGCTAAACCCGCGCTGGGAAAGCGATTTTGCGGTCTGATCGATAATGAACGGCCCGGCTCTGCGGCTTCGCGCATCCTTCTTCCTTGGCGCGGCCAGCCCCCTAATTTGGTACCTTACTTCCCATGCCCGGCATCCACATCACCGATATCGAAGCCGCCATCAATTACTGGCGCGACAAAAAGCCCTCGCCCGACGGCGTGACCCTGGCGCCCGAACTGCGCGCCCTGGCGGAGGTTTATGCGCTCATGGTTTTCTACCATGAGGACGAGGCCGACGAAAAAACCTTTCCTGCCAAGGCGCTCGCGGCCTGGCGCGCCTGGTACGACACCACAGCCGACACACCCTGCATCGCCATCTGCTCGACCAGCCAGGGCGATGCCCTGTGCAAGGGTTGCGGCCGTACTTTTGACGAGGTGCAGCATTGGCCCGAGATGACGCCCGGCGAAAAGCGCGCCACCTGGCGGCGCATCACGCAGGAGGCCAGCGCCTGGCGCTTTGGCCGCTATGCCGATCGGGCCCTGGAGGGCAAGACGCCGGCGCCCGAGGACGAAAAGGCCTGATTTCGAGGGTGTCCCAGCTATCAATTTGGTAGCGATTGGCGGTGGGGCGGGCTACACTGGCGCCATGCTCAGACTGGCCCGCGCTCCCAATATCGCCATCGCCGCACTGTGGGTGGACGCCTTGCAACAGGCCGGCTTTGCGGCCAGCGTTCAGCGCTACTTCCTGGGCAGCGTGGCCGGCGAACTGCCGCCCGACCAATGCCTGCCCGAAGTGTGGCTCACGCACGACCACGAAGAGGCGCGCGCGAAGGAGTTGCTGTACAGCTTGCAGAACATGCCGCAGCGACGCTGGCTGTGCAGCTGCGGTGAGGTGGTGGAGGGCGGGTTCGAACAATGCTGGCAGTGCGGCGCCGATATGCCGGCGCCGCCTGCGGCGTCCGCCTAGACGCGCTTGGCGAGCTCGGCCGCCAAGCCGACGTAGCTGCCCGGCGTCATGGCCAGCAAACGGATTTTCTCGGCTTCGGGAATTTCCAGCGAGCGGATCAGCGCATGCAGGTCTTCGGCCTTCACGGTCTTGCCGCGCGTGACTTCCTTGAGCTTTTCATAGGCACCCTGCACGCCGTAGCGGCGCATCACGGTCTGTATCGGCTCGGCCAGCACTTCCCAGGAATTGTTGAGGTCGTCGCTGAGCGCTTCACGGTTCAGCTCGAGCTTGTTCAGGCCTACGCTCATGGAGTTGTAGGCCAGCACGGCATAGCCCAGCGCCACGCCCATGTTGCGCAGCACGGTGGAGTCGGTCAGGTCGCGCTGCCAGCGGGAGATGGGCAGCTTCTCGCTCAGGTGGCGCAGCAGCGCATTGGCCAGCCCCAGGTTGCCTTCGGCGTTTTCAAAGTCGATCGGGTTGACCTTGTGCGGCATGGTGGAGGAGCCGATTTCGCCGTCCTTCAAGCGCTGTTTGAAGTAACCCACGCTCACATAGCCCCAGATGTCGCGGGCCAGGTCGATCAGGATGGTGTTGGCGCGCGCCACGGCGTCGAACAGCTCGGCCATGTAGTCGTGCGGCTCGATCTGGATGCTGTAAGGCTGGAAGGTCAGGCCCAGGCCCAGCGGCTCGGGTGTTTCGATGACGCTACGGCTGAAGGCCTCCCAGTCGAAATCGGGCCAGGCCGAGAGGTGGGCGTTGTAGTTGCCCACGGCGCCGTTCATTTTGCCCATCAGCTTGACCGCGGCGATCTTCTCGCGCGCATTGGCCAGGCGCACCACGACGTTGGCGATTTCCTTGCCGACCGTGGTCGGGCTGGCAGTCTGGCCGTGCGTGCGACTGAGCATGGGCTCGGCGGCGAACAGATGGGCCATCTCGCGCAGCTGCGCGATCACCTTGTCGAGTGCCGGCAGCACCACCAGGTCGCGGCCGCTTTTGAGCTGCAGCGCATGGCTGGTGTTGTTGATGTCCTCGCTGGTGCAGGCAAAGTGCACAAATTCGCTGGCGCCCTTGAGTTCGGGCCGGGCTTCAAACTTGGACTTGATCCAGTATTCGACGGCTTTCACGTCGTGGTTGGTGGTCTTTTCGATCTCTTTGATGGCCGCAGCGTCTGTTTCCGAGAAATTCTTGACCAGGCCCAGCAGATAGGTTCGGGCGCCCGGGCTCAGCGGCTTGAATTCGGCGAATTTGGCATCGGACAGCGCGATGAACCAGGCCACTTCCACCTGGACGCGGCGGTGCATATAGCCCTGCTCGGACATCAGGGGGCGTAACTGGGCAAGCTTGCCGGCGTAGCGCCCGTCCAGCGGGGACAGGGCGTTGATGGTGGAAAACGGGGTGGAAGAGCTCATCCTCCAATTGTAGGGGCGGCCCCGGGGGGGCTTGCGGGACTGTCCAGATTTGCGACGTTTGGAGGAGCCTGTCAGCCGGGGCTCGGGCTTACTCGATAGAATGCACTTCCCTCGGACCACGATCTCACATCACCATGAAACTCATCGGATCCGCCACCAGCCCCTATGTGCGCAAAGTGCGCATCGTAATGGCCGAGAAAAAGCTCGACTTCCAGTTCATCCTGGAAGATGTCTGGGCGGCGAACACCACCATCAGCGCGTCCAACCCCCTGGGCAAGGTGCCCTGCCTGGTCATGGAAGGCGGCGAAGCCGTGTTCGACTCCCGCGTAATCGTCGAATACCTGGACACCCTGTCGCCCGTCGGCAAGCTGATTCCGACCCAGGGCCGTGAACGTGCCGAAGTCAAAACCTGGGAGGCCCTGGCCGACGGCCTCATCGACGCCGCCATCCTGGCGCGCCTGGAAGCCACCTGGAGCGGCCGCAGCGCCAAGCAGCGCAGCGACGCCTGGATTGACCGCCAAATGGGCAAGATAGAGGCCACCCTCAAGGCCATGAGCACCGGCCTGGGCGACAAGGCCTTTTGCAGCGGCATCCACTTCAGCCTTTCGGACGTGGCGGTCGGCTGCGCGCTGGGTTATCTTGATCTGCGCTTCACGCAGGTCAACTGGCGCGAACTCTATCCCAACCTTGCCAAGCTGCAGGACAAGCTGATGCAGCGCCCCAGCTTCGCGGAAACGATTCCGCCGGGCTGATCAAACGCGGGGAGTGGCTTTCACCCGGTCATTTGCCGCGGTGGAGTGTGCGCCCGGAGCCAAAGGGCCGCAACGCGCAAGGACACGCCGCCTATGGGCGGGGCCTTGCTGGCTGGAATATAAAAATGCTGCGAAGCGCCCCGGCGCGAACGAGGGAGGGAGGGAGGAGGAGGAGCGCCCCGGGATTGCAGCTGAACCTGGACGGCTCAGAAGGCTTCGCAACAATGAAACTGTTTTGTGCCAGCGCTGCCTGTGACGGCAAATGCGCTTGCGTAAGTATGAGCGCACAAGCCGCCCGGAGTTCCCTCCGGCTACGCGGCATCAGGTAAATTTTTGTTAACGACGCAGCGGCTGGTGCGGCGCGCTGAAACGGCTGCGGGCGGCATCACGCTTCATGGCGCCGCCACAAGCTGTTTTTCAATCTCCTGGATGAAGGCGCGGCCGGCCGGATCGGCCGTGGAGTTGAAACTGGTGACGCTGCTGCCGTCCCGTGCGATCACGTATTTGTAAAAATTCCAGCGCGGCGTGGTGCCTGTTTTGGCCGCCAGCTGCTTGAAAAGCGGATTGGCATCTTTGCCGGTCACGCTGGTCTTGGTGAACATCGGAAATTTCACCCCGAAGGTGTTTTCGCAGAAGTCCGCGATCTCCTTGTTGCTGCCGGTTTCCTGCGAAAAATCGTTGGAGGGAAAGCCCAGCACTACCAGCCCCTGGTCCTTGTATTTGGCGTAGAGTGCCTCCAGTCCCTGGTACTGGGGCGTGAAGCCGCAGAAACTGGCGGTATTGACCACGATCACCACTTTTCCGCTGTACTGGCAAAGGGATTGGGGTTTTTCGTCCTGCAGGCGCAAAAAGTTTTGTTGCAAAAGAACGGGGCAGGCCGGGGCCGCTGCCGCCGGGCTGGCGGCAATCAGGGCGGCGCAGCAAAGCATGCCGAGCAGGAGGGGCCAGGGCTTGAAGGCGGGCATGGTTAAACTCACGGGCAATTAGGTGGTGGACTGCGGTTCATTCTGGCGCTGTTCGGTTTGCGGCACAAATCGTCCGGACGGGAGACCCCACAGCAGGCGCGACGGCATTTGTGGGGATTCAAGCCATTTTTTGAATGGCAAATGCGGCTGAAGTCGAGCTTCGCGTAGGCAAACATGCCGGAATGAGCTCGAATTTTCCTGATTTGCCGGTAAATTGCCGACAAATCGCAAGTTGTCACATTAGCCGCCTAAAATCGCCCTTAATACCCAGGATGCGCCCGACAGCGCCCAAGGCAGATTTATCCGCGAATTCGATCGCGAAGGAGTTCTCAATGCTTTACCCCGAACTGTTCAAACAACTTGAATCCGTCCGTTGGGACATGGACAAGGACATTCCATGGGCAAGTTTTGATCCGGCCAAGCTGACCGATGAGCAGGCCCAGACCATCAAGATGAATGCCATCACCGAATGGTCCGCCTTGCCCGCCACTGAAATGTTCCTGCGCGACAACAAGGATGACAGCGACTTCTCGGCCTTCATGTCGATCTGGTTCTTCGAAGAGCAAAAACACTCGCTGGTGCTGATGGAGTACCTCAAGCGCTTCCGGCCCGACCTTGCGCCCACCGAAAAAGAACTGCATGAGGTTCGCTTCGAGTTCGAACCGGCGCCCGCGCTGGAAACCCTGATGCTGCATTTTTGCGGCGAGATCCGCCTGAACCACTGGTACCGCCGTGCCAGCGAATGGCACACCGAGCCGGTCATCAAGCAGATTTACACGCAGCTGAGCCAGGACGAAGCACGCCATGGCGGCGCTTACCTGCGCTACATGAAGCGCGCCATCAACAACTTCGGCAATGAGGCGAAATCCGCCTTCACCAAGGTAGGCGTGTTGATGGCCAGCGCCCGCCGCACGGCGCAGGCCCTGCACCCGACCAACCTGCACGTGAACAAGAGCCTGTTTCCGCGCGACACCATCCAAAGCCGCCTGCCCAACCCGGAATGGCTGGAGCACTGGCTGGACACGCAGATCAAGTTCGACGCGGTGTGGGAGGGCAAAGTGGTTGAGCGCATCCTGCACAACCTGAGCCTGTTGATGAACCAGAGCTTCAAGACCGTGCAGGAGCTCAACCGCTACCGCAAGGAAATCAGCAAGGAGCTTGCCGAATCCATCGCCGCCAAGCCCTCGCCCGCCGGCGCCTGATGCAGGACCTGCGCTGGCCGAGCAGCGCCGGCGGCAGGAGCCGGGTGGTCGCCCGCGGCGCGCAGGTGTTCGCGGTGGCGAACGCCAGCGACCCTAAACTGGATTTCGATGGCCAGCTTTCGCAGACGCTGGAGATGCTGGACGTCCACCTGGCGCATGTGGGTGCTTCGCGCGCATCGCTGCTGAGCGTGCAGATCTTCCTGGCCGACATCCGGCACAAAAAGCAGCTGGACACCGCCTGGCGCGCGTGGATAGGCGAGGACAGCGCCGCCTGGCCCCAGCGTGCCGTGGTGGGCGCCGAACTGGACGGCGGGCTGCTGGTCGAGATCGTGGCCCAGGCCTTCCGTTAAAGTCTCGGGATGCCCAGCCATCCCCAGCCCCCCGAATTCCTGAAAAAAATCGTCTCTCGCGAGGAAGCGCCGCGGCGCCTGGCCGCCCTGCCCCGCCCTATCGTCTTCACCAACGGGGTGTTTGACGTGCTGCACCGCGGGCATGCCAGCTACCTGGCCCAGGCGCGCACGCTGGGCGGCAGCCTGGTGGTGGCCCTGAACACCGACGCCTCGGCCCGGCGGCTCGGCAAAGGCCCGGACCGGCCGCTGAACAACGAGCAGGACCGCGCCATCATGATGGCTGCGCTGGAGTCCGTGAGCCTGGTCACCTGGTTTGACGAGGATACGCCGCTGGAGCTGATTTCCGAGCTGCGGCCCGACTTGCTGGTCAAGGGCGGCGACTACGACATGGACAAGCTCGCGGAAACGGCGGCGGTCAGGGCTTATGGCGGCGATGCCCGGGCGATCCCGTTTGTGGACGGTTATTCGACCACCGCGCTGGTGAAAAAAATCAGGGCCGCGGGCGGCGCTTGAGGCCGGCGCAGCGTCGTCGTCAGGTCGCCTTGGCGATCAGCACGGCATTGGAGCCGCCGAAAGCAAAGGAATTGGACATCACCGCACGCAGGCCCTTGGCGCTGCGCGGCGTCAGCGGGACGTAGTCTAGGTCGCAGCGCGGGTCGGGGTGGTGCAAAAAGGCTGTGGGCGGCAGTTGCCCGGCGCGCAGGGCCATCACGCTTGCGATGAATTCCATGGCGCCGGCCGCGCCCATGGCATGGCCGTGCACGCCTTTGCTGGAGCTGATGGGCAGGTGCTCGGCCAGTTCCTGGAAGGCCAACTTGATGGCGCTGGTTTCCACCACGTCACCCACATCGGTCGCGGTGCCGTGGGCATTGAGGTAGCCGATGTCGGAGGCCCGCATTCCCGCATCCGCCAGCGCCAGTGTCATGGCGCGTGCCTGGCCCTGGGCATCGGGCTGCGTCAGGTGGTGGGCGTCGGTGGTGGAGGCGTAGCCGCTGAGTTCGGCCAGAATGGTGGCGCCGCGGCGCTTGGCGCTTTCCCATTCCTCGAGCACCAGCATGGCGGCGCCTTCGGCCAGCACCAGGCCGCTGCGGTCGGAAGAGAACGGGCGGCAAGATGTTTCGGGGCCGTCGGCGTGGGGCTTGGCCAGGGTGTGCATGGCCTGCCAGGCCTTGATGGTGCCGCGGTTGAGCAGCGCTTCCGAGCCGCCGGCCAGCATGGCATCGGCATAGCCGTGGCGGATTTGCCGGAAAGCCTCACCGATGGAGGCGGCCGAGGAGGCACAGGCGTTGGAGATGGTGCTGCTCGGCCCCTTTAGGCCGAACTCCATGGATACATGGGCGGCAATGGCGTTGTTCATCGCCAGCACCACGGTCATGGGGCGCAGGCGAGCAACCTTTTGCTCGAGCAGGGCGGTGTAAGCCACATCGGTGGAACTGGCGCCGCCGCTGCCCGTACCCAGGGATACGCCAAAGCGCTCGGCGGCAAAGTTGTTGTGGACAGCAGTGAGATCACCCAGGCCGGCCTGCGACATGGCTTCGCGGCCCGCCACCAGCGCAAACTGGCTGACGCGGTCCATGGTCAGCAGCCGGGCGCGCGGGAAATGGGGGTCGGGATCAAAATCGATCGCGCCGGCCAGCACGCTTTCGGTGCCGGTGGGGAAGGGAATGTCGACGGCGCGAATGCCGGAGCGGGCGGTCAGCAGGGCATCAAAAAAAGCCGGGGTGCCGGTTCCCACGGCGGAGATGACGCCCATACCCGTGATGGCAACGCGACGCATGGATGTCCTGGGGCGCCCGCCAGGGGCTTAAGCGGCGGGCTTGCCCGATGGCAGCAAAGGCTCGATCAGCTGGACCATTTCGGCCAGGGTACGGGGCGGATTGGCCTGGTCGGGAATCTGGATGCCGAACTGGTCTTCGATCTGGAAGAGGAATTCGATGACCGCCAGGGAGTCCAATCCAAGGCTTTCCAGCGTGGCATCAGGCAGCAGTTTTTCCTCGCTGATGCCAAATGTCTCGGCAAAAAGTTTAATCAAATCAGAATTCATCACCCAACCAGTACTTGTATGTGCAAAGCGTCATTGTCCCACCATCGCCGCGACAGCTGACCTTTGTTCAAACCTCGAGGTCATTCTACAAAAGCGGTGGCGTTGTTTTTGTGCTTCAGGGGGTGTACATCTGCCGGACGGCATCCGACAGGCTGAACGTTCCCAGGAGCTCCCCTAAATAGCTGACAGGCGCCGGGGCAACGGCTGCCGCGCCGATTTCAGCGCGCAAACGCGCGTTGCTGAACACCGCATCGGCTGTCAAAAAAGGCAGGTAGGGTTGCAGTGCCTCGAACATCCAGCGCTGGCGGGCGAATTTGGGTGTCGGCACGAAGTCGCGCCCCCGCATCACCAGCTTGCCTATGCCCGGCATGGTGGCCGTCAACTCATCGGCCAGCACTTTGAACGTCATGGAGTCTTCGCCGGTTGACACGTGGTAGCAGTCGTGGGCCAGTTCGCCCTTGAGCAGCATTTCGGCGAAAGCGCCGGCGATGAAGTCCACCGGCGCGAAATCCAGCCTGGCCAGGGGGTCCAGGGGAACGTCCCCCAATTCAGCCATCACGGGAATCGACCACAGCATGTTGCGGGAAAGCTTGGCGTCGTCGATGCCGCGCGACAGCACAATGCCGGGGCGCAGGCTCACAAAGGGGCTGCCCGCGGCGCGCAACAGGGTTTCGGCGTCGCGCTTGGACCGGATGTAGTCATTGGCATAGCCGGCAAAGGGCATGTCTTCCGTGATCACGCCGCGCGGCTCTGTGGTGACCGCCGCGGTGCCGACAAAAAAGCCGCGCTGCGAAGGGGCCAGGTTTTTGAGGATGCCGGAAAACTGTTCGGCCGCCTTGATGTTGATAGGGTAAACCCCTGCGCCGGGCTTGAAGGAGGTGCTGGCAGCAGAGTGCAGGATCACGTCGGCGGATTGCAGCACGGCCGTGCTCAGGCCGAAATTGGGTTCAATGACGTCGCCGGCTTCGGCGGACACCATCTCGGCGAACTCGGGTTTCCACAGAACGCTCTTTTTCAGGCGCTCCAGGAGGCGGTCGCGGGCTTGGTTCGAATCGGCGGCGCGCACCACAGCGGTGCTGTAGACGCCGCGCGCTGCCAGAAGAAGCATTAACTCGCCGCCAATCAGGCCGGTTGCGCCCGAAAGCAGTACGCGTTTAGACATGTGAAGAAATGTAAAGCAGAACCCACAAGTATAAGCCAGCCCATGTGACAGAGCTGCAAAACCCCACTGGGCGAAACCGTCTATATCAGCACAATCGCACGCCGGCCGGGCTTTTTTGGCGAGGAGGCAAGCACCCCCTCGCTGCGCCCGGCTTATTCCCCGGTCTGCGCCGGGGCGGGGCTTTCGCCGTGCCGGCCGCGCAATCGCCTGCTGGTGCGCCGGACGAAGTGTTCCAGGTCGTCGATATAGGTGAATACCGCGGGCACCACCAGCAGGCTGAGCACGGTCGAGGTGATCAGGCCGCCGATCACGGCGATCGACATCGGCGAGCGAAAGCTCGGGTCGGCCGCGCCCAGGCCCAGCGCGATGGGCATCATGCCGGCGCCCATGGCCAGCGTGGTCATGATGATGGGCCGCGCGCGCTTGTGGCAGGCGTCCAGCAGCGCGTCCCAGCGCGACATATTGTGGTCGCGCCGCGCCACGATGGCGTATTCCACCAGCAGGATGGAGTTCTTGGTGGCGATGCCCATGAGCATGATCAGGCCGATCAGCGAGGGCATGGAAAAGCTCTTCTGTGCGATCAGCAGGCCGACGAAGGCGCCGCCCAGGGACAGCGGCAAGGCCGCCAGGATGGTCACCGGATGCAGGAAGTCCTTGAACAGCAGCACCAGCACGATGTAGATGCACAGCACACCGGTCAGCATGGCCAGGCCGAAGCTCGCGAACAGCTCGCCCATGACTTCTGCGTCGCCGATTTCCACCACCTTGACACCCGCCGGCAGGTTCTTGATCGCCGGCAGGAGCTTGACCGCCTCGGTGATGTCGCCCAGGGCCCGGCCCGACAGTTCGATCTCGAACTTGACGTTGCGCGAGCGGTCGTAGCGGTCTATGACCGCCGGCCCGCCGGTGATTTCCAGCGTGGCCACCTGGCCCAGCATGACCGGGCCGACGCCGGGCTTGACGCTGGGCACGGCCAGGCGCTCCAGCACGCTCAGGTCTTTGCGGGCCGCGTCATCGAGCTTGACGACGATGGGCACCTGGCGCTGCGAGAGGTTGAGCTTGGGCAGCGATTCCTCGTAGTCGCCGACCGTCGCGATACGCAGCGTTTCCCCCATGGCCGCGCTGGTCACGCCCAGGTCGGCCGCTCGCGCGAAGTCGGGCTTGATGGCGATTTCAGGCCGTACCAGGCTGGCGCTCGATGAAATATTGCCCAGGCCGGGAATGGTCCGCAAATCTTTTTCCACCGCCATCGCGGCGGTCTGCAGGGCGTTGGCGTCCTCGGCCGTCAGCACCAGGATGTAGGCTTCGCCGGATCCGCCCAGGCCGACCTTGCTGCGCACGCCGGGCAAGGATTCCAGGGCCGCGCGCATTTTGTTTTCAATGCCCTGCTTGCGCGGGCGTTCGTTGCGTTCATCGAGCAGCACGGTCAGCGTGGCCTTGCGGGTTTCCGCCGAGCCCTGCATGGCGAAGGGATCGCCGCCGGCCGTGCCCCCGCCTATGGTGGTGTAGACGTTCTTGACGTGCTCGACCTTGCTGATGAGCTGGCGCGCGTGCTCGGCCGAGGCCCTGGTCTGCGCCAGCGTCGCGCCGGGCGGCAACTCCAGGTAGACCTGGGTCTGCGAGTTGTCGTCGGGCGGAATGAAACCCGTGGGCAGCAGCGGAACCAGCGCCACCGAGCCAAAGAAAAACAGCGTGGCCATGGCCATGGTCTTCACGCGGTGATGCAGGCACCAGGTAGCGGCCCGCATGTACCACCGCATCCAGCCTGGGTCGGTGTGTGTGCCCACCACGGGCTTGAGGATGTAGGCCGCCATCATGGGCGTGAGCACCCGCGCCACCACCAGCGAGGCGAACACGGCCAGCGAGGCCGTCCAGCCGAACTGCTTGAAGAATTTTCCGGCCACGCCGCTCATGAAGGCGGTGGGCAGGAACACGGCGATCAGGGTGAAGGTGGTGGCAATCACCGCCAGGCCGATTTCGTCGGCCGCTTCCATTGCGGCCTCATAGGGCGTTTTTCCCATGCGCAGGTGGCGCACGATGTTTTCCACCTCGACGATGGCGTCGTCCACCAGGATGCCTATCACCAGCGACAGCGCCAGCAGGGTGATCACATTGATGGAAAAGCCCAGCAGGTGCATGCCGATGAAGGCCGGGATCACCGACAAAGGCAGTGCCACCGCGGAGACGAAGGTGGCGCGCCAGTCGCGCAGGAACAGCCACACCACCAGCACGGCCAGGATGCCGCCCTCGTAGAGCAGGTGCATGGAGCCGTCGTACTCCTCCTGCACCGGCTTGACGAAATTGAAAGCCTCCACGAGTTCCACGTCGGGGTATTGCCGCTTGAGTTCGGCCAGCGCGGCCTGCACGGCGGCACCCACCGCGACCTCGCTTTCGCCGCGGCTGCGCGAGACCTCGAACCCGACCACGGGTTTGCCGTCCAGCAGCGCGGCCGCGCGCGGCTCGGCGGTGGTGTCGGACACGGTGGCGACCTGGTCCAGCCGTATGCGCCGGCCGTCGCTCAGGGCCAGCTCGATTCCGGCCAGCTCCGCGGCCGACTTTACTGTCGCCAGGGTGCGCATGGGCTGCTCGCTGCCGCCCAGGTCGGCGCGCCCGCCGGCGCTTTCCGTCTGCACCTGGCGCAGCTGGCGCGAGATGTCGGACGCCGTGGCGCCCAGGGCCTGCAGGCGCGACGGGTCCAGCGCCACGCGCACCTCGCGCGAGACGCCGCCCACGCGGTTGACCGCGCCCACGCCGCGCACCGCCAGCAGCTTGCGCGAGACGTCGTTGTCGACGAACCAGGACAGCGCCTCCTCGTCCATGCGCGGCGAACGGATGGTGAAGGCCAGCACCGGCTGGCCGGCCAGGTCCATCTTGGAGACCACCGGTTCGCGCACGTCGGCGGGCAGTTCGCTGCGCACCTTGGATACGGCGGCGCGCACGTCATCCACGGCTTCCTGCACGGGTTTTTCGAGCCGGAACTCGGCCGTGATGGTGGCGCCGCCGTCCTGCACCTTGGTATAGATGTGTTTGAGGCCCTGCACCGTGGCGATGGAATTTTCCAGCTTGCGCGCCACTTCGGTTTCAAGCTGGGCGGGCGCCGCGCCCGGCAGCGAAGCCGACACCGTCACCGTGGGCAGGTCGATGTCGGGAAAGTTCTGCACCTTCATCGCCTTGAAGGACAGCATGCCGGCAAAGGTCAGCAGCACAAACAGCATGACTGCCGGAATCGGGTTCTTGATCGACCAGGAGGAGACATTCATGGGCCTGCTCCTTACTTGCTGGCGGCCGTCGCCGGCCTGGCGGAGGCCGGTGCGGCGGGGGCGGGGTCGCTG
>Ga0102587_1000661_pt1 | contig 32912 bp, 32 predicted proteins | sample AraplaF_Col_mTSA_FD_76853 | JGI IMG/M metagenome (GOLD analysis project Ga0102587, IMG submission 76853) | Arabidopsis root microbial communities from the University of North Carolina, USA - plate scrape MF_Col_mTSA (SPADES assembly) (version 2) | ecosystem: Host-associated > Plants > Roots >... | reverse complement strand
CGTCGGTTCGGCGACGACCCGAGGGCCATTGCGAGCTTCGTCGAAAATGAGATCGCCCGCCTCTCCGAGACAGAACAGCGGCAACTCAAGGAACAACTGACGCTTTTGACCGATGGAGGTGGACCTCAAAAGCCGATCATGTAAAGACAATCCACAAGATTTGGCGATTTCCGGAAGTATTCTCAAGGATAGGCATGAAAGACCAGGAACTGAATTTGGCAATCGGCCAAAGGCTACGCTCCGTGCGCGCCGCTCGCGGCGTCACCCAAAGCGAACTGGCCGCGCATATCGGCGTCGCGTTTCAGCAGATTCAGAAATATGAGAATGGTACAAACCGCCTGTCCATCGCGGTCATGCTGCGGCTGTGCAGCTTCATGAAGGTGGATGCCGGCTGGTTCGTCAACGGCATCGAAACCGAGGCAAGCGCTGGTGTCGAGGACGAGGCAGCCTATCTTGCCGAGGAAATCGGGCGCATCTCCGATGAGACAATCCGGCGCAACCTGACGATGCTGATCCACTCCCTGGTCGTCACCGATGTGACGAACTGAAGGTAATCCGGCTGGCTTCGGCGCAGCGCTGACCTGACGAGGCCGTACCTGCTGTGAGTGGCCTCGCAGGCAAGCTGCGAGGCCTAAAGATCATTGATAGCCTCAAGCTGCGTTCGGATAACGCGCGGCGTACCAGTTCCTGAACAGGCGATACTGGTTTTCGAGGTGGCGGCGCTGCGAGTCGCTGAGCTTGTCAGTCTCGTTGAAGTGCAGCGTGTACTCCTTCTCGCCATTCAGCACCATCAGATACTTGTAGTGCAGCACCAGATCCGGACCTTCGTCATAGGTCGAAAGAACCATCAGCGCCTCTTCGAGCTCGCGTGCGGCGCTGCGGGCAGCGGCATCGCCCTCTGCTGCCTTTTCGCAGAGCGAGACGAGATGCAGGACTTCCTTCGGCAGCGCATTGCCGATGCCGGTGATGGCGCCGCCGGCGCCGCAATTGACGAAGCCGTGATAGACGCCGGTGTCGACGCCGACCATCAGCGTCAGCGCATCATCGCCCGACGTGATGTTTTCTGCCGCATAGGTCATGTCGCTCTTGCCGCCGAACTCCTTGAAGCCGACGAGGTTCGAAAAGCGCGAGCGCAGATCGAAGAAGAGATCGGCGCGCGTTGCAAAGCCGTAATAGGGGCTGTTGTAGATAACTGCCGGCAGGCCCCTTGCAGCCTCGAGGATCGCCGAAAAATGGTCCCGCTGAGCCGAGACGGACGAACCACGCGACAGGACGCGCGGAATGACCATCAGCCCCTTTGCGCCGACGGCCGCCGCATGCGCGGCATGGGCAACGGCCGACTTGGTGTTGACGGCACCGGTGCCGACGATGACGGGAACACCCGCCTCGACGAGGCGCTTGACGCCTTCCTGACGCAGTTCGTCCGTCAACAGCGGCCAGTCGCCCATCGATCCGCAATAGACGACGGCGGACATGCCGAGGTCGATCAATTCCTTGCCCTTGCGGGCAAGCGCGTCGAAATTCGGGGTACGGTCATCGTTGCAGGGCGTCATGAGCGCCGGAATGCAGCCTTGGAATACGGAACCAGTCATCGCCAATCTCTCGTTATCTTGAAAACTCCCCGGACACCGGGGTTGATGAGGCATTTAACATCTTGCCGACTTCATGTCGACAAGAAAAATACAAAGCGCAATTTCCTTTGGCGCTCAACGAAGCGCTTACCCGCGGCGCAAGAATTTTGCGGCGACTAGAGTGCCAGCCCGGCGTTCTGGCGGGAATCGGCGGTGATGTAGGAGCGGATCTGCCGGACGATCTGGTCGGCATGCGCGGATGCCAGGCTGTCGGCGAGCGCTACGTCGCGATTGATAATCGCCTGGATCATCTCCTCGTGCTCGCCGACATATTGGCGCGGCAGGACATCGTTGAAGGAGGAATAGTAAAGCCTCAGGATGCGGCGCCCCTCGTCCAGCAGCCGGGTGAAGAGCTCGACATAATATCGGTTCCGACCGGCCTGGGCGATCGCCATATGGAAGTCGCGGTTGGTCGAAATCATGCCGAGCACATCGCGATTGGTGACCGCGATCTCGAAGGCCTTCTGCTGAACGCGGATGGCGGCGATATCCCCTTCGGCGTGATTGGTGGCCGCAAGCCGGGTGGTGACGCGATACATCAGCGTGAGGGCATCGAAAAATTCCGGCAGGCCGAGGAAATCGATGTTCGAGACGATCGTCGCGCGATTGGTCAGCGTCGTGATCAGCCCTTCGGCGGCAAGCCGCACCAGCGCTTCGCGGATCGGCGTTCGCGACAGCGCAAAACGATCGGACAATTGCTGTTCGTCGATCGGGCTGCCGGGCGGCAGTTTCAGCTCGATGATCTCGTTTCGAAGCGTCTCATAGACCGTCGATACGCCGGAGCCGCGCCGGTGTGTTTGCAGTTTTTCGGTCTCGTCCACGCTTCCATCGTCCTTTCAAGCAGCCGAGTTCATACTCAGTCTACTAGCGAATCCGCTGGACGACTTCAAACCCTATATACTTTCTGTCGGCAGATGGAATTTTGAATGTTCCCTTTGCCTCGACAAGAGGCGGCGATGACTACTCCTGTTTTCCCGGCTTGCCGACGCGCAGCGCATCGCTCAATTCCATTCGCGCCGTGCCGATCAGCTGCTCCATCGCAAAACGCGCCGCATCTGGCCGTCGCATGCGGATCGCGTCCAACACATCCTGATGCCGGGCGATCGCATAGTCGTGGCTCTGGCTCGCCCGGTTGGTCAGCCGGAAGCTTGCAAGCAAAGCAGCGCGGATGGCGGTGGCAAACTGACGGAAGACCCAGTTGTCGCTGGCATTGATAATGGCGGTATGGAATTCGAGGTCCGCCTGGCTCCAGGCCTCGTTGTCACGGGCGTTGGCCGCCACCATGTCCTCGAAGGCTTCGGCGATCTGGGCGAGCTGCCTGGCCGTGGCATTGGCGGCGGCCTGTGCGGCCGCGGCCGGCTCCAGCAGCTGGCGGGCGTCGAGCAACGAATCGTAGAAGCCGCGGTCATTGCTGAATTCCAGCGTCGCATCGAGGACCAGCGGATCGAGATAATTCCAGTTCTCGCGGGGCAGCACGCTGGTGCCGGCGCGCGTGCGCGAACGGACCATGCCGAGGGCCGACAAATATTGCATCGCCTCCCTGAGGCTGGTGCGACTGACACCATAGAATTCGGAAAGCTCGGCCTCGTTGGGCAGCAGCGAGCCTTCGGCAATATCGCCGGAGACGATCTGCCCGATGAGCTTCTTCAACAGCTCCTCGCGCACGGTGCGCCGTCCCTGTTGGGGCTTGGTCGCCGCACTTCCCGTTTGCAGAAGTCCCGATCGCGTACTCATCACGTCCCCCGTGCCACTGGTCTTGTTTTCATCATGAGCGGCGTCTCGCACAAGCTTCAATGTGCAACTGCAGGCTCAGCAGGCTTCTCCCAAGAAATCTGATCATCACGCGCGGCTGCCGCGTCCGGCGGCCGACGAGCGCATATTGTCGAGCAGGACGGCGATCAGAAGAATAAGACCGCGCACCACATATTGATAGAAGGCCTGGATGTTGAGCAGGTTCATGACATTTTCGGCAATGCCCATGATGAGCACGCCGACAATCACACCGGTCATCGCCGCGCGACCACCGGCGAGCGACACGCCGCCGAGCACGCAGGCCGAGATGACGGAGAGCTCAAGGCCGGTCGCCGCATTGGGCTGACCGGATGTGATACGCGAGGCAAGCAGAATGCCGGCAATGCCGCAGACGAGACCCTGCAGGGCAAAAATCCAGATGCGCATGGTAACGACATTGACGCCCGCAAGGCGCGAGGCCTCGGGATTGCCGCCGATCGCCAGCGTGTTCTTGCCGAAGACGGTGCGGTTCAGCACGAAACCGAAGATGATGAAGAGCAACAGCATGATCCAGATCGGCGTCGGCACCGTCATGAAGCGCGACAGCGCCAGCTGATAGAAGGCGGGATCGTTGATGCCGACGGCGCGGCCATCGGAGGCGATCAGCGCCAGGCCGCGCACGATCTGCATGGTCGCAAGTGTGGTGATCAGTGCGTTGATGCGAAAGCGAGCAATGACCACGCCGTTGACAAAGCCGACGATGCTGCCGCAGACGAGCGCCGCCAGCAGGCCAAGCGAGATGGAGCTGGTGGAATTCGACACCATGACGGCAATCATGCCGGAGAAGGCGACGGTCGAGCCGACGGAAAGGTCGAAATCTCGCGAGGCTAGGCAGAACATCATGGTGCAGGCGACGATGCCGATCGTCACCACCGACTGCAGCAGGCCGAGCATGTTACGTTCGGTCAGGAAGCTCGGAACGGTCATCGAGACGATCACGAAGGCGATCGCGAAGATCACCACAAGACCCTGTTCGCCGAGAAGGATTTTTTTCAACGCGTTCATGACTATCGTTCCTGAATTAGACTGTGCCGGCGGCATTCTTGTCGGGCAGTGCTGCGGTCAGAATGCTGCGTTCGTCGAAATCGGCGCGCGCCACATTGGCGGCCACCCGACCCTGACACATGACCATGACGTGATCGGAAATGCCCATGACCTCGGGAAGCTCGCTGGAGATCACGACGATTGCCATGCCACCGGCAGCAAGTTCATAGAGGATTTCATAGATTTCCGACTTGGCGCCGACATCGATGCCGCGCGTCGGCTCGTCGATGACCAGCACCTTGACGCCCTGCTCCGACAACCAGCGGCCGAGGATGACCTTTTGCTGGTTGCCACCGGAGAGATTGATGATGTCCTGCTTGCGCGAGGGCGTGCGGACCCTGAGTTTGGCAATGAACTGGTCGGCGACCGAAGCTTCCTTCTTCGGGTTCAGCACGCCGAATGGAGAGAAATGCCGGCGTGAGGAGATCGTAATATTCTCCTCGATCGAGCGGCCTTGGATGATGCCGTCGAACTTGCGGTCCTCCGGGCAGAGAACCATGCCGGAATTGATCGACGCCTTCGGATTGTTGGGTGAAACGGCAACGCCATCGATCGCGACACTGCCCTGATGACGGTGGTCTGCGCCATAGAGCAGCCGCGCCATTTCGCTTCGTCCCGCACCGATCAGGCCGAAGAAGCCAAGAATTTCGCCTCTGCGAACGGAGAAATTGATCGGGGTGCGGAGCTTGGAACCCGAGAGGTTTTTGACCTCAAGGCGTACATCGCCGAGCGGCCGCTCGCGCCAGCCCCAGATATTGCTGATCTCGCGGCCGACCATTTCGGCGATGATCTGCTCGCGGGTCGTCTTACTGATATCAGGATGGTGGGCGGCAAGCTTTCCATCGCGCAGAACCGTCAGGCTGTCGCAGAGACGAAAGATCTCATCAAGGCGGTGCGAGACATAGATGATGACCGTGCCCTTGGCCTTCAGCTTGCAGATGAGCGAAAACAGGATTTCGCTTTCACGCGAGGAGAGCGAGGAGGTCGGCTCGTCGAGCGCGATCACCCGCGCGTCGAGCATCACGGCCTTGGCGATCTCCACCATCTGGCGGGCACCGATCGACAGCGAGGAAACCTTTGCGGAAGGGTCGACGTCGATGCCGATCTCGTCAAGCTTGGCGCGAACCGTTTCGACCAGCGTCTTGCCATTGATGACACCCGCCTTGCCGGGAAAGCGGCCGAGCCAGAGGTTTTCGGCGACGGTCAGTTCCGGGACGAGCTGAAGCTCCTGATGGATGACGATGACGCCGGCGTGGAAGGCATCGCGGACGGAGCTGTATTTCTGCTCGACGCCATCGATGAGAATGCTGCCTTCATCGGCAGACTGGTCGCCGGACAGCACCCGGATCAAGGTGGACTTGCCGGCGCCGTTTTCGCCCATCAGCCCGTGCACGGCGCCTTTTTCGACGCCGAAGGAGATGTTGGAGAGCGCCTGGACGCCCGGATAACCCTTGGAAATGGTCTTGAATTCGAGGAAAGCCATCATCGCTCCGTCGAGAATGAACCCGGCGGCATGAAACGCCGCCGGGATGAAATCATCACGGACCGATGATTATTCGATGCCAAGGTCCTTGCGAACCTTTTCATAGTCGCCACGCAGCGCCAGCGAACCCGAGGTCAGCGTCACCTTTTCCGGCTCCTTGCCGTTGGCGATCCAGTCATACATATTGAGCGCGGTTTCATAACCGTGACGCTTCGGCGAGATGATGACCGTGCCGAAGAAGCCGGTCGCAGACGGCTTCTTGAACTCGTTGATGGCCGATTCCGCACCGCCGATGCCGACACCGATCATGTTGTCGGCGGAAATGCCGACCGATTCCGACGCGCGAACGGCACCAAGCACGGCTTCATCGTTGAGGCCGAAGGCAACCCAGTACTTCACGTCGGCATGTTTGTTGAGAACGGTCGTGGCGGCGTTGAGCGCTGCCTCGGTGTCGGTCTTTGCCTGCGGCGCGTCATAGATATTCTCAGCCGGGAAGCCGGCAGCCTTCAGAACCGAGATCGCGCCTTCGACACGGTCGACAGCCGTCGGAAGCTGATCGTAGGAGACGCGGATCGCGCCGACATTCTTCATGTCCCAACCGCGCTTCTTCATCTCGTCAACGAGCGCCTGGCCGACGCCTTCGCCGATCTTCGTGGCGGAAATGCCCATGTGCGGCACATCTTCCAGCGGCTTGCCGTCGGCATCGACCAGACGGTCGTCGACGGTCATCAGCTTGAGTTGGTTGGCAGCGGCCTTGGCAACAATGCCGGGACCGAGCTTAACGTCAGGCGTGCAGATGATGAAGCCTTGGGCGCCCTGCGCACCGAGGTTATCGATCGCCGACTGGACCTTTTCGCCATCTTCGGCGCCGATCTTGACGACGGTGAAACCCTTTTCCTTGGCGGCCTGATCGGCAAATTTCCATTCGTCCTGGAACCAGGGCTCCTCCGGCTGCTTCACGATGAAACCGATCTTGACGTCCTCTGCCAAGACGGAGCCGGCGGCCAGAACGGCAAAAGCGCCAGCGAGGATGGCTGCTTTGACGAAGCGCATAATCTCTCTCCCTAAATCTCGATCTGCCGCTCATCGGCAGCGGTCATTGGATAGGAAATAACATCATACCAGTCAATATTTATGTATGATTATTTACGCGAACAGACCAGTGAAAAGCCAGATAAATTCGCATCAGCAGTCACTTCTCGCTCGAAACGGGTCAAATCTGCCCAGAACCGTCACCAGAAAGGTAAAATAAATCCTATATATATTGACATTCAGTCGACCGATAATAGGGTGCCGCCAAATCCGGATCAGCCTCGATCCTCGTGTGGAAAGCATTGTTTTATGGCCATCGATTTGCAGGACAGCACACATTCTGCCCGTATTTCGATGATCGGCGGTGCGCTCCTTGATTTCCGCCTCGGCGATCTGAAAATCCTGCAGCTAGCGAGAGCCTTGAAGGGTCGATCCGGCTCCAGCCGCGAGACATGCCTTAATCGTCCCGAATGCGCATAAAGAGGAAATAGACGATGCCAAACCGCCTTTCTGGAAAACGGGTCTTCATTACGGGTGCTGCGCAAGGGATCGGCCAGGCCATCGCCGAGGCCTTTGCTGCAGAAGACGCGCGCCTCTTCCTAGTCGACCGCGATGAGAAACTGCTCGAAGAAACCGCCGCGCAGTTGGCGGCGAAGGGCGCCGTGCTTGGCTATCAGGCGGCCGACATCACCGATGCTACTGCCATAAAGGCTGCTGTGGCCAAGGCAGGGGAACAGATCGGCAGCATCAATGCCCTCGTCAACAATGCCGGCGTCAACGTCTTTGCCGAGCCTTTGCAGGCAACGGATGAAGAATGGCAGCGCTGCTTCGATATCAATCTCAAGGGCGCCTGGCACTGCTGCCGCGCGGTCTTGCCGCAGATGATCGCCGAAGGCGGCGGCGTCGTCCTCAATATCGCCTCGACCCACGCCTTCACCATCATCCCGCACACCTTTCCCTATCCGCTCGCCAAACACGCGCTGCTCGGCATGACCAAGTCGCTCGGCATCGAATATGCCCCACAGCATGTGCGAGTGAATGCGATTGCGCCCGGCTACGTCTCGACCCAGAAGGTCATCGACTACTGGAACAGTTTCCCCGACCCGGAAAAGGCCAAGGCTGAAACGATGAAGCTGCATCCGGGCGGGCGCATTGCCACGCCGCAGGAAATCGCCATGGCGGCGGTCTTCATGATCTCGGATGAATGCAGCTTCATCAATGCCACCTGCCTGACGATCGACGGCGGCCTGAGCGTCGTGCAACACCAGTGATCGTTTCCGCCTCTCGGCAGAGTTCTGAAGTGCGGCGCACACTGCAGCTGTCTAGTTTTTGCGCAGCAGCATTACTTGACACAATTTTGGGCGATCCATAGAGTTTTATCCATCTGGTAAAAAAGAGGGGAACTCATGAAAAATCAGATCACTATCACCCGTCGCACAGTGCTCGCGTCCGGCATGGCGCTCGGTGCAACCGCCTTTGCACCCAAGCTCTGGGCACAGGAAAAACTGAAGGTTGCCGGCATCCATGCCTCGCCGGTCGAAAATGCCTGGAACTCTTGTCTGCACAAGGCGTTGCAGGACGCCGCTTCCGAAGGTGTAATCGAATACGTCTTCTCCGAAGGTGTCTCGGGCACCGACTATCCGCGCGCCATGCGCGAATATGCCGAACAGGGCGCAGCACTCATCGTCGGCGAAGCCTATGCCGTCGAGCGTGAAGCCCGCCAGGTGGCCGCCGATTATCCGAAAACCGCCTTCATGCTCGGCTCCAGTGGCGAGCCGTCGGGCGACAATTTCGGCGTCTTCGGTACCTGGAATCACGATGGCGCCTATCTCGCCGGTATGCTGGCCGGCAAGATGACGAAATCGGGCATCGTCGGCTCGGTCGGCGCGCTGCCGATCCCCGAAGTCAACATGCTGATGAATGCCTTTGCCGCCGGCGTGAAGGAAGTCCGCCCGGATGCCAAGCATCTGGTCGCCTTCATCGGCACTTTCTTCGATCCGCCGAAGGCGCGCGAAGCCGGCCTTGCCCAGATCGATGCCGGCGCCGACATCCTCTTCGGCGAGCGCATCGGCACGGCTGACGCTGCCAAGGAGCGCGGCATCAAGTCCGTCGGTTCGCTGATCGACTATACGCCGCGTTATCCTGACACTGTCTTTGCCAACGCCATCTGGGGCTTCCGCCCGATCCTCAATGCAGCGATCGCCGATGTGAAGGCCGGCAAGCCGACCGGCAACAACTACACGCGCTTCGGCCTGATGAAGGAAGGCGGCAGCGATATCGTCTACGTCAAGGGCGTCGCATCGGCGGAAGCCGAAGCGGCGATGGAAGCCAAGCGCGCCGCCATCAAGTCCGGCGCCTTCGAAGTGCCGATCATGCCCGAGGAGCCGAAGTAAGCCGGCATCCGCATGAACGGGATTGATGCAAGCAAGGGCTCGATACCGGGCGGCGACGCGATTGCGCTCGCCGCCCGGATCGGGAAAGGCGCACTTGGCTGTACCGAGGCGATGGAGGAAGCGGTTTCGGCGGCCAAAGCCAATGAGGCGCTTGGAGCCATCTGTCATCTCGACGCAGATCTCGGCATGGCAAACGCTGCCGCCCTCGATCGCGAGCGGCGCGATGAGCCGGATCATTTCGCCGCGCGGCGCTTTGCTGGTGTGCCGACGCTTGCCAAGGATCTCGGCGGTCCGTTCAAAGGGCTTGCCGTTCGCGCCGGCTCGCGGCTTTTCGACGGCATGCTCGACGCCTCTGCCGATTCCGATCTCGCCGCGCGCTTCCGGCAGGCCGGTTTCAGCCTGTTTGGCCTTACCACCAGCCCGGAAGTCGGTCTCTCGCTTGCAAGCGAGCCGGCTCGCGGGCCTGTCTGTCGCAATCCGCTCGATCCTTCCCGCACCGCAGGCGGTTCGTCCGGCGGCGCCGCGGCTGCAGTTGCAGCCGGTATCGTCACGATCGCTCATGCGACGGATGCCGGCGGCTCCATCCGTGTGCCGGCCGCCTGCTGCGGCCTCATCGGCCTGAAACCGAGCCGCGGCGCGATCCCGGCCGGGCCGGGCTTCGGCAATCATCTCGGCGGTATTGCCAGCGAACTTGCCGTCTGCCGTTCCGTTCGCGATGCCAACGCGATCTTCGAAAGCCTGTACGGACACCCCGATGGCCCCTATGCGGAGCCAGTTCTCGATACCAGTGAAAGGTCCGGCCTGCGCATCGGCCTGCTGACGCAGACCGGTCGCGAATTTCCGACCGAGCCAGCAAGGCAGCAAGCCGTGGAAGCCGCAGCCCGGAGCCTCGAACAGGATGGGCACGAGATCGTCACGATCGAATGGCAGCGCCTTGCGCCGAGCGTTATCGCGAGCGCGACCATTTTCGCCGATATCATTTCCATCAATCTGGCATGGCTCACCGAGAGCCTGCGGCTCGACCTTTTAAAGGCCGAACCACTCACCGCGGCCTTTGCGGCACGCGGAGCAGCCCTTGCGCCAACCGCTCTTTGGCAGAGCCTCAGCGCCATGCCGCATGTCAGTCACGATCTCTGGCGGCTCTTCGACGGCATCGACTGCCTGCTGACGCCGATGCTTACCACAGCGCCCCTACCGGTCGGCTCCTTTCCGTCCGACCATCAGGACACGGACCTGCATCTCAACCGCATGATGCGGTTTGCGCCGCTCGCCTGCCTTGCCAATATTTCCGGTTTTCCGGCTCTGACGCTGCCCTATGGAAGCGACGCGGATAGCCTGCCGCTTCCCATCCAACTGCTGGCGCCGATGGGCGGGGAACCCATGCTGCTGACCCTTGCCTTGCGGCTCGAAGCAGAGCAACGTTGGACCCATCCTCATGCCATTGCGGGACTTGCCTCATGATATCAGCTCCCGTGCTTCAGCTTGCCGGCATCAGCAAACGCTTCGGCGCGATCCAAGCCAATGACGATATTTCGCTGAGCCTCGCCAAGGGGGAAGTGCTGGCGCTGCTTGGCGAAAACGGTGCGGGCAAAACAACGCTGATGAGCATTCTCTTCGGCCATTATGTGCCGGATACGGGCACGATCCATATCGAAGGCAACGAGTTGCCGGCTGGCCGGCCGCGTGCGGCTATCCGCGCCGGCATCGGCATGGTGCACCAGCATTTTTCCCTGGCGGCGAACCTGACCGTGCTCGAAAACGTCATGACGGGAACGGAAAAGCTATGGTCCTGGACATCGGAAAAGACCGCCGGCCGTGCCAAGCTCCTGTCGATTGCCACCCGCTTCGGCCTCGAGATCGATCCCGATGCCCGGCTCGGCGACCTCTCGGTCGGCGAACAGCAGCGCGTCGAAATCCTAAAGGCGCTCTATAACGATGCCCGCATCCTAATCCTCGATGAACCGACGGCGGTGCTCACCAATATCGAGGCGGAACGTCTCTTCCAGACGCTTCGGGAAATGGCCCGTCAGGGCCTGTCGCTGATCTTCATCTCCCACAAACTGGACGAGGTGATCAGTGCGGCAGACCGCGTCGTCGTGCTGCGCGGCGGAAAGGTCGTTGCCGAGCGGCTGACCGGTGAAACCAGCAAGGCGGAGCTTGCCGAACTCATGGTTGGCCGCCGGGTGACGCGCCCGGTGCGCGAGGCGTCAACTCCTGGCGCGGTCGTTTTCGAGGCTGTCGGTGTCACCGTCTCTGACGGCAGCCGGGAGCGGCTGAAAGATATCAGTTTTCAGCTCCATGCCGGCGAGACACTCGGCATTATCGGCGTCTCCGGCAATGGCCAGGCGGCACTCAGCCACCTCGTCAGCGGCCTGACCAACTGGAGCAGCGGCGATATCCTTCTGTTCGGGCAACCGGCCACCGAGATCAGCGTCGAAAGCCTGATCGATGCCGGCATCGGCCGCATCCCCGAAGACCGCAACAAGGAAGGCGCGATCGGCGAACTCGCCGTCTGGGAAAATGCCGTGCTGGAGCGCATCGCCTCTCCACGCTTTTCGCGTCATGGGCTGGTCGACCGCAAAGCCGGCATGGCCTTTGCCCAGGAGATCATCGCCGAATTCGATATTCGCGGCGGTGGACCGGCGACGCGCACCCGGCTTCTGTCGGGCGGTAACATGCAGAAGCTGATCCTCGGCCGCAACCTGCACGACAGGCCAAAGATCCTGATTGCGGCGCAACCGACACGCGGGCTCGACGAGGGCGCTGTTGCCGCCGTTCACGCCCGCATATTGCAGGCACGCAAGGAGGGCACGGCCGTGCTTCTGATATCAGAGGATCTGGACGAGGTGATTGGCCTTGCCGATCGCATCCAGGCCATCGTCAAGGGGCGCCTGTCGCCGCCGGTCGATGCGCAAACCGCCGATCCCCGAAAACTCGGTCTGATGATGTCAGGCGAATGGACGTCCGAGGCTCAGCATGCGTCTTGAACGCCGCGATCATCGCCCGCTCTATCTGGTCGTGGCAGCGCCTGTCGTTGCCGTCATCGCAGCGCTCGCCATTGCCGGCATTCTGATCGCACTCGCCGGTGCACCCGTTTTCGAGGCCTATTGGCGTATCATGACCGGCGCCTTCGGTACGCGGCTTTCGGCGACGGAGACGCTGACGCGGGCTACACCCTTGATGCTGACCGGCCTCGCCGCGGCCGTCGCCTTCCGCGCCAGGCTCTGGAATATCGGCGCCGAAGGCCAGTTCTATCTCGGGGCCATCACCGTTGCCGCACTCGGCTCCAAGCTGCTGGCGGGGCTGCCGGCCGTGCTTCTCATCCCCGCCTTGCTGATTGCGGGTGCTGTCGCCGGCATGGTGCTGATCCTTGTGCCACTCTGGCTCCGGCTGCGCTTTTCCGTCGATGAGGTGGTGACCAGCCTGCTCTTGAATTTCGTTGCCCTGCTCTTCGTCTCCATGCTGATCGACGGCGTGCTGAAAGATCCGCTCGCCTTCGGCTGGCCGCAATCCATGCCGGTCAGCGATCATGCGCTGCTGCCGAAGCTGGTGGCGCGCTCGCGCCTGCATGTCGGCTTCATCATCGCCATCGTCATTGCCCTCGCCGTCCACCTCCTCCAGTCGCGGACTGTCTTTGGCCTGCGCTCGCGAGCAGCAGGCCTCAATCCCGCCGGCGCCCTCTTTGCCGGGGTGCCGCTCGGCATGACGCTGGTCAAGGTTGCCTGTCTCTCCGGCGGCCTGGCGGGCCTTGCCGGCGCGATCGAGGTAATGGGCGTCAAAGGTTACGTGACGACAGATCTGTCGCCGGGCTTCGGTTATTCCGGCATCATCGTTGCCATGCTTGCCAACCTGCATCCGATCGGCGTGATCCTGGCCGCACTTTTCACAGCCACCATGTTCGTCGGTGCCGATGGGATGAGCCGGGCGCTCGGTATACCCACCTATATTGCCGATGTGACGGTGGCCGTTTCGCTTTTGACCATGCTTATCGCCCTGTTCTTCACGCAATACAGGATCCGCAGATGATGGCTCTGATCGACATTGTCTCATCCGCGGGTCTCTGGGCTGCCGTGCTACGCATTGCGACACCGCTGATCTTCGGCACGCTCGGCGCGCTTCTCTGCGAACGGGCCGGGGTGCTCAATCTCGGCATCGAGGGCATCATGACCTTCGGAGCGATGATCGGCTGGCTTGCCGTCTTCCATGGGGCCGATCTGTGGACCGGCATTCTGGCTGCAGCACTCGCCGGGGCGATCTTCGGCCTGCTGCATGCGCTTCTCACAGTCACGCTGGGCTTGTCGCAGCATGTGACGGGCCTCGGCATCACGCTCTTTGCCTCCAGCCTCAGCTATTTCATCTTCCGCCTGGTCGTGCCGCTTGCCGGTACACCGCCGACGATCGTACCGTTCCAACCGCTTGATATTCCCGTCCTCTCTGGCCTGCCCTTTCTCGGCCCGGCCCTTTTTGCGCAGACGGCCCCAACCTATCTGGCGATCCTGCTTGCCATCGCACTGGGATACATGATCTTTCGCACACCACTCGGCCTGACGATCCGCATGACCGGCGAAAACCCGCATGCGGCGGAAGCACAGGGCATCGATCCGATCAGGACCCGTTATGGCGCGATCATAGTCGGAAGCGCAATCATGGCCGTCGGCGGTGCCTTCCTGACGCTCTCGGCCTTCAACAGCTTCTTTCCGACCATGGTTCAGGGACGCGGCTGGATTTCGATCGCGCTCGTCGTCTTCGCTTCGTGGCGGCCGGGCCGCGCCCTCCTGGGCGCCCTGCTCTTTGCCTTCTTCGATGCCTTCCAGCTCAGGCTGCAGACCGTACTCGGAGGCGTCGTTCCCTATCAGCTTTTCCTGATGACGCCCTATCTCCTGTCGATTGCCGCACTCGCCGTGATGGCGCGACGTGCCCGCGTTCCGCAGGCGCTTATGCAGCCCTATCGCCGCGGCGAGCGCTGATCGCCAATTCTCAGTTCCACAACAGACCGGTGCCGCCATGTTTGACCTGATCATCCGAAACGCAAATCTTCCCGATGGCCGCTGCGGCATCGATATCGCCATTCAGAAGGACAGGATCGCCGAGATCGCAGCCAGGATCGAGGCCAAGGCCGGCGAGGAGATCGACGCGACGGGCCGGCTCGTCAGCCCACCTTTCGTCGACCCGCATTTTCACATGGATGCGACGCTTTCCCTCGGTCTGCCGCGTATGAACCGCTCCGGCACGCTTCTCGAAGGCATTGCACTCTGGGGCGAGCTTCGGCCGATCCTGACGCGCGAAGCTTTGGTGGAGCGGGCCTTGCGCTATTGCGACCTCGCCGTCTCCCAAGGCCTCCTGCATATCCGCAGCCATGTCGATACCAGCGATCCGCGACTGGTGACCGCAGAGGCGCTGATCGAGGTGCGTGAGAAAGTCGCTCCCTATATCGACCTGCAGCTCGTCGCCTTTCCGCAGGATGGCTACTATCGTGCGCCCGATGGCGTCGAGGCGCTGAACCGTGCGCTGGACATGGGCCTCGATATCGTCGGCGGCATTCCGCATTTCGAGCGCACCATGGCCGATGGTGCGGCCTCGGTTGCCGCCCTTTGCCGTATCGCTGCCGATCGAGGCCTGCCCGTCGACATGCATTGCGACGAGACCGACGATCCGCTGTCGCGTCATATCGAGACGCTGGCCGCCGAGACCGTCCGTTTCGGCCTGCAGGGCCGCGTTGCCGGCTCGCACCTGACATCCATGCATTCGATGGACAATTATTACGTCTCCAAGCTCATTCCGCTGATGGCGGAGGCAAAGATCAACGTCATCCCCAATCCGCTGATCAACATCATGCTGCAGGGTCGCCACGACACCTATCCGAAACGGCGCGGCATGACGCGGGTACGCGAATTGATGGATGCCGGCCTCAACGTTTCCTTCGGCCATGACTGCGTGATGGACCCTTGGTATTCCATGGGTTCCGGCGACATGCTGGAAGTCGGTCATATGGCAATCCACGTGGCGCAGATGGCGGGCATCGAAGACAAGAAGAAGATCTTCGACGCGCTGACCGTCAACTCAGCTAGGACTATGGGTCTTGATGGCTACGGCCTGGAAAAGGGCAGGAACGCCGATCTCGTCATCCTGCAGGCGCGCGATCCGCTGGAGGCGCTGCGGTTGAAAGCGAACCGGCTGACCGTCATCCGCCGCGGCAGGGTCATCGCGCGGAGCTTGCCTCGCTTGAGCGAACTTGTGATCGAGGGCAGACCGACACGGCTAGACGCATCGGATTTCTATCCTAGCCTGCCGAGCTGACAACAGATTTCTTTAGGAGTGAAGCGCTGCTGCCGGTCGACCATATCTTGATCCCCGAGCGCCTGCTCTCGTCCTGAAGACCATCAACAGCACCGCCCCCTCGAGGCGGTGCGCCTTGCGGTTGTTGGGGCGTCGCCTTCGACTCAGGGACAGATGCAGACTTCCTCATCTGGCGCAAAAATTGCTTTTCATGAGCGATGGAGAACACCATATGCTCGACATTGACCCGCGAATATTCTCGATAAGCCGGCCGTCGCTTTGGCAATATAAAGCGTTCGTTCAGCGCGACCTCATCATAGAGACCTACCACAGCTCGGCTGGCGAAATGGTCTCACAGGGCTCGCTTCACAGGATCTCGATCAACCGCACTGCTCACCGGAAATATGCACACCGATATGGTTCGGCAAATTTCAGATCTGTCGACAGGCCGTCCTTCACATTGGGCTTTCAGCCGGCTTCGATAAATTTCGAAGTCGAAGGCGACGCCGCAGATTACATATCGATTTTCCAGGCTCCGAAGCTCTACGAGAACCTGGGCTTGAGAGATTTCGATCCTGACCGCCTCAATGACGATGCATTCAGTGCAGCATCGGACCCGACTACCTTGCAGGTGGCCCTTTCACTCGCTGCAGCCGTCGAGCAACCCGAATGCGCCGACCCTCTCCTGATTGAGCACCTTGGCATGGCGCTCGCCTGTTCCGTCGTCAGGCTCCTGGGAACAAGACCAGCCGTCGGGATACGATCGATAACGTCGGAAAAGCTGAAGCGGGTGACCGAGTATGTCGAAGATTATCTTTGTCGTGCCGACCTCAACGTCGATGAACTGGCCGGCGTCGCCCACATGAGCCACTTTCATTTCAGCCGCGCCTTCAAGAAGGTCGTCGGGAAGCCACCACACCAGTTCATACTCGATCGAAGGATTGAGAGGGCTCGAATTTACCTGGCCGATGGCAAGGAAACACTCTCGGAGATTGCCTATGCCACCGGCTTTTCCAGTCAGGCACATTTCTCGAGCGTATTTCGCCGGATCGTCGGCGTAACTCCCACTGACTATCGCAGATCATTGCAATGATTGGCGCCGATGCGCAGAAAAGCAGCTTTGCAAAAAAATAGCGCACGATTTTGAAATCGCACTCCGCGTTTGCAAGACACACTCTCGACAACAAGGGAGTATCGAATGCCTGCCTTCGCGCAAGTTAATCCAATCACCGATATCTGCTTTCTGGTCGAAGATATTGACCGGGCAGCGGCCTTCTACGTCGATAGCCTCGGCTTCAAGCCACGCCGGCGCGCTCCAGGCTTTGCCGATTTCAAGGGTGCGGGCGTTACCCTCGCCCTTTGGGAGATCGACCATATTGCCCAAAATACCGGCGTATCCGGCCTGAAGGCCCCGCCCGGAGTTCACAAAGCCTGCGCTGCGATCGAGCTTTCTTCCCCCGCGGCCGTTGACGCAGCTTACGCCGAACTGGCAGCTGCCGGCGTCACCTTCCAGGGGCCTCCCCAGGATTATAGCTGGAATGCGCGCTGCTGCTACTTCGCAGATCCTGATGACAATCTCTGGGAACTCTATGCCTGGGCCGAAGGCGGTCCTGTGGGCGATCTCGACTAGACAAGGCTCTGCCGCCGATGCTGGCAAGGGCGTTAACAAAAAGGGGAATGGCGATGACGATGAACCGACGCAGATTTCTGGCCAACGGTGCGCTTACGCTTGCTGCTCTATCCGGCGGCCTAAGCATCTTTGCGCCCATCAGGGCGAACGCCCAAAACGCAAAGGTGGTCATCAAGTACGATTGGTTGATGAGCAACGGTCAGATCGGAGACATCGTCGCCGCGAGGAAGGGATTTTTCCAGGCTGAGGGACTGGAGGTGGAGTTTTCTCCCGGAGGCCCCAATTCCGCGACCGTGCCTCCGGTCGTGACCGGCCAAGCCGGGCTCGGCCAGTTCTCGGACTCGGCGCAATTGCTGCTCGCACGCGCCTCAGGAGTACCGATCAGGATCATCGCTTGCGGATTTCGCATGGCACCTTTCGCGTTCTACTCGCTGCCGAAGGCGCCAATCCGCACTGTCAAGGACATGGTCGGTAAACGCATCGGGATTCAGCCAACCGCCCGTTACGTCCTGGATGCAATCCTTCTCAAGAATGAGATCGATCCGTCGAGCCTTACGATCACAAACATCGGCTTCGACATGACGCCGTTGATGACGGGCCAGGTCGATGCGGTGACGGGCTGGATCACCAACACCCAGGCTCTATCCGTTATCGGGCCTGACCGGATCGATTTGATGATGAAGGATACGGGGCTGCCGTCTTATGCCAACGTCTACTTCGCAACCGACGATGCGATCGACAAGCACGCCGACACGCTTTCGAAGGCAATGCGAGCCATAGCCAAGGGCTGGGCATGGACGCACGAGCATCCAGAAGACGCGGTGAAGCTCATGGTCGAAGCCTATCCGCAGCTCGACCTGCCAGTGGAGTTGAAAACGATACCGCGGATCATGTCACTGAGCTTCGATGAGACGACGGCAAAGGATGGATGGGGTACCTTCGATCCCCAGGGTATTGCCGAGCAAATCTCGGTCTATGACAAGGTTGGCCAGTTCAAGTCCGGCCCACCAAAGCTCGATGACTGCTTTTCGACCGCCATATTGGAGATGACGGCAGGAGACCGTCCGAAGATCGGATGAACCCTGTGACAAACGAAATTGCAATCGAGGCGAGGAGCCTTGGGCTCGGCTATCCGGGATCGATGCAGCCGGTCCTGGAGGGCGTCGATCTCAGCGTCGCCAAAGGCGAGTTTCTGACGATCCTTGGCCCGTCTGGATGCGGAAAGTCGACGCTCCTTCGCGCAATTGCCGATCTGCTGCCGCCAATCAACGGCCGGCTTTCCGTGCTTGGGAAGCCGGCGGCGGAGGCGAGGAGGCAGCGGGAGGTTGGATTTGTATTCCAGGAGGCCACCCTGCTTCCCTGGCGCACAGTGCGAGACAATGTCTGCCTGCCATTGCAGGTTGGAAAAGGCCGCATCGCCAAATCGGTCCAGCCAAGGGCCGACCATTGGCTGGAGCTGGTCGGCCTTGCCCATCTATCGGATCGCTATCCAAACCAGCTTTCGGGCGGACAGCGCCAACGCGTTTCGATTGCACGCGCCCTGCAGTGCGAGCCGGACATCCTCCTGATGGATGAGCCCTTCGGCGCGCTCGACGAAATCACCCGCGACCGGCTCAATGATGAACTTCTCTCCATCTGGCGTCGGACACACGCGACGATCCTGTTCGTGACACACAGCATTACCGAGGCGATTTATCTCGGAGGGCGCGTACTGGTGCTTGCCGCAAATCCTGGCCGGTGCCAGGCCCTCATCGATCTCGCGTCACTGAAGGATGAAAACGGCGTCTGTCGCAGGGAAAGCCCGCAGGCACAGGAGATAGCAGCGCAACTGCGCCAGCTGCTGCGCGATGGTGGAGCGTAATCCCTTGAAGAGAGACCAACTTTCCCTGTTGGAAGCGACTATTCTTCCGGTTGCCGGCGCGTTCTCGTTGCTGATCGTCTGGCAATGGGTGTTACCGGCGCTCGGTGTCCCGGCCTATATCGTCCCCACGCCCTTCTCGGTCCTGCGCACATTCGCCAGTGAATGGCGGGGGCTCATCCAGAACGCGCTGCCCACCTGGTACGAGGCTCTTCTTGGCTTTTTTCTCGGCAATCTGACTGCAGTGATCCTTGCCATTGTCTTCGTCTACAGCCCACGTGTCCGGGCGGCATATTTTCCCGTCGTGCTGCTCTTCAACACCATTCCGGTTTTGGCCCTGGCGCCGATCATCATTCTCGTCTTCGGTCTCGGCATTTTACCCAAGGTCGTGATCGCCGCTCTCCTCTGTTTCTTCCCGACGCTCATCAACATGGTCCGCGGCCTGACATCGGCGACAAGCAACGAGCTGGAGCTCATGCATGTTCTGTCGGCAAGCGGATGGGAAACCTTCTGGCGTCTCCGGGCTCCGCGGTCGGTACCGCTTCTGTTCGCCTCGCTGCGAATATCAGCAACGACCTCTGTGATCGGCGCGATCGTGGGGGAATGGATCGGATCAGACCGCGGACTTGGCGCCGTCATCATTCAGTCGACGTTCAACTACCAGGCCGAAAGGCTGTTTGCGGCGGTGCTGCTTGCCTCGCTGTCCGGCATCATCTTCTTTGCGATCGTTGGCCGGATCGAGCGGATCTTCCACCGGCTGGCATCGCCTTGAACCAAACATGTCCTCGACAGACATGATGGCGTCAGCGCTCGCCCTTCACCCGGATCAGATAGGGCGGCGTCAGGCCCGTAGGCATGGCGGGCAAGTGCTGGAGGATCTTCAGGTTGGGGTCGAGCGCGCGGCGCAAGTGATCGGCAAGTGCCAGACAGGCCTTCTCGATATCGCCGGCCAGAAGCGCGTCATAGACGCGCGTATGCTCTGATATCATCATCGAAATTTCCGCTTCAGTGCGAAGCTTGGCGAAGGTCGAGTGGGTGGCGATGAGGACGCGTTGGCTTCGGCGTACGGCTGCAAGAAGCACCGTGTTGGGGCAGGGTGCGAGTGAATCGAGATGCAGGTCGGCTTCCGCCTGCTCCAGCTTTTCCGGCGCCTGCGGATAGCAGCCGAGAGATTTCAGCCTTTGCCGGCGCTCTTCAAGGCCTTCCTTCTGCAAGAAGGGATAGGCCTGGCGCAGGGCCTCCGGTTCCAGCAGACGGCGCATGTCGTAGTGATGGCGGAAAACCTTGGCGCTGAGCGGCCCGGCATACCATCGGTTGTTGCTGTCCTGTTCGATGACGCCGCTGCGCTCGAGCTGCGTCAGCACTTCATGGGCGATGGTGCGGCTGACATCGTAATGCTGGGCCAGCGCGGTCTCGTTCAACAGGAAGCGCCCATAAGCAAGACAGACGGCAACGGCGTGCTCGACTTCCGGATAGATCTGCTCCCGGCGGTTGACGACCGGCACGGTGAGCGAATGCGGCAGGTCGAGGCCGGCCGCAAAAAGGTCACCGCGCCGCGGATCACCGCCCGGCACGATGAAGCCGCGCCCTTCGAAGGTTTGAATAAGGTCTTCGGACAGGAGCCGGGCCAGCGCGATACCGGCCGGAATACGGCTGACATTGAAAGCCCGCGCCACGTTCGCCTGGCCGAGAACGAGGCCTGGCGTCAGCGCGCGCCGTTCCAGATGGTCGCGTAGAACCTGGTAGATCGTCAGATAGATCGGCTCCGACCGAACAGCCGCAGCGGCGGCTTCAGTCTCCACCTCGCTCGGCATCGTCATGTCTGTTCCAGAGGTTCTCTGCCCATTCCCCGATGCGCCCGATCAACTTGCGGGCGGTCTTGCCTGCGCGATCCATGATGAAGAAACCATGGATGGTTCCCTGCCACTCCTCGTAACAGACGTCATTTCCGGCGGCAATCAAGTGCTGTGCATAAGCGCGACCCTCGTCCCGTAACGGATCGTGGTCGGCGGTGATCAGCAAGGCGGGCGCGAGGCCCGTGAGGTTGCTCGCCAGCAGCGGCGAGACGCGGGGATCAGCAGGCGGCGTGCCGCCGGAGAGATAATTTTCCGCAAACCAGATCATCGTCGATTGATGGAGCGAAAAGCCGCTTGCGAACTCGGCGCGGCTTGCGGTCGTGCCCGAGAGATCGGTCGCCGGATAGACCAGGACCTGCCCCGTAAGCCCGACGCCAAGATCGCGCGCGCGGATCGCCAGAGACGCGCAAAGGCTTGCGCCCGCGCTGTCGCCTGCAAGGATCAGCCTGCCTGCAGAAAGCCCGCGCGCCTCACCATTCTCCTGAAGCCAGAGAAGTGCCGCTTCAGCATCCTCGAAAGCGGCCGGAAACGGCGCTTCCGGCGCCTTGCGGTATTCGACCGACAGCACATTGGCGCGGGCGGCATTGGCGAGCGCCCGAACGGGGCCGTCATGGGTTTCGATGCTGCCCACCATCCAGCCGCCGCCATGGAAGAACAGGATGGTCCGCTTCCTTTCAGCCATGCGATAGAGCCGCGCCTTCAACCTGGTATCGCCAGTTGGAATTTCGAGATCGTCGAGGCCGGAGACCTTGTCCTTTTCGCCCCAATGAAGGGCGAGCCGCATCTCGGAATCGGCGCGTGCCTGTTGAGGGGAAAGTGTCTCCATCGCAGCTCCGCCAAGCGCATCCTGCTCTTCCAGCATCATCCGATATTCCGGCAGAAGTCTCGATCGGTCGACATGTGCCTGTTTCTCTTGCGGCTCCATCAACGCCTCCCTGTCGATTGCTAGGTGCGATGGAAACGGAAGATGACAAAAAAGTCAATAATCGAATATTGCATGCGATATTCGATCGTGTTAGCGATTGACATGGCAATGCTGGAAGAGGACCGGACTTGCCCAAAACGGGAGGATGTCATGACAATTCGCAGTTTCATTGCTGCAGGCCTTGCATGCTCCGTGGCAGTCGCGCCGCTCAGCGCCTTCGCCTCGGATAACAAGATCGCCCTGGTTCCGGGTGGTCCGCACCCCTATTTCGCGCCCTGGGAACAGGCTGCTACTGATGCCGCGAAGGATTTCGGCATCGCCGCCGTCGACTATAAAGTGCCGAGCGAATGGAAGCTTGAGGCGCAGACCGAGCTTCTGGAAAGCCTCGCGGCACAGGGCACCAACGGCTTCGGCGTCTTTCCGGGCGATGCGGTCGGCATCAATGCCACGGTCTCGGAAATGAAGAGCAACAGCATTCCATCCGTCGCGCTCGGCGGCTGCGCGCAGGATCCGACCGATGTCGGGCTTTGCCTGGCGACAGACGTGTCCCAATCGGCCTATCTCGGCACCAAGGCGCTGATCGAGGCCATGGGCGGCAAGGGCACGATCGTTCATCTGGCCGGCCTGCTCGTCGATCCGAACACGACGCTGCGCGTCAAAGCGGTCGAAAAGGCCGTCGGCGAAACGAACGGCGCCGTCACGCTGCTGCAGACGGTCGGCGATACCGACAGCCAGGAACAGGGCGACCAGAAGATCAACGCGCTGCTCGCTGCGCAAAAGGACAAGATCAACGGCCTGATCGCCACCGGATACATTTCCTCGGTGGTTGCCGCGACTGCACTCAAGAACCTCGGTGACAAGAAGATCAAGCTCGTCGGCATTGATGACGACAAGATCATCCTCGATGGCATTCGTGACGGTTTCGTCGCCGGCACGATGGCGCAGAACCCCTATGGCCAGGCCTATATCGGCGCCTATGTGCTGGACCAGATGGCAGGGGGCTGCAGCGTGAAGTCCGACGCCCCGTGGATCGCAACGCCACAGACGGCGCATTTCGTCGATTCCGGCACGCTGCTGATCTCGGCCAAGAACGTCGACAGCTATAAGGACGACCTGAAGGCGCTGACGAAGAAGCTGCAGGCTGGTTTCAAGGACACCTACCTCTCCTGCAAGTGAGGAAAATGGCGCGGGGCCGAACAGGCCTCGCGCCAGATTATCCACGTTGCCACCTCTGTTTAACGAGACCGGTCATCCCAGCGCATGGCACCCATCGACAATGATAGTCCCGTCCCCGATGCAGGCAGACACAGCCTGCTGGGATTGTTGACCAGAGGGCCGGCGCAGCTTGGCCTGCTGATCATTCTTCTGATCCTGTGGGTCGTTTTCACCAGCCTTGCGCCGGGCTTCCTGTCCCGCTTCAACCTGAATTCAATGGGGCGCTCGGTCGCGATCGATGTCGTGGTCGGCTTTGCGCAGATGGTGGTGCTGGCGACCGGCGGCATGAACCTCTCGGTCGGTGCCATCGGCGTCTGCTGCGTGATGGCCGCCGGCTATCTGATGCAGATGGCCGGCCTTCCCATTCCGGTTGCGATCCTCCTGACCCTTGCCTTCGGCGGCTTGCTCGGCGCACTCAACGGGCTGGCCATCGTCAAGACCGGGGTCAACAGCTTCATCGTGACGCTTGCGAGCGCCAGCCTGTTTTCCGGCGGCATGCTGATCTTCACCAAGGGCGTGCCACTGAACGGATTGCCGGCAACATTCGGCGCCTTCGGCCGCAGCGGCATCGGCCCGGTACCGTCGCTGGCGATCGTCGCCCTCGTGATCGGCGCAGCGCTTTACATCCTGTTCAAGCATACGGTGCTCGGCCGGCAGGTTCTGGCCGTCGGCGCCAATGCGCGCACGGCGGAAATGTCGGGCATCCCGGTCGGGCGGATCACCATTTTCGTTCATGTGCTCTCGGGTGTGCTCACTGGCGCTGCCGCCTTGATGCTGACATCGCGGCTTTCGGCGGCCATGCCCGCGGTTGCCGGCGACGACTGGCTGCTTCCCTCCTTCCTCGCGCCCGTCATCGGCGGCACGGCGCTGGCCGGCGGCATGGTCTCCGTCATCGGCACGATCCTCGGCGCGCTCCTGGTCGCAACCATCCGCAGCGGCTTGCTCGTGCTGCAGGTCGGGAATTTCTGGCTGCAGCTTTTCCTCGGCATCTTCCTGCTCTCGGCGATCCTCTTCGAGCGCTACCGGACGAAGCTCGCCATCCGCGAACAGACGAGGCGCGCATGAAGACGCTCATTTCCCTCGCGGCACGGACGCAGTGGTCCGGCATCCTTGTCGGCGTGATCGCTGGCGGCATCGCGCTCAGCCTCGCCTCTCCCGCCTTCATGACGGAATTCAACTGGTTCGTGATGCTGCGCAGCATCTGCGTGTCGCTGCTCGTTGCCTTCAGCCAGATGGTGATGCTCGGCGTCGGCCAGATGAACCTTTCGGTCGGAGCGCTCGGCGGGCTCGTCGCTGTCGTCACCGGCGGGCTGATGGATGTCTGGGGCTTACCGGCGATCGTCGCCATCGCCATCGGCATCGCGTTCGGCGGCTTTGCCGGTTTCGTCAATGGCTGGCTGACGGTGCGCACCGGCATCAACGGTTTCATCGTGACGCTGGCGACCGGTTCGGCCTTTGCCGGCATCAACCTCGGCATCACCAAGGCCATTCCCTTCTACAATCTCTCACCGGCTTTCGTCGCTTTCGGCAATGGGCGGTTCGGGCCTTTCCCGATGCTGCTGATCGTGCCGCTGCTGGTCACCGTGCTGCTCGTGATCTTCTTTGCCCGCACGGTCGAGGGCCGCTATATGCTGGCGGTCGGCGGCAACAGCCATGCAGCGGAACTCTCCGGCATCTCCGTTGCCCATGCCACCATCATGGCGCATGTACTGTCCGGCCTGCTTGCCGCGACTGCCGGCGTGCTCGCGGTCGCCCAACTCGGTTCGGCGCAGCCGACGATCGGCGCCGATTGGGTGGTCATTTCCTTTGCGGCTCCGATCATTGGCGGTGCGAGTCTGGCCGGCGGCTCCATCTCCATCATTGGCACCCTCATCGCCGTGTTGCTGGTCGGGCTGATCCAGAATGCCATGGTGCTGCTGGCGGTCGATCCCTATTGGGTGACCTTCCTGCTCGGCGCGCTGATCCTCGCCGCCGTCTGGATCAACCGCTACCGCGCAGTCCGGGTCGGGGAGGATTGAGATGGCACTCATTCTCGACCGGATCGGCAAATCCTTCCCGGGCGTGCGGGCGCTCGACAATGCGTCGCTGAGCCTCCATGGCGGCGAGATCCATGCGCTGATGGGCGAAAACGGCGCCGGCAAATCGACGCTGATCAAGATCATCACCGGCGTCCACCGGCCAGACAGCGGGACAGTCACTTTCGATGGTACGCCGCTGTCGCTTGCCTCGCCGCGCGACGCGATCGCGCTCGGCATTTCCGCGGTGCACCAGGAACGCAACCTCATTCCGCGCTTCTCGGTGGCGGAAAACATTCTTCTGGAGAGCTTGCCGGTTCGCAACGGCCTCGTCGATTTCCGCCGAGCCAATGAAGAGGCGCGCATGCATCTGCGCAAGGTCGGCCTCGACGTCGATCCGGCAACGGAGGTGCGACGCCTCAGCGTCGCCCAGATGCAGATGGTGGAGATCGCCAAGGCGCTCAGCCATCAGGCCAAGGTACTTCTGCTCGACGAGCCGACCGCATCGATTACCGATGCCGAGACTGAAATCCTCTTTCGCCTCGTGCGACAGCTGCGCGATCAGGGAACGGCGATCCTCTTCGTCAGCCACAAGCTGGAGGAAGTCTTGAGCCTTTGCGATCGGGTCACGGTCCTGCGCGACGGCGAAACCACGCTGCGCGGTGCGCCGATGACCGGCATGACCCGGCAGACGCTGATCGAGGCGATGATCGGCCGCGCTGAGCGCCCGGTCATCGCGCGCTCACGCAAGCCGCAGGACGGGGTGGCGAAACTCGAGCTGCGTGATGTCGCCACCGCCGTCGGCCATGACAATGTCAATTTCTCGGTTCATCGCGGCGAAATCCTCGGCCTCTACGGCCTTGTCGGTGCGGGCCGGACCGAGCTTGTCCGTGCCGTCATCGGCAAGGACAAGCTGACATCGGGAACGGTGGTGATCGATGGCAAACCCGTCCGCATCCGCTCGGTTGAGGAGGCGATCAAGCGCTTCCGCATGGGCTATGTCAGCGAGGATAGGAAGCATGAGGGCGTCATTCTCGCCCATCCGATCCGCTCGAATATCGCCATGACCGTCTGGGGCAGGATTGCCTCGACCTTTGGGCTGATCGGCGCGGGCAAGGAGCGCAAGACTGCTACGCCGCTCGCCCGGCAGCTGGAAATCCGAACACCCAGCCTGGAACAGCTCGTCGGCAACCTCTCGGGCGGTAACCAGCAGAAGGTCTCGCTCGCCAAATGGCTCGCCGCCGATGTCGATATCCTCTTCATCGACGAGCCGACCGTCGGCATCGACATCAAGGCCAAGGCCTATATTCATGAGCTGATCAATGGCCTTGCCGACAAGGGCATGGCGATCCTGCTGATCTCCAGCGATATGCCGGAAATGGTGGCGCTCGCCGACCGCATTCTCGTCATGCACGATTTCAGGATCGTCCACGAACATGAAAACGACCACAAGTATGAAACGGCCAGCCGCGCCATCATGTCGGCGATCCACGCTGCCGAACCCGCTCAGGCCCGTACGGCAAGCTAGGAGGAACCATGGCCCGCATTGAAAAGATCGAACTGCTCATGGTGGACCTGCCGCCGAAGGTGAAGCGCACCGATGCGATCCAGAGCTTCGTCAGCCAGGAAACACCAATCGTCACCATCACCGATTCCGACGGGGCTTCCGGCACCGGTTATTCCTATACGATCGGGACAGGCGGTTCCTCCGTCATGCGGCTTCTGTCGGACCATCTGGCCCGGCTCCTGATCGGCGAGGATGCCGATTGCATCGAGGCGATCTGGCACAGGCTGGAATTTGCCACACATGCCACGACGATCGGTGCGATAACAGCGCTGGCACTCGCCGCCGTCGATACCGCGCTCTGGGATCTCAGGGCAAAAAAGCAGGGTCTGCCGCTCTGGAAACTGGCCGGCGGCGCCAAGGAAAGCTGCCCGCTCTATACGACCGAAGGCGGCTGGCTGCATATCGAGAAGGAAGCGCTTGTCGAAGACGCCCTGCAGGCGAAGGCCAAGGGCTTTTCCGGTTCGAAGGTGAAGATCGGCAAGCCGCACGGCGCCGAGGACTACGCCCGGCTGGCTGCAATGCGTGCGGCGCTCGGCGATGGCTTCGAGATCATGACCGACTGCAATCAGGGCTTTACCGTCGATGAAGTGATCCGCCGCGCGGCGCGGCTGAGAGAACTCGATCTCGCCTGGATCGAAGAGCCGCTGCCGGCCGACGATCTCGACGGCCATATCCGGCTGTCACGCTTGACCCCGACGCCGATCGCCGTCGGTGAATCACTCTATTCGATCCGGCATTTCCGCGAATATATGCAGAAGGGCGCCTGCTCGATCGTGCAGGTCGACGTCGCCCGCATCGGCGGTATCACGCCCTGGCTGAAAGTGGCGCACGCGGCCGAAGCCTTCGATATCCCCGTCTGCCCGCATTTCCTGATGGAGCTGCATGTCAGTCTGGTCTGCGCCATCCAGAACGGCAAATATGTCGAATACATTCCGCAGCTGGACGACCTGACGGCCAAGGGCATGGAGATCCGAAACGGTCGCGCCGTCGCCCCTTCCGAACCTGGCATCGGCATCGAATGGGATTGGGATGCCGTGAAGGCCCGCAGCGTCGCCGAGTTCACCACGGAAATCACGCAAGGGCGGTAGAACATGCAGCGCATGGGCATGGTGATCGGGTTGGAGCCCGACAAGGTCGCAGACTACAAGGCACTGCATGCCGCCGTCTGGCCGGAGATCCTGGCGCTGCTCTCGGTTTGCAACATCACCAACTATTCAATCTACCTCAAGGAGCCGGAAAACCTGCTTTTCGGCTACTGGGAATATGTCGGCGACGATTTCGATGCCGACATGGCAAAGATGGCCGCCGACCCGAAAAACCAGGAATGGTGGGCGGCCTGCATGCCCTGCCAGAAGCCGCTTGCTACGCGCAAGGAAGGCGAATGGTGGGCAATGATGCCGGAGGTGTTTCACCTGGATTGAAGTCCAGACTTGCGCATGCGTTGAAGCTCCGACACCGCTTAATAGGATCTGTCGAAGCCGAGCTCGAACCAGTCAAGCGCATCATCCGACAAGAGTTCCTTCTTCGCCAGGCCATCCAGTATCCATTTGCCGTAGGTATCGCCCTTCGGGAGTGGCCCAATCTTCAGGCGCTCGGCGATCTGCAGGGTGATGGCGGTCTGATCCCTTGCTTTCAAAAGCAGGGCCAGCCGACCCGCAAGGTTTGGGCCGCCCTTCCTCCTCCTGTCCAGCGTTCCAGCCACACAGCCTGTGAAATAGCCGGCTCTCTTGGCCCTCGGAAACCAGGCGCTGCCGTCGTCGAAGGTCGGGGTGCCAAGCCTCTCCTGGATGGATTTGTCCCGTTTGCCCCAATGGAGCACAGCATCGAGCTGATCAACCACCTCGGCGGCCCTATCGCTCGCGAACATGAGACGCACATATTGGCAAAGAGCCGGCGCGCCGCTGCTCCTCTCGATCTCATCGCTCACGCCGGCGGGATCGGCGATAATCGCCGCGCCGAGTTCACTAAGAATTTTCTTCCGCTTCTGCTCATTGAGGGCGGTCAGATCGTGCCTGCCCCTGATGAAATCGCTCCAGGTGGCGACGGCCTGGTTGTGCCCCATCGCGGAAATCGCGGATAACATCAGCACAACCGCGACAAGCGCATGCCTGAAAGCGGATTTTACCATTCTGACGGAACTCCGTGGTGTCATTTCGATCTGATGCAGCCTCGACTATTGTCCAGATTCGAAGGCTAGGCGAGAGCGTGGCGGCTTACGATCAGCTCTTATCCACCTCGACAGTCGCCGTCAGGCCGGCAATCAGCCTGACATCGTCAGGAACGTTGTCGATGCTGATGCGCACCGGCACGCGCTGGGCAAGACGCACCCAGCTGAAGGTCGGGTTGATATTGGCAAGCAGGCCGGTGCCGGAAGTGCGTTCGCGATCCTCGATGCCGGTCGCAATGCTTTCGACATGGCCGTCAAGGCTCTGCGAATGCCCCATCAGGTGGATGGAAACCTTATCGCCGGGGTGGATGCGCGGCAGCTTGGTTTCCTCGAAATAGCCTTCGACGCGCAGCGAATCCGTATCGATCAGCGCGATCTTGGCACTGCCGGCGCTGACGTAGTCGCCCGGTCGCAGGCTGAGATTGGAAACCGTGCCGTTGACCGTCGCCTTGATCTCGGAACGGTCGAGATTGAGCGCAGCGAGATCACGGTTGGCTTTCGCCTGGCGGAAGGCGGCTTCTGCCTGTTCTTCGGCCGTCTGCGCCTGTTCCTTCTGCTGCAGAGAGGCGGCGTCGCCGAGGCGGCCCTGGCGCTCGCGCTCGCGATGCGCCTGGTCGAGGGCTGCCTTGCTGCTTTCAAGCGCTGCCTCAGACTGGGTGAGAGCGATCGCGAACCGTTCGCGATCAATGCGGAAAAGGACATCGCCTTTCCTGACCATCTGGTTGTCGGTAACGAGCACGTCGCTGACAAGGCCGGAAACATCAGGCGCGATCCCGACGACATCGGCGCGCAGGCGCGCATCGCGCGTCCAGGGTTCGTCCATGTAGTGGCCCCAGAGACCGCGGCCAACGAAGACGGCGGCGATGACAACGGCAAGGGTGACGATAAGGCGGCCAGTGAATTTCAGGGCGTTCATGCAAAGTACCAGCGTGTGATGGAGGAGACGGCTCCGAGGACGAGCACGTAAAGGGCAAGGTCGAAGAGACCGCGATGCCAGACGAGGGAATAGGCACCGAGCCAGGCAAGCATCCGTCTGACGACGATGATCAAGAGAAGGCTTAGCACCATGAGAACAAGGAGGCGTGGCACATAAACGCCGTAAACATCAAATTCTGCGGGCATGACAATTACTCAGCGGCAAGCGGTAGAAGTTGCGGCGCAGCCTCGGCCGCCTGCCAGCTTGCTGGCGGAGCTGCGTCAGGGAAAAGTGCGCGCCTGACACCGACGAGCGCGTCGATACTCTCGGCGCCGCGCATGTCGTCTTCGAGCGCGATGATCTTCAGGCTGTCGTCGATCGACTGGCGCAGGCCATCCTGCGGATCGACCGCTCGGCCGGCCTCGATACGGCCGTGGTAGAAATCGGCAATGCCGGAGAGAACAGCGCCGAGCGAAGCCGCACTGGCGCCACGCAGTTTCTTGCGCTCGTTCTGCAGCACTAGCACGTTGAAACCGATGCGCACTTCGGCAAAGCCATCCACTTTCCTGAGCTCGCGATCCTCGACGACGGCAAGGCGCGGAACGAGCTGGCCGAGGCGATCGAGAATGCGGCCGGAGAGTTTCTCGTGATCGGCGCGGCGCTCGCCGGCAGCCGTCTCGGCAAGATCGCTCCAGCCCGCCCGCACCAGGCGCCAGGCCGCAAGCTCTGCTCCGAAGGGGCGGGCAATCAGAGTCCAGACCAGGGCAAAGCCGATGCCGGCGAGGGCCGCGATGGCCTCATTGGTGAAGGTGGTGAAATCCGAGGCATAGCGATCCTGCAGCGCAATGAAGGAGGCGCTGTTCACGGTGAGCAGCATGGCGAGCATATTGAACTGCGGCTTCGGGATCATCAGGCCGAGCAGCAGGAAGGGCGGAGCGAAGACCAGAACAAGCAGCTCGTAGCTGTTGACCATCGGCAGGATGCCGAAAATGTAGACGAAGGAGATGACGAGGCTGACGCCGCACCAGATGAACATCGAGGTGATGAAGGGGGCCGGCCGATCGAGCGAGGCGAAGAAAGAGCAGGCAACGGCCGCCATGGTGACGAAACCGGCCCCGTTCTGCCAGCCGCTATAGATCCAGAACATGCAGGCGACGAGAATGCCGGCAACAACGGCGCCTGCCTGGAAGGCAAGCAGCGCATAATCGAAATGCCTGATACGGCCGACGATCTGGCGATGGCGAAAGGCCGGCCGCCAGGGACCGGAATGTCTGCCGCTGACGATTTCGTCGCGCAGCGTCAGGCAATCCTGCCAGAGATCGACGATCTCCTTTAGACGCGCCAGCGCGCTCGACAAAAGCAGGTCGCTCCAGCGGCGGTCCGGATCGGTCTCGCGCAGGCTTTCGATCTGCCGCACCAGTTTTTCGGCCGTATCGTCAGCCTGCGATTTCGCGCCGCGGCCGAGCCAGTCGGCAACCTCGTTCAAGAGGCAGATCAGGTCTTTTGGGAGCGTCTCGCCTTCGGCCCGCAGGGCATGAAGCCGGTCGGCAAGCGAGGAGAAGAGCGGCAGAAGCATCAGGAGACGACCACGCAATTCGCGCGAATGGCGTACGATATCGCGGCTGCCGGCATCATAGCCGAGCTGGCTGATGATGAGATCGAGGCCGGTGACGTCAGCCGCCAGTTTCTGCCGCTTCAGGGGTGTCGCCGGTGTGGCGCCCTCGCCGCGAAGAATATCGTTCGCCCAGCTTCCGGCATCGTCGAGCCAGGTGGAGATGCGCTGGCCGAGCACGCTGCGCACGCTGGTCGGGAAGACGACGGCGCTGACGAGGCTCGCGCAGACGATGCCGATGATGATCTCTTCCGAGCGGGCGAGCGCCGTATCGAAGATGGTGTCGGGCGAACCGACCGACGGCAGGGCGATCAGCGGCAGGGAATAGCCTGCCAGCATGAAGACATAGCTGCGCGAGGATCGGTCCAGCATCGAAATGAAGAGCAGCGTGCCGGTCCAGAGCGCGATAACAATGCTCAAGAGCTCCGGCGCGTTGACGAAGAGCGGCACGAAGAAGACCGCTGCGCTGGCACCAAGCAGGGTGCCGAGCGCGCGATAAAGGCCCTTGGAGCTGGTCGCACCTGCAAGCGGATTGGCAACGACATAGACGGCCGCCATCGCCCAGTAAGGCCGTGGCAGATCGAGGGACAGGGCGACAAAAAGGGCAAGCATGGAAGCGAGAAAGGCCTTGGCCGAGAAGAGCCAGTCCCGCCAGGAGGGAAGGGTCACGGCGTCTCCTCGAACTTCTGGGTTACGGCCGCAACCTGCGACGGGCTGATCTCTTCGAAGGCAGCGAGGACGCGCACCGCCGCTTCGAGATCGGCTTCACTGACATTTGCGAGGATCCTGCCGCGCAGGTCGTCGAGAATGGCTTCCATGCGGGTTGCGAGGCTCTGGCCCTCCTCCGTCAGCCAGAGACCTTTTGCCCGCCTGTCGATCGGGTCGTCCTTGCGCACCACGAGCTCGAGCGCCTCCAGCTGGTCGAGCAGCCTCACCAGCGACGGCCCTTCGATACCGACATGATTGGCCAGCACGATCTGACGCACGCCGCCGCCGAGACGTCCGATCCACAACAGCGGCGCCGCGCAGGCTTCCGAAATGCCGTGGGAAGTCAGCGCAAGATCCACCGCCCGGCGCCAGTTGCGGCCGGTCGACAAGAGGTTCGCGGTGAAAACGCGCTGCAGGGAGGTGAGCGATTGCATGGGCTCTTTAATAGCATCAAAATAGTTAGGATTCAAACGATATTCTGACGAATGCAAATTTCATCGGTATGGAGCGTCCATAATGCGACGTCACGAAGAATGTGATGCGGCGTTTCGCTGCTGCGACGAGGATTGAAGGGCCGCGATGCTCACCCGCAGCCGAGGTGCGGCGAAATCAAGGAAATGACGCATCTTCAGCGGCATCTGCCCACGCGCAAGATGAATGAGGTGGATGGGCGCCGGTTCGGGTTCGAAATCCTCGAGCACCAGCCTCAGTGTGCCTGCGGAAACGTCTTGTGCCACCTGATAATAGAGCAGCCGGGTGACGCCGGCACCGCGGATCGCCGCCTCCGCAGCCG